>Ga0208963_1000863_pt1 | contig 8330 bp, 7 predicted proteins | sample AOAMet2_C43A7_35_2_FD_188079 | JGI IMG/M metagenome (GOLD analysis project Ga0208963, IMG submission 188079) | Ammonia-oxidizing marine microbial communities from Monterey Bay, California, USA - C0912_C43A7_35 (SPAdes) | ecosystem: Environmental > Aquatic > Marine > Intertidal zone | place... | reverse complement strand
GATATGGAAGTTCAAGGAATCAATTTAGATATTAAATTCCTTGAATCGTTAAAAAAGGATTTAATTGACGATATTTCAATTTTAGAACAATTAATTTACACTGAAGCTGGAGAAAATTTCAACATTTCCTCCCCTAAACAATTAGGAGAAGTTTTATTTGAAAAAATGGAGTTAGTTAAAAATCCTAAAAAAACTAAAACTGGTCAATTTTCAACCTCTGAGGATATTCTGAAAGAGCTATCTTTAGAGCATGATTTTGTCAAAAATATTATTCAATACAGAAGCTTGTCAAAATTGATGAGTACATATGTTGATTCTTTACCTAATCAAGTATTAAATTCTACAAATAGAGTTCACACTGAATATCTACAAACAGTAGCTTCGACTGGTAGATTAAGTAGTATAAATCCCAACTTACAAAATATACCTATTAGAACCGAAAGGGGTAGAGAAATTAGAAAAGCTTTTATTCCTAAAGATGAAAATCACTTTTTACTGGCTGCTGATTATTCACAGATAGAATTACGAATAATAGCATCTATGAGTGAGGAAAAGAATATGATTAAAGCATTTAATAATAATGAAGATATTCATAGTTCTACTGCATCAACAGTGTTTGATATTCCAGTAACTGAAGTGACTAAAACACAAAGATCAAATGCTAAAACAGTTAATTTTGGTATTATATATGGTGTTTCTGCATTTGGATTAAGTAATCAAACGGATTTATCTAGATCTGAATCAAAAGAGCTTATCGAAACCTATTATGAAAAATATCCAAATTTAAAAAAATTCATTAGTGATCAGATTGCTTTCGCAAGAAATAATGGGTATGTTAAAACATTAATTGGGAGAAAAAGATACCTTAAGGATATTAATTCAAATAATGGATTGGTTAGAAGTGGAGCTGAAAGAAACGCAGTAAATGCCCCGATACAAGGTACCGCAGCAGATATTATCAAAATAGCAATGATCAATATTCATAATAGATTATCAAAAGAAAAATTATCAAGTAAAATGTTATTACAAGTTCATGATGAATTAGTATTTGATGTCTATAAGCCAGAAATAAGTCAAACTATTTCAGTTATTAGAGAGGAAATGGAAAATGCTTTTAAATTAAATATCCCATTAACAGTAGATATAGATTATGGTCTCAACTGGTTAGAAGCACATTAAATTATTTACATATATCTATTTAGTCTGTATCCCAAAAAAATAATTTTATAGTTCTATTTGCTATTCAAATATATAATTGTAGATTTGCACACTCTTTTCGAGAGAAAATAATTATTAATGAAAATATTATAAATTGGATAATTTAAGTTATAAAACTATTTCAGCAAACAAGGCTACCGTAAATAAGCAGTGGGTAATTGTTGATGCAGATGGTCAAAATTTAGGTAGATTAGCTTCAAGAGTAGCTATCTTATTAAGAGGAAAGCACAAAACAGATTTTACACCTCATGTAGATTGTGGAGACAATGTTATTGTAATTAATGCCTCTAAAGTTAAGCTAAGCGGAAACAAATGGGAAGAAAAAATGTATGTAAGACATACAGGGTATCCTGGTGGACAAAGATTTAAATCTGCCACACAACTTTTTGATCAAAATCCATCTATAATTGTTGAGAAATCAGTTAAAGGAATGCTTCCAAAAAACAAACTTGGGGCTGCATTATTTAGAAACTTATATGTGAATTCTGATTCAAGTCATAATCATGAAGCTCAAAAACCAACTATTATTAACTTAAACGAAGTGAATTAATGGAAGATACAATTCATAAAATTGGACGTAGAAAAACAGCTGTTGCTAGAGTATATCTAAAAAAAGGGAAAGGTAAAATTACTGTAAATAAGAAAGATTCTTCAGTTTACTTTCCTACACCAACGCTACAATTTAAAATAAACCAACCTCTTGTTATGACTAGTAATGAGAAAAAGTTTGATATAAATATTAATGTCTACGGAGGTGGGGCTACAGGTCAAGCTGAAGCTGTAAGACTAGCTCTATCAAGAGCTATGTGTGAATTAAATGAAGAAAATAGAGGAATTCTTAAACCTGAAGGCTTGTTAACAAGAGATCCAAGAATGGTTGAAAGGAAAAAATTCGGTCAGAAAAAGGCTAGAAAAAAATTCCAATTCTCGAAAAGATAAAATTAATAACCAGTTTTTGTTGTCTATGAATTTTTATTCAAGATTTAGTTTAGCATCTAAATGATCAAGTTATAAACACTAGGCATTGCTATTCAACAGAAAGTAAACTATCACAAAATGGGAAAATTAGAAGTAAAAGAATTATTAGAAGCAGGTGTTCACTTTGGACATCTTACAAGAAAATGGAATCCAAACATGGCTCCTTTCATCTACATGGAAAGAAACGGGATCCATATTATTAATCTTTACAAAACTGTTGCAAAAATTGACGAAGCTTCTGAGGCACTGAAAAAAATTGCTGCATCTGGAAGAAAAATATTATTTGTAGCTACAAAAAAACAAGCTAAAGAAATTGTTGCAGAATCTGCCTCAAAAGTAAATATGCCATACATTACTGAAAGATGGCCTGGTGGAATGCTGACAAATTTTGTAACTATCAGAAAAGCAGTTAAAAAAATGGCTGCAATTGATAGAATGAAAAAAGATGGCACATTTAACACTCTTTCTAAAAAAGAAAGACTACAAGTGGGTAGGCTTAGAGAAAAATTAGAAAAGAATTTGGGATCTATTTCAGATATGACAAGGTTGCCTGGGGCATTATTTGTTGTAGATATAATTAGAGAGCACATAGCAATTAAAGAAGCTCAAAAATTAAATATTCCAATATTTGCAATGGTTGATACTAACTCTGACCCAAGAGAAGTAGAATATGTTATTCCATCTAACGATGATGCATCAAAATCAATTACTAAAATTTTAGAAAATATTACCCCTGCTATACAAGAAGGTTTAGCTGAAAGAAATTCTGAAAAAGAAAATAGTAAAGACGATTCTAAAGCTGTAAAGCCTGAGGATAAAGTTGAAGAAGCCAAAGTTGAAGAAGTTAAAGCTGAAGAAACTAAAGCTGAAGAAACTAAAGCTGAAGAAACTAAAGTTGAAGAAGTTAAAGCTGAAGAAACTAAAGCTGAAGAAACTAAAGCTGAAGAAACTAAAGTTGAAGAAACTAAAGTTGAAGAAGTTAAAGCTGAAACAGAATCAGAAACTAAATCTGAAGACAAATAAATTACAATACAACAATCTTATAATTTTTTCAAATCATGGCAAAAATAACAGCTGCAGAAGTAAATAACTTAAGAAAAACAACAGGTGCTGGAATGATGGACTGTAAAAAGGCATTAGTTGAGGCTGACGGTAACTTAGAAAAAGCAATTGAAATTCTTAGAAAAAAAGGGCAAAAAGTTGCTGCTAAAAGAGCTGATAGAGAATCCTCGGAGGGTGCTGCTATTACAAAAACTAATGATGATAACACAGTTGGAGTAGCTATAGTTCTTGGATGTGAAACAGATTTTGTTGGTAAAAATGAAGACTTTGTAGAATTAGCAAATAATATAGCTGTGATTGCACTTAACTGTAACTCAAAAGAAGAGCTATTAAATTCTAAAATTGGTGATTTAACAGTTAGCGAAAAATTGATTGAACAAACTGGTGTCATTGGAGAAAAGTTAGAAATAAATGCTTTTGAAAAAGTAAATGCCCCTTTTGTTGGATCTTATATACATGCTGGAAATAAAATTGCTTCAATAGTTGGATTATCTGCTAATATTGAAGGTTCAGATCTAGCTGCTAAAGATGTTTCTATGCAAGTTGCTGCTATGAACCCAATTGCATTAGATGAGAATGGAGTAGATTCAGTTGTAATTGAAAAAGAAATTGAAATTGCTAAAGACCAATTAAGATCAGAAGGCAAACCAGAATCAATGTTAGACAATATTGCTAAGGGTAAGTTAAAAAGATTTTTTAAAGACAACACTCTTGTGAATCAAGACTTTATTAAGGACAGTAAACAAAGCGTTAAAAATTATGTGAGTTCATATCAGCAAGATTTAAGTGTTGTTGAATTCAAAAGAGTAGCCTTAGGCTAATAATTTCCTTATTATTTTTTTTTATTTAATTAAAAAATCTGCAGTATCTTAGCTTAACTTCAAAATTAAGCATGAAATACAAAAGGATATTACTCAAACTTTCAGGTGAAGCCTTAATGGGCAATAAAAACTTTGGTATTGACCCAGAGAGATTACAAGACTACGCAACAGATATTAAACAAATAGTAGACTTAGGTGTACAGGTTGCTATTGTTATTGGAGGCGGAAATATTTTCAGAGGTTTTTCTAACAATAATGAACATAAAATTGATAGGGTACAAGGCGATCATATGGGTATGCTAGCTACCGTGATTAACGGTCTTGCTTTACAAAGTACTTTAGAAAATTCTGGAGCTCCAACAAGACTTCAAACTGCCATAAAAATTAATGAAGTTGCCGAACCTTTTATAAGAAGAAAAGCTATAAGGCATTTAGAAAAAGGAAGAGTTGTTATTTTTGGTGGTGGGACTGGAAATCCATATTTCACAACTGATTCTGCTGCAGTGCTAAGAGCAATTGAAATTGAGTCAGATGTAATTTTAAAGGGGACTAGAGTTGACGGAATATATGACGAAGATCCTGAAAAAAATATTAATGCAATAAAGTTTGATAACATTTCATTTGAGGATGTTTTAACAAAAGGATTAAAGGTAATGGACACTACAGCATTTACTCTTAGCCAAGAGAATAAATTACCTATAATTGTGTTTGACATGAACAAAAGAGGGAACTTATTAAAATTAATCTCAGGAGAAAAAATTGGCACAACTGTTAACCTTTAAATCATTTTAAATAAACTTAAATAGAATGGAAGAAGAATTAAAATTTATTTTTGAATCAGCAGAAGAAGCAATGTCTAATGCAGTAAAACATTTAGAAAAAAAACTATTAAATATAAGAGCAGGTAAAGCAAATACTTCAATGCTTGGAAGTATTGTTGTTGAATATTATGGAGCATTAACTCCATTAACTCAAGTTGCTAGTGTTAATACACCTGATGGAAGAACTATAGTTGTACAACCTTGGGAAAAAAATTTATTAGCTGAAATTGAAAAAGCAATTATGAATGCTAATTTAGGATTTAATCCAATGAATAATGGGGAAAGCATAATTATAAATGTTCCTGCACTTACTGAAGAAAGAAGAATTGATTTAGCTAAACAAGCTAAAAGTGAAGCAGAAGAAGCAAAAATTGTTGTTAGAAATTCTAGAAAAGACGCTAACAATGAAATAAAAAAATCTGATGGATTTTCTGATGATTTAAAAGAAAATGCAGAAAAAGATATTCAAGAATTGACAAACAAGAATATTGATAATATTAATTCAATATTTGAAGTAAAACAGAAAGAGATTATGACTTTATAATATATTATTTACTAGAATAATATTACTGTAATTAATATCTTTACTAAATACACAATTAAATAACATGGCTAGAGTATTTTTAGTTGGATTTTGGGATTCAGTTTCGAATTTAATTCTAAAAAACAGAATCTTAATAATCGCTTTATTATCCTTGGCTACTTCATTTTTTATTAGCCAATGGCAATATATAAAGTTTTCAAACACTGAAGCTAATTTGTTGCCAGACAATCATGAAGTAAACCTTGAGTACTTAGATTTTACTGATAAATTTGGGGAAGAAGGAAATTTGATTGTAATTGGAGTTAAAGACTCTTTACTCTTCACAACTGAAAATCTCAATGCATGGAATAATTTATCAAAGGTTTTAAAAGATACTAGCTTTGTTGAGTCTGTAATAGCTATTGGTGACTTACAAAAACTTAAAAAGGATAAAAAGAAACAACAGTTTTACCTCGAACCTTTTATAAAAGATACAATCAAGTCTGATATTGAACTAATTTCAATAAAAAAAGAGCTGTTTGAAAAATACCCTTTTTATGATGAATTTTTATTCAATACTAAAACAAAATCTGTAAGAACAGCTATTCATTTAAAGAAATCAATAGTAAATGAACCTGGTAGAGAAACATATATTAATAATGTTTTAATCCCTAAAGTTAAATCGTTTGAGTCAAATTACAATTTGGACATTAAAATTTCTGGCATGCCTTACGTCAGAACAAAAAATGCTGAAAACATAAAAAGTGAAATCTCCACTTTTGTGATTTTAGCTCTAATAATTACTTCAATAATATTTTTCTTGTTCTTTAGGTCTTACCGTGCAACGTTTATTTCGTTATTTGTTGTAATGATTGGGGTTGTTTGGACGGTTGGAATTTTAGGGCTTTTTATCACAAATACTCCTCCAGGTGATTTTGAAATTTCGGTTCTTACTGGTCTTATACCACCACTAATAATAGTAATTGGAATTCCAAATTGTATTTTTCTTATAAATAAATATCAGCATGAAGTAAATAAGCATGGGAATAAAGCAAAATCTCTACAAAAAGTAATTACTAAAATTGGTAATGCTACTTTAATGACAAATGTAACTACTGCATCAGGATTTGCAACTTTTATCATTACAAATAGTAAACTTCTAAAAGAATTTGGTATTGTAGCATCTCTTAGTATTTTGGCAATTTTCATATTATGTATTTTAATAATTCCGATAATTTATAGCTTTTTACCAATTCCTGAAGAAAAGCACTTAGAGCACTTAAATAGAACTTGGATAAATTCTTTAGGAGATTGGATTGAAAAAACTGTAAAAAAAAGTAAAATCAATATTTACATAATTTCTGTTCTACTTCTTGTTACAAGTATTATTGGTATATATCAAATTCGAATTTCTGGTAGTATTATTGACGACATGCCACAAAAAGCAGATTGGTTCGATGATATAATGTTTTATGAAAAAGAGTTTAACGGAATAATGCCTCTAGAGATTTTAATAAATACCAAGCGCAAAAAAGGAGTTACAAAACTTTCCACCATAAAAAAAATGAGTAAAATAGAAGATGTAATTCTAGAAATTCCTGAATTATCTAAACCTATTTCAATGGTAAGCTTAGTGAAATACTCTAAACAAGCATATTACAATGGCAACCCTAAATATTACCAAGTTCCGACTTCTCAAGAAAATAGCTTTATATTATCGTATGCTAAAAATTCAACTTCTGGTTCTGATGTTGATCTAATTAAAAACTATGTAGATTCTACAGGTCAATACACAAGGATCACAGCTTTTATGAAGGATATGGAAATTGAAAAGATGGAAGAAATTGAAAAAAAATTAAATTATGAGATTTCTAAAATAATGCCATCCAATAATTTTGAAGTTTCAATAACAGGAAAAGCATATTTATTTCAAAAAGGAACTAAATATTTGGTGAAAAATTTAATTATCTCTCTTTCTTTAGCCATATTTTTAATAGCGCTATTAATGGCCTATATGTTTAGATCTTTAAAAATGATATTTATTTCTTTGATTCCTAACTTATTACCATTGATTGTTACTGCTGGTTTAATGGGTTATTTAGGTGTTGCCATAAAACCATCTACAATACTAATATTCAGTATTGCATTTGGGATTGCAGTTGATGATACAATTCATTTTCTAGCTAAATATAGACAAGAGTTAATTACTAATAATTGGGAAGTAAAAAAATCTGTCTACAATGCTCTTCGTGAAACTGGGGTTAGTATGTTTTATACCTCAATTGTATTGTTTTTTGGGTTTTCAGTATTTACAGTATCAAATTTTGGAGGTACAGTAGCTCTGGGCGCATTAGTTTCTGCTACATTATTATTTGCAATGTTATCTAACCTTTTACTGTTGCCTTCAATGTTACTGTCCCTAGAAGGCTCAATAGCAAATGAAAAAGTTTTAAAAGAACCTTTGATAAAAATTATTGAAGATGAAGATGTGGTAAATTAAGTATAATTTATTTTAATACTTATCTTTGAAAATATAATTTAAAGTCAAATGAAAAATCATTCAATAAAAGATCTTTTGCTAAGTACCAAAACTATGTCTAAAGTAACCATAAATGGTTGGGTTAGAACTTTTAGGGCTAATCGCTTTATAGCATTAAATGATGGCTCATCTATTTCTAGTGTACAATGTGTTGTTGATTTTGAAAATTTTGACGAAAGTGTTTTAAAAAAAATAAATACCGGAACAAGTTTAGAGATTACTGGTGATTTAGTTGAAAGTCAAGGAAGTGGTCAGAAATTTGAAATTATTGTCTCTGACCTAAGGGTTTTAGGTGAATGTGATTCAGAAGAATTTCCTATACAACCCAAAAAACATTCGTTTGAATTTCTACGTGATAATGCACATTT
>Ga0208963_1000818_pt1 | contig 8631 bp, 8 predicted proteins | sample AOAMet2_C43A7_35_2_FD_188079 | JGI IMG/M metagenome (GOLD analysis project Ga0208963, IMG submission 188079) | Ammonia-oxidizing marine microbial communities from Monterey Bay, California, USA - C0912_C43A7_35 (SPAdes) | ecosystem: Environmental > Aquatic > Marine > Intertidal zone | place... | reverse complement strand
GAATTTTAGAACAATGGCCAGACCATGATATAGACGCAGTAATTCCTGTTCCAGACTCTGGTAGAATCGCAGCATTACAAATGGCTAACACGCTCAATCTACCGTACAGAGAAGGATTTGTCAAAAATAGATATGTTGGTCGTACTTTCATTATGCCAGGACAAGCTTTACGTGAAAAGTCCGTTAGAAGAAAATTAAACGCTATAGAGCACGAATTTTCGGGCAAGAATATCCTTCTTGTTGATGATTCAATTGTAAGAGGGACTACAAGTCAACAAATTATTGAAATGGCTAGAGATGTTGGGGCTAACAAAGTATATTTCGCTTCTGCAGCCCCTCCGGTGAGATATCCTAATGTGTATGGGATAGATATGCCAGCCGTTAATGAATTTATAGCAGATGGCCGTTCTATAGAGGAAATAAACAAAAAAATTGGTAGCGATAGACTGTTTTATCAAACTTTAGAAGATTTAGTTGAATCAATACTTATGGATACAGGAATTGAAATGGAATTTGATTCAAGTTGTTTTGATGGCAAATATGTTACAGGAAATATAACCGAGGACTATCTCAAGAAATTATTTGATAAAAGAAATGATAATGCTAAGCAAGAAGATAGTGATGAAGACCAAGGTTTGGATTTACACAATGATTCTGCGTGAGTGATTAGATGACATTGAATGCTTGGATTCTACGCTTTGGGGAATTAGGATTAAAGTCTAAATCTGTAAGGAAATCTTTTCAACGTTCTTTACGTAAAAATATGCTAGAACTAGCTCAAAAAAGAGAAATCACTCTGTTTCATCATGTAAGTGGAACCCAAGACCATGTTTCATCTAGTGATTCAGTTGATGTGGTTGAAGACTTATTGTCCAGAGTAATTGGAGTTGTTGCTATTGATAGAGTTGTTAAACTGGATTGCGGATTAATACCTGAAGATATTGCTCAAGACGTGATTAATAGTTCTGAAAATGTGGGTGAGAAAAGAACTTTTGGAGTTAGAGTCAAGCGTGTTTCCAAGACTGGAGAAATTAATTCAAGAGAATATGAAAGAAGAATCGGGGCAGAAATGATCAGTCTAGATTCACAACTCTCGGTTAATTTAACTAAGCCTGATGAGTGGGTCAAACTAATAGTAGATAACGACGACTTGTTTCAGATAAAATACAGAATTCAAGCATGTGGTGGCTTACCTCCAGGTGTTCAAGGAGATGTACTGATACAATTGAGCGATGAGAACTTGATGCTCGAGGCATTTCTTGTCATGCGGAGGGGAGTTAGATTAATTCCAGTCTTAGATTCTAAAGTTGAATTCATAGAACAACTTTCTAACTATGACCCTTTTATTGGAAAGCGAACATTGGAACATGAGATGAGAGGTCATGCCTTTGATAGGCCTGCATGGGGTATAATGGGGCTAACTGTCGAGGAGGCGGAACCTTTCATCGGTAAGCGTGAAGAAGCGGTAAAAACGACTCCTATCTCGACCTTATCTCCTTTGGAAGGTTGGACAGAAGATGAGAAAAAGTCTCTACTAGAACATTTCATTAAACCATCTAAAAACGAAATGCACCCAGACATAGGAAGTTGGGTTTATTGAACTATCAAGGGATAGTCAATTTAATGGTATAAGGCAAACAGGAATAATCATGCTTAGTAGAGAAGTAGCCGTGGCTTTTAAGCCTCAGGCGAGAATTTCTACTTTGGGCTTGTCTCCAAATGGTAAAATTTCAGCTTGGTCAGAAATAAACGGTTTGGTTTGTATTTCTCACAAACCTGTGGATAAGGCAGGAGATGATTTATTATTTTGGAAATCTGAAGGAAAAGTAACTGGGTTAATTGTTTCTAATGAGAATATATTTGTCTTAGATGAGTTCTTTGGTTTAGTTTGCTTAGACTCTTCGGGAGAATTGATTTGGAAGTCAGAGATCAAAGGTGGTGGTTTCAGTTTGATTGAATTGGACGACCGCTTTGCAGTGGTGGATTCACTGGGTAGGTTGAACTATGTTTTATCCGATGGAACTGTTATCGATTTAGGTTCTCAATATAGTTCAGTAACTAAGATTGAAAAATTAGGAGAGTTTCTTATCACTGCACATGAAAATGGGGAAGTTAGGGCGATACTCGATGGTCAAACAATTTGGCAAAGACCTTCACGTGGTGAGTTAGGTGAATCGATTACATCCATTGGTTCGACAAGTAATGGCAATCTAGTCATTGGCCGAGAAGGCTATGCTTTAGTCCCTGGCGAAGAAGAAGCACTGGAACTAGAAATATGGGATGTATCAAAAAGTGTATTGATTAGAAGAATAGATATAAATTCTAGACTTCTGGTTTCAACTAATTCTAGTAGAGGTACAATATTTGGTTTTGATGATGGCAAAGTAATGGAACTTGAAGTAGGTCCTAATGGCCAATTTAATGACGAAATGTCTATTCTTTTTGACTGTAAATATCCAATTAAAAGTCTAATATTTAATTCTGAACAGATTATCTGTACTGCTTGGTTCTTTATCTATGGTTTTACTTCAAGCGGTGATTTATGGAAAGTAGAGCACCAAGGGATTCCTGAATATATCAAAATTTCACTGGATGGAGAAGTATGTCTCTTTGCTGGCGAAGATCAGAATGATTGGACAGACTCTGAGCCAATAGGTAAGTTGTCTTTGAAAGGCGACCTGATTGATATCGACGAATCAGAATTACCGTCTTGGTTTAATGATGTTCAGGAAACTACACAATTGACATCAGAAGAGTTATACTCAGATCAACAAATATCTCAGCACCTTACCGAAGATGAAGTTAAACAATTAGAAGGAACAGCATTTGCCGCCATAGAAGAATCTATAGATGAACTAATTGGGGCTTTGAAAGTTGAAAACAAGGCCGTTGATAAATCATCGCTGCCTGGTACTTTGAACATTGATACAGACGAACTTCTTTCCCAATTAGACGATGCAATAGAAAATATGGCAATGATGCCAGAGCAATCAATTTTAGATGAACTTAATAATTCGATAGAAGAAGTAGAAGTTCCAGTTTCTAATGCAGGTGGAGACCAAAGAGTAACGGCACAGGATGATGGCACGGCAATAATTACTCTTGATGGTAGTTCTAGTTATGACCCTCAGTCAAGGATAAAAGTATGGTCTTGGATAGATTCTACGGGTAGAGAAATTTCAGATATTGCCAAACTTAAAGTGAAACTAAAACTTGGTAAATATCAATTTGAATTAAGAATTTGTGATTTAGACGGGAACTGGAATAGTGATTATGTCATAATAATTGTAGAGGAGTAGGCATTGATATGAAATTAGAATCACCTTGGATTGAATCATTTATGGTTGGAGATTTACAGATGCGATGTTCTGTAGTTACTGATTTGGCTACAGGTGATACTATCATTATTGATGGCGGTAGTGAATCCGAAAGAATAATTTCTTGGATTGAAGGTTTTGATGGAGTAGGACCTAACTGGTCTACGGGTCCACAGAGTCAAGAAGATATGCAGGAAAGCGGAGTACTAAGCAGAAAGGTAGTTGCTCTTGTTAACACTCATGCGCACTACGATCACAGCGGTCATATTCCTAATTTATTGCAACGATATGATGTAGATTGGTACTTACATGAGGATGACTATTTTCTACAAACCCTTGCTAAAACCTCAGCTGCAAGACGTGGAATAAGTTTGCCAGAGCCGGCAGAAGCAACTCAAAAAATCTCAGATGAGCAAACTTTAGACTTTGGAAGTATTAGTCTGAAAATACTTCACACACCAGGTCATACTTTGGGTGGATGCTGTTTATTGCTCGGAGTTTCAGACGGGCCAGACCATCTCTTTGTTGGTGATACTCTATTTGCAGGTTCCGTAGGGAGAACAGATTTACCCAATACTGGCGGAGATTTTGAGGTTCTATCACATTCTATCAAGACTAAATTGTGGCCTCTAAAACCAGATACTGTGGTTCATCCTGGTCACGGCCCACTGACTTCAATTGGAGTAGAGAAACTTACCAATCCATATGTTGGTCAATCAAGCCAAAGTAATGATGGCTTCATTGGTAAATACATGTGATTACATCATAGCAGATAGGCTTGATTGAAGAACTGGAAGCGCTTCTTCCCAAGTTGCAACTATGCCATAGTCAGCGTGTTGGAAAATTGGTGCATCTGGGTCTTTGTTAATCGCAACGATATATTTTGATGACCTCATTCCTGCCAAGTGTTGGATTGCTCCAGAAATACCCACGGCAATGTAAAGATTAGGATTTACAGTTTTTCCAGTCTGTCCAACTTGCATTGAGTGAGGAATATCGTCCCAAGTGTCGACGGCTGCTCTAGATGCTCCAACAGCAGCGCCAAGAGTATCTGCGATTTGCTCTAAGTGACTAAAGTTATCTGGAGAGCCCATTCCTCTTCCTCCTGATATTATGATATTTGCTTCAGATACATCGAGTCTTGCAGATGCTCTTGCAATTAGTTCTCTAACAGCAGTAGCAACATTTCCAGAGGCGTCAATTACAGAAACTTCGGCTGAGCCACCATCAGGTGATGCATCAAATACATTTTGTCTGACGCTTATTACAGCATTCCCTGACATGGAAACAGTTTGCATTGCTTTTCCAGAGTAAACTGGAGAAGTTAGTTTTCCATCTTGAATTGCTACGACGTCTTGGACGACCGAAACCTTTCTTCTAGCAGCAAGTCTAGCAGCCAAATCTTTTGATTGAGGACTTGCAGATGCTATTATTATTCCTTCAGGGGTTACTGAATCAATTGCTGATGCCCATCCTGATGCGTCATAGTTTGCGAAGATATCTGATTTTGCGACGATTACTTTTTCTACACCAGATGTTGAACTGATAGAATCTGCAACCGATGAATCAGTGCATGGTACTACCACTGTGCATGAACTACCTAGCATCTGTGCGGCACTAACTAGTTCTTTAGTTGTTGAATGAATACTTCCTTTGTTTAATTCTGCTATTACTATTGTATTTGTCATATATTTCACCTCAAATTATGTTTGCTTCATCTCTAAGCAATCTAGCCACTTCGGAAGCAGATTGTCCGCCCTCATACATCTTACCTTCAGGCTTTGCTGGAGGTAGACTTTGGCTTACAACGCTAACAGAAGAAGTTGGAACTTCACAAGCCCTGATGTCTACTTGAGCTCTCTTTGCTTGCATGATACCTTTTACATTTGGCTTTCTAACCTTTGTATTTCCTTTGTCGCAGGTAATGACTGCTGGTAGCCTGACTTCAATCACTGCATTTCCATCATTAAGTGGGGCTACAACGGTAAAGTTACCTTCGCTATTAGAGTCAGTGATATTGGAAACAGATGCCCATCCTAGATGTTCTGCAATACCAGGTCCAGTTGAGCCAGCACCAGTATCAGCTGCAGATTTTCCACAGTATACAACTTCGAAACCACCTTCTGCAATCATAGAACTAAGTATTGATTGAAGAGCATTAGAATCAAGGTAGGAATCACAATCAATTCTTACTATTTCATCGACACCAATAGCCTTTGCATCTTTCAGAACCTTTTCTGCACCTGCTCCACCGACAGTAATCGCTGTGACAGTGCCGCCGACAGATTCTTTGTGACGTAATGCGTTTTCTACAGCGAATTCATCATAAGGGCTCATCACCATTTTTACACTTGAAAGGTCAACTGAATCGCCTGAAATTACTATTTTTGAATTAGTATCTGGTACTTGCTTAACTAGAACTGCAATTTTTGTCACATGAACACCTACGCTGATAAATGGTCGTAATGAAATCAATTGATGAACATTGTCATTCTATGAAATATCAATTAGGATAGAAATATTTGAGAACCTTCGGCTTTCACCAAAATTTCCATGGCGCAAATAAAGACTACAGAACCCGACGATGAGGCTCAAGAGATACTCAATACTTGGAGAATAATATTTGAGCAAAAGTATAGCGAAGAACTCGATCGATTTGCCTTGTATGAAGAAGATGTTTTTGGCTTTGAGGTTCAATGGAAATATCTCAAGAATACTCCACTTCATTCTATTTTTCCTAATAATCCAATTAAATCCCTTGAGTTAGGTAATCAAGTGATTAGAGAACAATTCCAAACTAGAAACTCAAGGACTAGGCCTGTAATTAGAATAATCGGTTTTGATGATGAATTTTCTTATTTATTAGAAGACGTTAGGACTAGGGATAGAGGGAGATTACTTTCTTTCAACTGTATCATTACCAATCTAGATACTCCTATGGGTTGGCTAAAGAGGTCTCAGTATGTCTGTAATCAATGTGGCTCTACATGGTCGGTAAGGCAATCTTTAGCAAGGGAAAGAGAACGCTCAAGTCATTGTTCCATGTGCGCAGTAACATATTATGAGGAGATGAAGAAGACAGAGGGTAAGGCTAAGATTCCCCCACCAAATGATGTTTCCATGGTTGTTGAGGCTAATGTGTATGAAGATATTCAGTATCTAGAACTAACTTGTCCTGTAATGCTAGCAAAGAACTGTGATGATGAAACAAAGAATCCATTGTTTCATTACTTAGCAGTAGTAAATGATGAATATGTTGGTACTTTTTCTCTTAATCAAGAGGTTACAGTTAATGCTTGGGTTGAACTTGACCATCTTCCGAATCGTGATTTTGCCATGGACACTCGAAGGGTGTTCATCTTCAAAGTACACAGTATTGAATCTGGATTTAAGGAATAATTATTTCAATAATTCATTTACAGCGTCTAATTTTTCTGGGTTTTCTTCAAAGAATTTAGCGACTTCATGCAACCCTCTATAGATTCCATCAGCAACTCCCAACTTAGCGTCTAGTGGGTGAATATCACCATTTTTGACAGCATTCTTGAAGGACTCCAAATCTTTCCATGTCGAAGGTTCTCCAAATTTTGGATTTGGCGTGACATTGATTTCTCCCCATTCAGGAAGGACTATGTATTCTGCCAGTTCGTATACAGGTGAAGAATCGTCTTCAGGATTCAAGTATGCATGTTTCTGCATTTTTTTCCTCAATTTCTTTTCAGTATCATGGATTAAAATAGCACCAGATGGATCAGATTTGCTCATTTTGTGGTCGAAACTTTCCATTCTTGCACCAGATGACTTTAGCGAGGAAATAATCGGGGTATGAAGGCAAGTCGCCTTTTTCCATCCCCACTTACTTGCTACGTCTCTCATGAACATGTGAGCCTTTCTTTGGTCCATCCCGCCTATTGCGATATCCATTTCTAGTTCGAAAATATCAGATGCTTGCATTGCGGGATAATAGAACTTAGACAAATCATGGTCTGACGATGCTTCGTCTCTACCCATTATGGTGAAAGTCTTCCTCACCATTGCTAGAGTTGCACCCTTTGAACATCTTAAGACACGAGCCCAATAATCTCCGGAATTCATTAAAGTAGATGCCCAAAAGAATCTCAATTGCCCTGGTCCATCTCCTTCTTCAGGATGGCCCAGAAGTGCTCTAAAAGTATCTTCCATATATCTTGCAGTAACTTGTATATCTTCCATCTCACCGTTGAATTTATCATTTATCCAAGCATGCCAATCAGCGAGGAAAATCAGTACATTGACATCAGCATCAAGCATTCTCTTAAGTTGCAAGGCAAGTACTTTCCAGCCAATATGTGCCTTTCCAGATGGTTCGAAACCTACGTAGCACCTAATGGTTCCATCGCCACCAATGCTTGTATCATCAGCAACACAGTTTACCAAATGGTCAATCCCTACAGTTTCTTCAACACCGCCAACAATTGCTGCGATTCGAGTTCTTTGTTCTAAGTTCAGTTCTGTCAGTCGTGGACATTTTTCCTCAAAGGGAGCGAGGATTTTGTCAACATTCATAGAAATCACATTCAGAACAAGTCATTTAATTTCTTGACTCTTCCTTCAGAAGGAGCCTCACCGTTTTCGATCATTGTTTGTAAATCAGCAATCATCTTATTTGCAGTATCGATTTTTTCTTGCGTGATGGATGTCGCCATTTCCATTGATTTATGGGCCATCTTTATTGCTGAACGGGCCTTAGAAAATTTCTTTGCTTCTTCTTTTGCCTTATCTCCACGTTGCTTAGGACTGTATCCAGTAGCTTGATCTAAGAATCCAGACCATCTTTTCCTTGATTCCATGGCCAATTCTCTTCCGTTATCGGATTCCAAGAATTCTCCAAGTGCTGCGCCCTTTAGTTGAACAACTTCCATGGATAATTTTCCATCGCTATCGAAGTGTCCACTTACAGTAGTCAGTATCCCAAAAGACCCATTGAATTTTCCTTCAGCATCAGCATTAATATTTTCGAAATATTTGGTAGCCAACTTGGCTAGTCCAGAATTTCCACCAATCGACTTTTGTAATCCACGTTTAACTGCAAACTTCTCCATAAGCCGAGGCAAAACCCCATTGAACATAAGGCTCACCGTCAAAACGTGTTCATTTTAATTTAATTCGTGTCAATTCGTGCGAAGAGGTTTTGTTCAATTGCTATGTGGACACATTATGCGAGGCAAATTAATTTTCGTTTTTGGTTGTCTAGCAATTCTATTAATTCCTTCTTCAATCGCTTCTAAATCAGTAGTTGATTTGGAGATTGAAGAATCACTATCTGATTCCGATA
>Ga0208963_1000788_pt1 | contig 8885 bp, 6 predicted proteins | sample AOAMet2_C43A7_35_2_FD_188079 | JGI IMG/M metagenome (GOLD analysis project Ga0208963, IMG submission 188079) | Ammonia-oxidizing marine microbial communities from Monterey Bay, California, USA - C0912_C43A7_35 (SPAdes) | ecosystem: Environmental > Aquatic > Marine > Intertidal zone | place... | reverse complement strand
TTTAACATCAAATGATAAAGATCTTGGTATTGTTCCAAACGGAGAGTTAATACCCCTTGGAGATAAGAGAGTTATATTATCACCTCTATATAGACCTAATGAAGAGGCTAACCTTGATCCAATGACAGCTTCGCCCTGTTTGATATTTTTAACATCACCATATAAAACATTTGATGTTATTATTTTTAATGAATTTAAAGTTTTAGGAGATACACCTCTTAAGAGAGCTCCAGATGACTGATCTTCACCCATAACCAAAACCTGTGCCTCAAGTATCGGAATGACACTTTCCACCTCAGTAATTTCTTTTAGTTTATCATAAATTTCATCTGAATTCTTAATACCCTGATCTGAAGTTGAATAAATTAATGTATGCCCATTTAAGCCAATAATTTTATCAAATAGCTCAGACCTAAGCCCATTCATAACAGACATAACTATTATTAAAATCGTAACTCCTGAAGAGATACCAAAAAAGGAAAGTAATGTTATAATTGAAAAAAACCGTTCTTTTCCCTTGGGTTTTAAATAACGTTTTGAAATCCACCACTCTAGAAAAAAACTCTTCAAAACTATTCCTCAAATATTATACTTTTAATTTTATCAATGGCTCTTTCAAATGAGATAATTTCTTTTTTATTAGTTTTTCTAATCTTTAATTCAACATTGCCATTTTTTAACTCTCTTGGGCCAATTATTAATTGAAAAGGTACACCTATTAAATCTCCATCAGAAAACTTCTTACCTGCACTTTCATCTCTGTCATCAAAGATGGTTTCAATACCTAATTTTTCTAATAAATTATGAATCTCTATACATTTGCTATAACAATCATCATCGTTATTTTTTAAATTAATAATATTAACTTTGAAGGGTGCAACTGATATTGGCCAAATAATACCATCATCATCATTAAAACACTCTATAATAGTAGCCACTAACCTTGAAACACCGATGCCATAAGAGCCCATATAAACATCAGAAATTTTTCCATCAGCATTAACAATGGATGCTTTCATTGGCTTGGAATATTTATCCCCAAATGAAAAAATATGCCCAATCTCAATTCCCCTTCCGGATATTTGATCCTTTTTTTTAACAGTTTTGTTAAAATTATTTACATCATGCTTTTCGTCTGTTGCTGAATAAAAACTTAAATAATTCTCAACAGCTTCTGAAATTTCTTTATCAGTTGTAAGATTTTTCTTATTAATATCTAGATCTAATATACTTTTATCACAAAAAATTTCTGACTCACCGGTTGGTGCAATTACAGAAAACTCATGGCTTAAGTTTCCACCTATAGGTCCGCTTTCTGCTGAAACGGGAATTGCTTTTAATTCCATTCTTTGAAAAGTTTTAAGATAAGCTACAAACATTTTATAATATGATATTTTTGCAGTGTCTTCGTTTAGATCAAAAGAATATGAATCCTTCATCAGAAACTCTCTTCCCCGCATTACACCAAATCTAGGCCGAATCTCATCTCTAAACTTCCATTGAATATGATAGAGGTTTAAAGGTAAATTTTTATATGACTTAACATATTTTCTAAAAATTTCAGTAACCTGCTCTTCATTGGTAGGTCCGTAAATTAATGTTCTGTCATGCCTATCAACGACTCTAAGCATTTCCTCGCCATAACCATCATATCTTCCAGACTCACTCCATAGATCAGATGATTGAAGGGTGGGCATTAAAATTTCAATTGCCCCAGCTCTCTCCTGTTCTTGCCGAATAATATTTTCTATATTCTTAAGAACCTTAATACCTAATGGAAGCCATGAGTAAATCCCTGCACTCTCTTGCTTAATCATTCCAGATCTAACCATTAATTTATGAGAAGGGATTTTAGCGTCTGCAGGGTTCTCTTTCTGAGTAGGTATGAAGTAGTTAGACCAAAGCATTAATCAATTCCAAAATATTTTTTTAATTTACAATTTTCACCATAAACTCTTTAACACCCACAAACAACTATAACTAATAGGACAAGATTAGGAAGAGCTTACTGTTATCTAGTTGGCTCCATAAGCTCAATTAAGACTCCGCTTGAGTCTTTTGGGTGAACAAAAATAACTAATGTACCATGAGCCCCTATTCTTGGTTCATTTAAAACTTTTGCTCCCTTTTCTTCCATTTCTTTTTTTGCTAAATGAACATCATTAACCTCAAAACAAACATGATGTTGGCCGCCTTTAGGGTTTTTGATTAAAAAATTATCAATTGGAGAGTTTTCGCCCAATGGTTCAATTAATTCAATTTGACTATTTGGAAGATTAACAAAACAGAAGCGCACGCCTTGAGCCGGCAACTCGCCGGGATCAGTTATATCAACAACACCATATAAATTTTTATACACTTCAGCTGCAGCATCAATAGAAGGCACTGCTATACCGACATGATTTAAAGGTCCTAACATATTTACTCCTCAATAATAAAATTAATTTAATTAAAAATAATCTCTACTTTCGGCTTTTTGCCCCATATACTTTTAATTTGCCTAACTATAGAATTTCTAATCTTACTTTCTAGATTTCCCCCTTTATTTTTAGAACCTAGAACATTGTTTAAAGCTTGCATAACCCAATCATCAAATCTAATTCCATCCTTATCAAACTCAGGTATACCAAATGTTTTTATTACTGGTTTACCTTTTATTTTATTATTAACAAGAACCAAACTTACTATGATTAGACCAGTCTGAGATAACTTAGATCTTTCATTAGATGGTGATTCATAATCATAAACTATAATTTTTCCATCCTTATAAAGTCTTCCATTTTCAACCTCAGTTTCAATAACTATATCGTTTTTAGAAACCTTAACCATAGTACCATTTTCAATAACTAATGATTTTTTTATACCATTAGCCTCAGCAAGACTGGCATTAGCAGTCAAATGGCGAAACTCTCCATGTACTGGAATTATTGAAGTTGGTTTAATTAAACTAAACATTTCTAATAATTCATCCTGACAAGGATGCCCAGAAACATGAATAAATTCATCCTTACCGGTAATAATGTTAACTCCTTTTTTAGCAAATAAATTTTGAAGATTTAAAATTCCAGATTCATTTCCTGGAATGATTTTTGATGAAAAAATAACTGTATCGCCTTTCTCTGCAACTATGTGCTGATGTTGATCGCGGGCAATTTTTGATAAAGCTGCCCTGTACTCTCCTTGGCTTCCAGTACAAAGAATAAGAGTTTTTTCTGCTGGAAGATATCCAGCATCTTCTTCATCTACAAATTCTGGTAGACCCTTTAAAATTCCGACTGATTTTGCTGCATTTACGATTCTATGCATCCCACGGCCTGATAAAACAACATGTCTGTCATGTTTTGCAGCACTTTCAGCAATTGAGTAAAGTCTCGCAACATTTGAGGCAAATGTACTTATAAATATTCTACCATCAATTTCTCCGATAATTTTATCAAGAGATTCTTTAACTTCTAGCTCTGAACCTGATCTGCCTGGTACTATTGCATTTGTTGAATCGCAAACCATGGTATCAATTTTTAAATCATTAAAATTTAAAAGATCTTTGCTATTAAATCCATCACCGACTAAAGGATCATTATCGATTTTCCAGTCACCTGTATGAAAAATATTAGCTGAAGGAGTTTTAATTAAAAGGGCATTCATTTCAGGAATTGAATGTGTTAATCCAATAGCCATTATCTCAAAAGAAGAGATTTTGATTATATCTCCTTCACTAAGAATTTTTAATTTATTTTCATAATCGATATTATGTTCATTAAATTTTTCAATTAATAAAGTAGCAGTAAACTGAGTTGTATATATAGGGCAGTCAAAATAAGGCCAAATAAAAGGCATTGCTCCTATATGATCTTCATGGGCATGAGTAAGAATAACCCCCTTTAGATTTTCTTTTTGTGAAGCAATAAAAGTTGGATCTGGCATTTGTAGATCAATGCCAGGAAGCCCTGATTGAGAAAAAGTAACTCCGCAGTCAACCATTATCCAATCAGCGTTATCACTCTCCCCATATCCATAGAGATTTAAATTCATTCCTATTTCACCAGTACCGCCTAACGGAAGAAAATATGTATTTTTCATTTATAATCCTTCAAAAATTTCAGCTGCATAAAATATATCTTCCTGACCATTATTGCTAAGTAATATTAGGCCTCCCTCTTCATCAATTGTAGAAAAAATACCCTCTTTTTTATCGCCATTTGGTAAACTTACGGCAACCTTGCTATTTAAAAGATATGCCTTGGATTTCCAATTATTAAGAATATCTTGATAATTATTCCCTTCATCCCAAAGCGAAAGAGATTTTAAGATATTTTTATTCATAGACATAAGGAAATCGTCTCTTTCTATTTTTTTATTAAATTCTTGTAAAAGATTGCCTGAGGGAAAAGTAGAGTGTGTGGGTGAGCTCTTAAGATTCACACCTATACCAATTGCTATTGTATGAAGTAAATTACTATCAGAGGAGAGATTTTCAATTAAAATACCACCGCATTTCTTATTATTGACGATAATATCGTTAGGCCATTTAAGCATTATTTCACAATTATCATTTGGTCGAAATTCCATTATAGTATTGTGAATAGCTAGAGCTGAAACAAACGAAAGTTGAGGTAAAATTCTTCTTTCACCCTCAATCTTTAAAACATATGTTCCCATAAAATTTCCAATTGGTGAGTCCCAAAACCTATCCTTCCTTCCTCTTCCGGAGGTTTGTTTATCAGCAATAATCCAATAAGGTAGGCTTTCTTGACTATTAATTAATTTTTTAGCTTCATTATTGGTGCTACCAATTTCTTTGTAATGCAGGATACCGGTATAGGGATCAAGTTCAATCATTTAATTGATAGAGGATGCGGCCAAATCTGCTAACTCAGAAATTGGAAAGATGCTATATATAAAAATAAAAAAGACTATAAAAATAGTACATATCACATTTGTTATATTAAGTCCTTTAGAGGATAACATAGTTATTTTAATGTTTGATTCATCAAAATACATAATTTTTATGATCCTAATATAATAAAAAGCAGCAACAACACTTATAATTAAACCAAAAACAGCTATCTCAATTAAACCATTTTCTATAGCAGATCTAAATATCAAATATTTTCCAAAAAACCCAGCCAGCGGTGGTATACCAGCAAAGGAAAACATTAGCATAGCCATACTAAAGGATATGAAGGGATATTTTTTTGAAAGACCTGACAAATCATCAGTATTAGAGATTGTCTCTCCTTCATTCTTCTCCAAGCTTATAATACATGCAAAAACCCCTAAGTTAGTTACAATGTAAATTAGCATGTAAATTAATAGCGCCTGAACACCTAATTGAGATAATGGTGAAATTAATCCAATAAGCGCGAATCCCATATGAGAAATGGAGCTATAAGCGAGAAGTCTTTTGATGTTTGTTTGTCTAATCGCAACAAATGACCCTAAACTCATAGAGGCAATAGAGACAAATATGATAATTTGCTGCCACGACTCAAAGGCTCCTGAAAAAGGCCCATATAAAATGTTAACCAACATACACATTGCAGCCATCTTAGGTGCTGTTGCAAAAAAAGCCGTTATAGGAGTTGCTGAACCCTCGTAAACATCAGGAGTCCACATATGAAAAGGTACCGCTGAAATTTTAAATATAAGACCTGAAAGTATAAAAACAATTCCAACAACTATTCCAGAGTTAATATTCAAAATATCTATACTTCTAGATATTTCAGAAAATTCAATAGAGCCTGTAAAACCATAAATCAAAGAAGAGCCAAATAAAAATAAGGATGAGGATAGAGCGCCTAGAACAAAATACTTAATGCCTGCCTCACCTGATTCAACACTATCTCTTTTAAAAGCAGCCATTACATAAAGAGGTAGGCTTTGAAGTTCTATAGCTAAATAAAGCGTTATAAGATCATTTGCAGATATCATCAAAGACATACCTAATGAAGAAAAAAGGATTAGAATGGGATATTCAAATGCTTTTTCATCGTAACGTATAAGCCATTTCGATGATAAAATTATTACAAAAGCCGATGACATAAAGATTATACTTTTAACAAATCTAGAAAAGCCATTCTCAACTAAAGAGTTATTAAAAATTACGTGAATATCCCAAGGCATTAAAATTTCCAAAAACGTCACCAAAAAAAGAGTCAAAACTGAGAAGTAAACTACAATCTTTGCTGAATTTTTTTTAGTAAATGATCCCAGCATCAGCAAGATAATTGCTGAAAATAATAGAAAGAATTGAGGAATGATTAGTAATAAGTCATTAAGAAATAAATTCATTATTTCACTCCCGAGACATTATTATGAGTTATTTGAAGATCAAGTATAGCTACTAGATTATTTGAAGATTCGCTAATTAAATCTAAAACTGGTGAAGGAAAGATACCGAAAAAAATTATTAAAACTGCAAGAGGAAATAAAATTATTTTTTCTCTAACGGATAAATCATTTAAAAGTTCAATTGTTTCGTTTGTTATCTTACCAAAGACTACATTTTTATATAAAAACAATCCATAAACAGCTGATAAGACTACTCCTGTAGCTGCAAAAAATGCCACTATTTTAGAAATACTAAATGCAGCTATTACTGTTAAGAATTCTCCAACAAAACCACTAGTACCTGGCAAAGCAACATTAGCCATTGTAAATAACATAAAGAAAACTGCAAAATTTGGCATTATTGAGACTAAGCCACCATAATTTTTAATTTTTCTAGTGTGTAATCTATCGTATATTATTCCTACACAAAAGAATAAGGCTGCAGATATTAGTCCATGTGATAACATTTGATATATCGAACCTTCAATACCCTGAGTGCTAAAAGTAAAAATTCCTAAAGTTACAAAACCCATATGAGCCACTGATGAATATGCTATTAATTTTTTAATATCCTCCTGAACATATGCCACAAGAGATGTGTAAATAATTGCAATAAGACTGAGAGTAAATATAAAGGGAGCAAAGTAGTGGCTTGCCTCAGGAAAAAGTGGAAGAGAAAATCTTAAAAATCCATAACCACCCATTTTTAATAAAACAGCTGCCAATATTACTGATCCTGATGTAGGTGCCTCCACATGAGCATCTGGCAGCCATGTGTGAACTGGCCACATTGGTAACTTTACAGCAAACGAACAAAAGAAAGCCAACCATAGAAAATATTGGGATGAACTTTTTGTATCAAAATTTTCAGATATGATAATTAATTCAGTACTACCCGTGCTTGTATAAAGAAAAATAATAGCTGCAAGCATTAAAACAGATCCTAAAAGTGTATAAAGAAAAAATTTAAATGCGGAATAAACTTTTCTTTCTCCACCCCAAACACCTATTATTATAAACATTGGTATCAATACACTCTCAAAAAACAAATAAAAGAGTATTATATCTAAGGAACAGAATGTTCCGATTATCAGAGTCTCTAGAACAAGAAAAGATATCATAAAGCTCTGAACTCTATCTTTTACAGAATTCCAGCTAGCTAAAATACAAAATGGCATTAAGAAAGTTGTAAGCATAACAAATAGTATTGATATTCCATCAACCCCCATTTGATATGTCATTAGTCCATTTGCGATCTCTATCCTTTCATAAAACTGATAAGAGGGATCTCCAGAGTCAAATCCGTATAATAATAATAGTGAAACTAAAAATGTTATAATCGAAGTCCAAAGTGCAAGCGATTTAGAATTCCTTTCTGAAATCTCTTTTTCCTGTTGTGGAGATATTAGTATAAATAAAGCGCCTAATAGAGGAAAAAAAGTTACAATTGATAAAAGATTCCAACTTTGCATAAGATTAACCTTTTAGAAAAAAATAAGAAATGAATACAGTAAGTCCAAAGAGCATCGCAAAAGCATAATGATAAATATAACCAGTCTGAAGCCTTCCTATTTGTTTTGCAAAATATAATACGCGAGATGAAACACCATCAGGCCCAAATCCATCGATAATTTTTTTATCTCCAAAATTAAATAAGAAAGCACCAAGCTTTTTGATATTAGAGACAAATAAAAATTCATACAATTCATCAAAATACCATTTATTTAATAAAAATTTATATAACGAATTAAAAGTATTGGCTAAATACTTTGGTATACTAGGGAATAATATATAAAAGAAAAAAGAAGTTACCAAACCAGTCAACATCATTAAAAGAGGCGAGTATTTTACCCACTTCGGTACATAGTGAATTGCCTCAATTACGTGATTATTTTGCGATAGGTAAATTGCATCTTCCCATAAGAATTGGTAATCATGTGACATAAAATAATCTACAAAATAAGCACCTGAAAAAATTGTAAAAAAAGCAAGTATAAATAATGGGAAAATCATTACTTTTGGACTTTCGTGAATTTTAGAAAAGATATCTTTTGAAATATTAATTTTACCATGAAAAGTTAAAAATATTAAACGCCAAGAATAAAAACTTGTTAAGAGTGCTGAAAAAACTAACAGATAAAAAGCATAAGTATGGCCTTGAGTTGTTGAGACAAATGCAGCCTCGATAATACCATCTTTTGAGTAATAACCAGACATTAGTGGAGCGCCTGTCAATCCAAGAGTTCCGATAAGCATTACTATCCATGTTGTGGGTATAAGTTTATATAAACCTCCCATTTTTCTAATATCCTGCTCATCTGAAACAGCATGTATAACTGAACCTGAACCAAGAAACAAAAGTGCTTTAAAAAATGCGTGTGTAAAAAGATGGAAAATTGCTATTTGATAGGCCCCTGAACCTAAAGCAACAAACATAAAGCCTAATTGGGAGCAAGTTGAATAAGCTACAATCCTTTTAATGTCATTTTGGACTAATGCAACTGTAGCTGCAAAAAAAGCTGTGCTTGCCCCTATAATCGTAATAAATGATAAAA
>Ga0208963_1000771_pt1 | contig 8976 bp, 4 predicted proteins | sample AOAMet2_C43A7_35_2_FD_188079 | JGI IMG/M metagenome (GOLD analysis project Ga0208963, IMG submission 188079) | Ammonia-oxidizing marine microbial communities from Monterey Bay, California, USA - C0912_C43A7_35 (SPAdes) | ecosystem: Environmental > Aquatic > Marine > Intertidal zone | place... | reverse complement strand
TCTTTTTTGGACAACAGCGCCAGAGGGTCGACTTCAGGACTATAGCGATGAGCCATCATTATAATTGATTTAGCCTCTGGCCATAACTTTTTTGGATCAGATCTCCAAGTTTGTCTAGAGTATAGCCAGTCCATTTGGCCATGGTAATCGCTTTGCAAAAAACCTTGCAAATTTTTAGGCGCCTCTGGGATAGAGTCTGGCGAGCAAATCCGACATAGATCAAACCCTTCTTCTAGACATTTTTTTACTAACTTATTTTTAAGCCCATTCAAAAATCAAGATCCGCATAGTGGTTAGGCTGAGGAAATCCTGGCAAATGATCTGCAAGCAATGATCTAAATGCAGGACGCGATTTGATCTTGGCATACCAGTCCTTAACTAAGTGACTTCTATGCCAGTCAACATCACAACTATAATCAAGAACTGAAATATGTGCGGCTGCAGCAAAATCGGCTAGACTCATATCATTTCCCGCCAACCATTTTCTGCCCTCAAGCAACTTAGACATATAATCAATGTGAAATTTAATATTATGCATTCCCAATTTTACATTCTTGGCTTCTGGGAACCCAGCTCCAATTATTTTTTTTGTAATGCGCTCGTAAACTAATTTATGGGTTACTTCCCTATAAAATTTATCATCAAACCAAAACATTAATCGTCTAACCTCAGCACGATATTCATAATCCAGTGGCAATAATTCTGGAGATGGGTATTTTTCATTAATATACTCACAAATAGCTGCAGATTCAGCTAAGATTAAATTTTCTGTCTGTAGAACAGGAACTTGCCCTGCTGGATTCAAAACAAGGAAGTCACTTCTTTTCTCCCAATATTTTTCTTCAATTAATTCAAAATCTATTTTTTTTTCTGATAAAACCAATCTCACTTTTCTACAAAAAGGGGATAATGGTGCATGATAAAAACGAAACATTAATGAAGCCTTACAAAGTTAGGGTAATTTAGCCTTCGTATATAAGGAAGATCAATCATAAAAATAATTATTACTTAATATCTTCCAATATGAAGATTATAATCATTAAGTGCCTACTTTGGGTTGAGTCTCATTTAAGAAAATTGGAAAGCGTATTTGAGTTACCATTTCTTTTGGACATATTTGTAAAAAATATTCTTTTTCAGTTGACCAGTTGTCTAAAATATCTCTAGCAATGATGCTACCAGTTTCCTTATTATGCTCTTCGATTAGAACCTTTAACTTTTCTAACCAATGGTCTGTTAAACTATCAGATATTAACAATGTTTCACTATTAATCTGCGCTTTTGAAAGCTCATACGGGTCATAAATATAGGCCATTCCGCCGGTCATACCTGCTCCAAAATTAGCTCCAATTGAACCAAGAATTACAGCAGTCCCACCTGTCATATACTCACACCCATTTGTGCCACAGCCTTCAACAACAACGTCAGCACCAGAATTTCGCACTGCAAAGCGTTCTCCTGCTCTTCCAGACGCAAAGAGTTTTCCATTGGTAGCACCATATAATACAGTATTTCCAATAATGGTATTTTCGCTAGCTACTAATGAAGAAGAAACGTCTGGTTTGACGGTGATGATACCTCCAGATAATCCCTTGCCTACATAATCATTAGACTCGCCGGTTACTTCAAGTTTTATACCAGATACTAGAAAAGCCCCCAAAGATTGACCAGTTGATCCCGCTAGTTTGAGAGTTAATTGATCTGATTGAAGTTTATTATTCATTCCAAACTTTCTCACAACATGATTAGAGGCCCGAGCACCAATTGTTCGGTCAGTGTTTTTCACCGTATACGACAGTTGCATTTTCTCACCAAATTCGAAAAATCTAGCAGCATCATTGATAATTTGAAAATCAAGTGTATCGTCGACCTCAGTCCTGTCTCTCAATCTGTTTAACTTGGCTTCTTTTGCTCCATCGACCATAATTAACATTGGATTCAGATCTAGGTCATCCAGATGGGCAGCCCCTCTACTAACTTGGTGTAAAAGATCTACACGCCCCACAATATCATCTAATGAAACCGCTCCTATTGTCGCAAGAATTTCTTGAACTTCCTGAGCGTAAAACGTTATTAAATTTACCACTTTTTCTGCTGATCCAGAAAATTTATCTCTAAGCTTTTCATCTTGTGTACAAACACCAACGGGGCAAGTGTTAGATTGGCACTGTCTGACCATTATGCATCCCATTGCAATTAATGCCGCACTTCCAATACCAAACTCTTCAGCACCCATCATTGCTGCAATCACAATATCACGCCCTGTCCGCAAGCCACCATCTGTTCGCAAAGTTATTCTGTCTCGCAAATTATTCATGGATAAGACTTGGTGAGCTTCAGTTAAGCCCATCTCCCAAGGCAGGCCTGCATATTTAATTGAAGTAGCAGGTGATGCGCCTGTTCCACCATTATGTCCTGAAATCAAAATGATGTCTGCTTTTGCCTTCGCCACCCCAGCAGCAATCGTTCCAACTCCACTTGCAGCCACTAATTTTACACTAACTTTACATAAAGGATTAATTTGTTTGAGATCATATATAAGTTGAGCCAAATCCTCTATGGAGTAGATATCATGGTGAGGAGGCGGTGAAATTAATGTTACTCCTTTAGTGCTATGTCTTAACCGTGCTATCAGATCAGTGACCTTTATGCCTGGTAATTGCCCACCTTCTCCTGGCTTCGCTCCTTGAGCTACTTTTATCTCTAGCTCCTCACATTGATTTAGATATTCGGCAGTCACCCCAAAACGACCAGATGCGACCTGTTTTATTTTTGCTGACGGATTATCACCATTAGGTTCAGGAGTGAAATGGTTTGGATCCTCCCCTCCCTCGCCACTATCAGATTTAGCCCCTATTCTATTCATCGCAATATTTAATGTTTTGTGAGCCTCAGGTGAAAGAGCACCTAAAGACATCCCTGGCGTAACAAAACGCTTTCGAATAGAAGTGATGCTTTCTACTTTATCTAATGGAACAGGATGTCCTAACGGTTTGATATCTAATAAATCTCTCAAATGAATGGGTGGATTTAACTGCATTTTTTTTGAGTATTTTTTCCACAAGTCAAAAGAGCCTTTTTGACATGCCATTTGCATTAAATGCATAGTTTGAGCTTCCCAAGCGTGTTTTTCACCACTACGCCGAGATTTATAAAAACCTCCAATAGGCAAAATATCTTGATCTTCGTTCCAAGCCTCTTTGTGAACCTCCAAAACTTTTTTCTGAATACCAGTAATTCCAATACCTGAAATTCGGCTCTGCATACCTGGAAAATACTCTGCAACCATTGATCGCGACAAACCAACAGCTTCAAAGTTTAGGCCGCCCCGATAGGAAGAGATAACTGATATGCCCATTTTAGCCATGATTTTTAGCAAACCTTGATCAATTGCTTCCTGATAACGCCTTATATTTTCTGTAATACTACCTGATAATAATTTCCGTGAAACCCGATCAGCAATACTATCCTGAGCTAAATAAGCATTTACTGTGGTGGCTCCAGATCCAATTAAAACAGCAAAATAATGTGCATCAAGACACTCTGCTGATTGCACATTCAAAGAACAAAATGTTCTTAATCCTCGTTTTGTTAACCATGAATGTACCGCAGATGTAGCTAATATCATAGGAACTGCGATCTTGTCAGCACTTTGCTGTTTGTCACTCAATATTAGATGACCTACGCCAGATCTAATGGCATCCTCCGCCTCCATTTTCAGTCTGTCTAAAGATTTAGAGAGAGCCAAGCGTTCTGAGTCCCCATCGAAGGTACAATCTATAGTAACAGCATCATCTCCAAAAATACCAAGCATCTTAGAAAATTTTGCATTACTGACAAAAGGACTATCCAAAACAAGTATTTCAGTTTGGCTACTGTCTTGGTCTAAGACGTTCTTTAAATTTCCAAACCTGGTCTTAAGACTCATCACGCGGTTTTCTCTTAAACTATCAATTGGTGGATTTGTTACTTGAGAAAAGTTTTGTCTAAAATAATGTGATAGTGGACGGTATTTTTTTGAAAGGACAGCTGACGGTGTATCATCACCCATTGAGGAAATTGCTTCTTTTCCATCCTCAGCCATAGGAGCTAGTATTGCCTCAAGTTCTTCCATCGAGTATCCAGCAGCCATTTGACGAGTACGCAACTCGCCACCTGAATAATATTGGGTCTCTTTTCCTTTTGTAACTTTTTCTAGATCAATAATTTTACTTGCCCAGTCATCAAATGGAGCAGAATCTACCAATTCATCTTTAAGTTCTTTATCGTGTAAAAGTATTTTTCTTTCCAAATCAACGGCGATCATTTCACCAGGGCCCAAGGCCCCTTTTTCAACAACGGTACTTTCATTAATTGGAACCATACCCGCTTCTGAACCAGCAATTAACAATCCATCTCCAGTAACGACATATCGCATCGGTCTTAGACCACTTCTATCCAATCCAGCCGCCACCCAACGTCCATCAGTCATAGCAAGAGCGGCTGGACCGTCCCAGGGCTCCATCACTGAATTGCAATAAGCATACATATTTTGCCATTTTTTTGGCATCTCGACGGTAAGCTTAGACCAACTCTCTGGAACCATCATTGTTTTTGCCATGGGTGCACTTCTTCCACCCCGAACCATCATTTCAAAGACAGAATCCAACGCAGCAGAATCTGACGAACCAGCTGAAATTATGGGCTTTATATCCTCCGCATAATTCCCAAAAGCCGCTCCTGCCATACGAATTTCATGGCTTTTCATCCAGTTCACATTGCCCTTAAAAGTATTTATTTCTCCATTGTGCGCGAGCATTCTAAATGGCTGAGCCAACCACCATTGAGGAAATGTGTTGGTTGAGTAACGCTGATGGTAAATTGCAAAAGTACTTTGAAATCTCTTATCTTGAAGATCAGGATAAAATTCAGAAACCTGTTCTGCTAACATCATTCCCTTGTAAATAATTGATCTGCAACTTAACGATGCAACGTACAAATCTTTCATTCCACTTGCTTGCTTTTCAATCCTACGACGAATTACATACAGTTCCCGCTCGAATGTTTCTTCCTCAACTCCCTTAGAATTTGAGATTAAGATTTGTTCAATCTCTGGTCGCGTTAAATTAGCCTTCTCACCAAGACACGAAACCTTAACTGGCACATGACGCCAGCCATATATGGAGTATCCCATTTTTAGAATTTCAGACTCGATGATAGTTCTACAGGCTTCTTGTGCGCCAAAATCTACTCTTGGTAAAAAGATCATTCCAACAGCGACAAGCTCATCCATTTTTGGTTCATGTCCAGTTCGACGGATTTGATCATAAAAAAAAGACACTGGAATTTGCAAATGAATCCCAGCTCCATCACCTGTTTTTCCATCAGCATCGACAGCACCCCGATGCCAAACCGCTTTTAATGCTTCTATTCCATTTTCAACAACTTTTCTGGAAGGCTTTGCATCTATTGAAACAACTAAACCAACTCCACAAGAAGAGCGCTCATCTTCCTCGCTATACATTCCATTTTTAGAAAGAGATCTTCTCATCTTTTTCTGTTTTTCAAACATTTGTTTGTACTTCATGCTCATGATCACTACTCAGCCGCCATATTAACTGGCTCTTTAAGATTATTGATTATATTCTCTGCCACTTCTTGCCCGTCTTTAATGGCCCATACGACCAATGATGCGCCCCGCGAAATATCTCCAATTGCATATACATTTTTTAGATTAGTTGAATGAGTTCGAAAGTCTGTTTTGATTGTTCCCCATCTAGTAAACTCTAACCTAGGATTGTGCCAAAATGATTTAATATCCTCTGGATCAAACCCAAGCGCCTTTATTACTAGATCTGCATCCTCAAAATAAGCTGAGCCTTTTATCTCCTCTGGAAATTGTCGCCCGGTTGAATCAGCAGGCCCAAGACGCATTTTTGATACCTTTACAGATTTAACTATTTTTTTTCCAACAAAACTTTTAGGAGCTGATAACCAAACGAACTCGACACCCTCCTCTTCTGCATTCAAGACTTCTCGCTGCGAACCTGGCATATTACCACGATCTCTCCGGTAAAGACATTTTACAGATGCCGCACCTTGCCTGATAGCAGTTCGCACACAATCCATTGCCGTATCACCCCCACCAATCACAACAACTTTCTTTCCATGTGAGTTTAATTTGCCATTATCAAAATCTTTAACAGGATCGCCAAATCCCTTACGATTAGAGGCAGTTAAAAAATCAATTGCTTCAACTATATTTTCGAAATCAATTTTAAGACCATCTAATTCACGCGATTTATAAACACCAGTTGCTATTATAGTGGCATGATGTTCACTAATGATTTGCTCAAAAGAAATATCTTTTCCCACATTACAGTTTAGATGGAAATTTACTCCACTGTCATTTAATTGTGTTACTCGTTTTGAAACTACATCTTTTTCTAATTTAAAGCTTGGAATGCCATAAGTCATCAAACCACCAGCCCGATCATATCGATCATAAATATTTACTTTTAGACCATTTTTACGCAAGGTAGCCGCTGCAGCTAATCCACCCGGACCAGCTCCAATAATTGCTACTGTTTCATCACGTTCAATCTTGGGAGTTATGGGTTTTACCCACCCATTTTTCCAGGCCGTATCTGTAATGTATTTTTCGATTGACCCGATCGTTACAGTGCCGTGTCCAGATTGCTCAATCACACAATTTCCTTCGCATAAGCGGTCTTGAGGACAAATCCTTCCACAAATTTCTGGAAAAGAATTTGTTTTCTGACTTAAAGTATAAGCTTCTTTCAGTCTACCTTGAGTAGTCAACTTGAGCCAATCAGGTATATTATTATGAAGTGGGCAATGAGATTGACAGTATGGCACCCCACATTGACTACACCTACTTGCTTGATCTTCAGCCTTATCAGATGCGTATTCTTTATAGATCTCATTGAAATCATCGACTCGGCCCTCAGAAATCCGCTTAACTGGAGTTTCCAAGTTGATATCAGTAAACTTTAACATTGGATTATTAGACATGACGTACCCACTTCTAAAATAAGAGGTTAATTTTATAACAGTAAAAATAAAAAATAAAGCGAAAAGTAAATAAAGCTGACCTATTTTGGTGATATATTCAATTTACTGCAATTAACTAATATTTTTTCTCTTTTTTGTGTCAGTAATACTGACATATAGTGCTTAATTGATTTACAAGTTAAGTTCATCAAGTACGAATCATGAGACATAAATAGTTGACCTTCTATCATCTTTTCACATTAGCGCTAATACAGGGAATAACTGAATTTCTTCCTGTATCATCGTCAGGGCATTTAATCCTACTACCAAGATTAACAAACTTCTCAGATCAAGGCCTTTTAATAGATGTATCAGTGCACATTGGTACTCTAACTGCCGTTATTGTTTATTTTTGGAAAGATAGCTTATCACTGCTTAAAGGTTTTTATGATCTGACATTAGGCGACCGAACATCCAAGTCAGCGAAGTTAGTAAAGTTTCTTACGGTAGCAACAATACCAGTTATTATTCTGGGCCTGATCTTCAAACTAACTGACTTTATTGAAGTAATACGAAACATAAAAGTCATAGGTTATACAATGATAATTTTCGGAGTGATTCTATATCTGGCAGATCGACTTAATTCGAACACGAGGACTGAACCAAACAATTACCCCAAAGACGCTATTGTTTTAGGGCTATGGCAATCTATTGCCTTAATCCCTGGCACGTCAAGATCTGGTGTCACCATAACTGCAGCTAGAATTCTTGGATATGAGCGAAAGAATGCAGCGAGAATTGCGATGCTGATGTCCATACCAACTATTTTGGCTTCAGGTACGGTAGAAATAGCTGATATTTGGTATCAAGCTAATTTAGCCCATTTGAGTGATGCTGTGGTTGTATCTTTATTAAGTTTTATTTTTGCTTTTTTTGCTTTAGCGGTGATGATGAAGTTATTAAAGTCAATAAATTTTACCCCATATGTTATATATAGAGTAGCTTTAGGAATATTATTATTATTCATAGCCTATACTTAATTATCACCCGCGCTCTCATGAATGCTAGTGTACTGTCCATACGGTCTGTACTGATATAAATAGCTCTCTAATATTGCATCCATTGATTTTGGATTAATTCCAAAATCATCAAATGATCCTTTATTTCCAGTTACCACATTATCTAAAGCCAGTTGCTTAACTTGATCACGTGTAATCATAGAGTTCTTAAACATATTCATTGAAATACTTTGGAGAAGGTCCAGAGAATACGCCAAAATGTTAGCAATTATAATAGGTTGATTAATGATTATTTTTCGTCGCCGTATAACTTTTAACATCCTTTCCATCAACATCTTAAAGGTTTCTTTATCAGGCCCACCAAGTTCATAAATCCCTGCCGGCACTCTTCCCATCGCAGCTGAGGATGCTGCTGTAGCGATATCGTCAACATACACAGGTTGAAACGAAGTGCTGGCGCCTACTATTGGCAAGAATGGAGACATTCTAGACATACTAGCAAACCTATTAAAGAAACTATCTTCAATTCCAAAGATAATTGATGGCCTTAATACCACCGCATTTGGAAAAACTTTCAAAATAGCTTCCTCTCCCTCTCCCTTAGTTCTAGCCGAAACACTTTCAGAATTGATATCTGCGCCAATTGCAGAAATATGAACTAAACGCTTCACACCTTCATTTTTTGACAGCCTAGCAATCCTTTCAGCACCTTGTACTTGAACTGTTTTGAATTTCTGGCGCCTATCTTCCAATAATATTCCAACACAATTGATAACAATCTCGGCACCCTTTATCGCAATTTGCGTACTTTCCTCATCCCTTATATTTGCTAAAATTGGCTCAACCTGACCAACTTTACCGTAGGTGCGCACAAATAAGGCTTCATTTGGACGTCGTACAGCGACCCTAACTCTCCAACCCTGTTGAGCCATTTGTGAGGAGATGTAACGTCCCACGAATCCAG
>Ga0208963_1000770_pt1 | contig 8980 bp, 8 predicted proteins | sample AOAMet2_C43A7_35_2_FD_188079 | JGI IMG/M metagenome (GOLD analysis project Ga0208963, IMG submission 188079) | Ammonia-oxidizing marine microbial communities from Monterey Bay, California, USA - C0912_C43A7_35 (SPAdes) | ecosystem: Environmental > Aquatic > Marine > Intertidal zone | place... | reverse complement strand
CCCTAACTTTGAAAAGTATTTAAACGGAATTAAATGCACAACATACATTGCAAAAAGTCCTATTAATAATTTTGGAATATGACTAATTAAATCAGACCATCCAGCAGCTGAATACACAACCATTATTGAGAATAATGAAAGTAAAATTACAATTACCCAGATGATTTTATCACCTTTAAATTTTATATTTCCAAAGACTGAACTCACTTACAGTGTTCTTGCAGACTTTTTAAACTGAACCCCTCTATCCTCATAATTGGCAAACAAATCAAAACTTGCACAAGCTGGAGAAAGTAAAACAGTTTCACCTTTGTTTGCTAAGCTATAAGATTGATTTACCGCTTCTGACATTGTTGATGCCTGAACGATAGTATCTACCTTATCTTTAAAAGCATCTATTATATTCTGGTTGTTTTCTCCTAAGCAAATAATTGCTTTTACTTTTTCATCAACCATTTCCGCTAACTCAGAATAATCATTTCCTTTATCAACCCCCCCAACTATCCACACTACACCTTTAGTCATACTTTCTAATGCAAACCAACAAGCATTTACATTAGTAGCTTTTGAATCGTTAATAAAATCAATCCCATGTACTGTTAGCACATATTCCAATCTGTGTTCTACATTTTGAAAGTCTATCATTGATTGTCTGATTACTGAATCTTTAACTTCAAAAACTCTTGCGGCCATAGCAGCTGCCATTGAATTGAAGATGTTGTGTTTGCCTTGTAAGGCTAATTCTTGCATTGTCATAGTATTATTATTTAATTTAATTATTAATTCATGCTTATTTAAAAACCCTCCTTCTTTTTGTTCGTCTTTTAATGAGATTGGTAACTTTTTTGCTTTAGTTTTAATTTCTTTTACAATTTCATCATCTGCATTATAAACCAGGAAATCTTGTTCTTGCTGATTTTCTGTGATTTTGAATTTTGATGCTGAATAATTTTCTAGCTTATAATCATATCTATCCAAATGATCAGCAGTAATATTTAGTAAAATTGCTACATCACTTCTAAAATTTTTAATTCCATCAAGTTGAAAACTGCTTAATTCCAGAACGATATAATCGTAATCCCTTTCGGCAATTGATAGAGCAAAGCCAACCCCAATATTTCCTGCTACTAAAACATCATATCCAGCATTTTTTAGCACATGACCTAAAAGCAAAGTAGTAGTTGTTTTTCCATTACTTCCTGTGATAGCTGCAATTTTTGCTTTAGTATATCTAAAAGCAAATTCTACTTCCGAAATCAAAGGGATTTTTGCATTTTTAAGGTTCTGAATTAGCTCAACACTATCAGGTATTCCTGGACTTTTAATTACTTCATCAGCATTTAAAATTTTATCAAAAGTGTGATTGTTTTCTTCCCAATCAATCTCATTATTTAAAAGAACTTTTTTATTATCTTCAGTAATTTTTCCTTTATCAGAAACAAAAACTTCAAGCCCTTTTTTCTTTGCTAAAACAGCCGCTCCTACTCCACTAATTCCTGCTCCTAAAACGACTATTCTTTTTGCCATTATCTTAATTTAAGAGTAACAACTGTTATTACTGCAAGCATAATTCCAACTATCCAAAATCGAGTAACAATCTTACTTTCATGCATCCCTAATTTCTGATAATGATGATGTAGTGGAGCCATTTTAAATATTCGCTTCCCCTCCCCAAATTTCTTCTTTGTATATTTGAAATAACCAACTTGCATTATCACGGATAAGTTTTCAACCAAAAACACCCCACATAAAATTGGAATCAATAATTCCTTCCGGATTAAAATAGCAACAACAGCTATTATCCCACCAAGAGCCAAAGAACCTGTATCCCCCATAAAAACCTGAGCTGGGTAAGAATTATACCACATAAAACCGACACAAGCCCCAACAAAAGCAGACATGTAGATTACAAGTTCTCCCGTATCTGGGATGTACATAATATTTAAATAATCAGCTGCAATAATATTACCCGACACATAAGCAAAAAGCGCCAAAGTAGCACCAATAATTGCTGAAGTTCCTGTAGCTAAACCGTCTAAACCATCCGTCATGTTTGCTCCATTACTTACCGCTGTAATAATTACAACAACTATCAAAACAAATAAAATCCAAGCGTAATCTTTTGCCGTATCACCCATCCAAGATGTTAATGACTGATAATCAAATTCATTATTTTTAAAGAATGGAGTAGTTGTTTTAGATGATTTCTGAGCCAAACTAATTGAGCCAACAACTTCCGTTTCTGATGATAAACTTACTTCATCTTTCACCACTATATCAGAATGAAATACCATCACTATTCCAACAATTAATCCTATTCCAATTTGCCCTAATACTTTAAACCTACCTGCCAAACCTTCTTTATCTTTCTTAAATACTTTAATATAATCATCAATAAAGCCGATAGAGCCTAGCCATACAGTAGAAACTAGCATAATTTGGATGTAGATATTATCCAGTTTCGTAAATAATAAAGTAGGAATCAATATTGCACCCAAAATAATTAGCCCCCCCATAGTTGGAGTTCCTTTCTTACTCTCCTCCCCCGCTAAACCCAAATTTCTAACTTCCTCACCAATTTGTTTTCTTTGGATAAACCTGATTATTTTTCCTCCAAAAACTAAGGAGACTAACAAGGATGTAATCACTGCCATAGCAGCACGAAAAGAGATATACTGGAACAAACCTGCCCCAGGGAAATCATATGCACTTTGTAGATATTCAAATAAATAGTATAACATTAGTCTTTAATTATATTTAGTGATTGTTTTAGTTCTTCCATATCATCAAAAGGAAATTTTTCTCCTTTAATTTCTTGATATTTTTCATGTCCTTTTCCTGCAACAAGTATTATATCGGTATCATTTGCCAATCTGCAAGCAGTTTTAATTGCTTGTTTTCTATCAGAAATAACAAGTACTTTCTTATTTTGCACAGGATCCAATCCTGCAAGCATATCATCAATAATTGCATCAGGACTTTCTGATCTCGGATTGTCAGAAGTTAAAATAACTTGAGTGCTTAAGTCACAAGCAACTTTTGCCATTAGTGGCCTTTTACTTTTATCTCTATCTCCACCACAGCCAATTACAGTAATCAACTGTTCTGCATTACTTCTGATATTATTAATTGTAGAAAGTACATTCTTTAAAGCATCATCAGTATGAGCATAATCAACTATCCCAGTAATTTGATTTTCTGATCGAATAAACTGAAACCTTCCTTCAGCAGAATTTAGCATACTTAAAGCTGTAAGCACATCATAATCTTCAAAACCAAATTGATTAGATATAGCGTAAACAGAAAGAATATTGTAAGCATTAAAATCACCTATCAATTTCACCCAAACATCAACTTTATTAATTTGCAATAACATGCCTTCAAACTGATTCTCTAAAACTCTACATTTATAATCAGCAATTGATTTTAGAGAATAAGTAAGCTTATTCGATTTTGTTCCTTCAAGCATTTTCATGCCGTTTTTATCATCTATATTAACTAATGAAAAAGCATCTTTTGGCAAAGCATCAAAGAATAATTTTTTCACATCTCGGTATTCAGCAAAAGTGTTGTGATAATCTAAATGATCTTGTGTAAGATTTGTAAAAACTCCTCCAGCAAAATTCAAGCCATTAACCCTTCCTTGCGAAAGTGCATGTGAACTCACTTCCATAAAGCAATACTCACAACCTTTCTCTAACATTTCACTTAGCAAAAAGTTTATATGTAAAGCATCAGGAGTTGTATGAGTAGATGGAATTACCTGCTCAATAATTTTATTCTGAATTGTAGAAAGCATTCCTGCTTTTACATTCAAAAACCCAAACAATTGATGCAATAAACTAACAATTGTTGTTTTTCCATTTGTCCCAGTAACGCCAACTAATTTTATTCTATCAGATGGATTGTTATAAAAATTACTTGCAATAATTCCCAGAGCGTCATGGGAGTTTTCAACTTTAATATAAGTTATATCTTCATTAATATTAGCAGGAATTTGCTCAACAATAATTGCAATTGCACCTTTTTCAATGGCACTATCTATAAATTGATGACCATCAGAAATAGTTCCATTTATAGCAACAAATAGTCCATTTGCATTAACCTTTCTTGAATCAAAAGCAATGTTTGAAATTTCAATATCAGTAGAACCAACTACTTTATCAATACTTACTTTATATAGAATATCTTGTAAATTCATTAAGCTAATTCTAATTTAATTAAGTTTCCTTTTTTGAACTTAACCCCCTTTTTAATCGACTGACTAACAACCGATCCAGACCCCTCAACACTTACATTTAAACCATATGTTTCTAGCAAATAGACTGCATCTTTCAAATTCATTCCTTTCAAGTTTGGCATCTTTCCTCTTTGCAAATCCTCTTCAATTTTTCTTACCATTAGCTTTACTTCTGATTTTGATGTTTGAGATACCATCCAATTTGATTCAGTATTTTGTATAGGAATATTAAGTTCAGTCAAAATTTGATTTGCATCAAAAGTCATACCTTGTTTTACTTTTGGAAGATTTGTAAATGCATCAGTGCTAATAATCGGATTATGAATATCCAAATCAAGCGCATAGACTTTATCAGCTAACTCTTTAAAGATGGGAGCAGCAACTTTCCCTCCGTATACCTGGCCATTCTTGGGATTATTAATTACAACTATGCAGGAATATTTTGGATTATCAGCTGGAAAAAATCCAGCAAAAGAAGCTTGGTACTTTTTCTCCACATCTTCCTTTCTACCAGCATAATTCAGAACTGTTGTCCCTGTTTTACCAGCAATTTTGTATTTATCGGTACGGATATTTATAGCTGTTCCTTCTTCAACTACACCTATCAACAAAGGCAAAATTTCTTTTATTGTTGATTCTGAGCAAATAGAAGGGTTTACAACAACAGGGCTTTTTTCTTCAATAATATTTCCACCCATCATTATGGCTTTAGTAAAAATTGGGTTCATCATTTTACCATTATTGGCAATTGCATTGTAAAAAGTTAGCATATGAAGAGGCGTTAATGCCATTTCATACCCAGTGGACATCCATGGTAAAGTAACCCCTGACCAGCCTCTTTTATTTGGGATTGGCATTCTTAAACCATCATCAGGAAATGGTAATTCCAAATTTAGTGGTGTGCTTAATCCCATTTTATAAATTCGATCAGTATACTCAGTAGGATTTTTCTTATAATTATCATTTATAATTTTTGAAATCCCAACATTAGAGGAAATAATAAACGCTTTTTTAATCGTTACATTTTTAAAATTATGAGGAGAGTCTCTCATTTCTTCATCATGATATTTTGTTCTACCTTTTTGCAAATTCACAGAATCATTTACTGTAAACTTTCCATCCTCTAATCCAGCAATTATAGACGCTAATTTAAAAGTTGAACCAGGCGCATCATGTTGAGCTATTGCATAATTAAAATACTCACTTACTCTATCAGAAGTATCTTTACGCAAGTTTGCAATAACCTTCACTTCACCTGTTTTTACCTCCATCATTATTACGCAACCCCAATCTGCATTTTCTTTTATTAAGGTTTGTTCCAATGATTTTTCAGCAACATCCTGCATGTCAATATTGATAGTTGTTAAAATATCTCTACCGGCTTTTGGTAAACTATTCCCCTCTGAATCTTGAGGAACCCAAGCTCCTTGTGCAATTTTTCTTTTTAAATGCTGACCCTCAACTCCAGATAATACTTGATTAAAAGCCACCTCAATACCAACTGGATTTACATCTCTTAAAACACCAACAGTTCTTTGTGCAAGCAAACCAAAAGGCACTTCTCTATGAGGCCTTTGCTCTGCTATTAATCCCCCTCTATTTTGTCCCAATTTAAATACAGGAAGACTTTGCAAAACTTTTAATTCATTGTGTGTAACCTTCAATTTCAAAAGGACATATTTATTTTTTCTTGATTTTTTAGCCAATCTTAAAAACCGTTCGTATTCCTCAGCAGATTTATCAGCAAACAAATCACTCAAACCCTCAGACATCTCAACAATATGCTTATCAAAAAGCACTTTGCTTATCACACTTAAATCCAGATAAATTTTATAGAGTGGCATTGAAATTGCAAGTAAAGATCCATCATCAGCTAATATATTTCCTCTTGGAGCTTCAACTGTAAAAAACCTTGGCTGACTAGTAGTGTTAATCAATTCATCAAACTGCTGAATTTTTACAATTTTAACAACTACACCAACAGCAAGAAGGAACACGAATAAGTAAAGTCCTATGATTCTTAAATTGCTATTTTTTGTAGTTTTCTTCACTATTTTTCAATGATTATGGGAGGAGTTAATGATGTTTTAAAGCCTTGGTCATTCACAATATTTTCAATTACCGACCTCCTGTACATACTCATCAAATCAGATTTTGTAGTAATATAAACCAACCTTAAATCAGCTACTTCTTTTTCTAATGAAATAGATTGCTTTAATAATTTTTCTGCTCGGAAAGAAGAACTGATATTTACCAAAACCAAAAAAACTATCATTAATAAAAAAGGCACATATTTTCTATTGCTTTCTTCAGCAATAAACTCACCCCTCATAATTGAGATAAGTGTATTTGATGGGTCTTTTTTAGTTGTCATTTGATTTTTCAGCTATTCTTAATTTTGCACTTCTTGCTCTTGAATTTTGTTTAATCTCATCAGCAGTAGCAACAATTACTTTTCTATTTATTTCTTTTAAATCTTTAATCGGATTCCCAAAAAAATCCTTCTTTGCATTTCCTTCCAAATTTCCTTTCTTTATTAGGTTTTTAACCAATCTATCCTCTAAAGAATGATAAGAAAGCACTACCAATCTTCCTCCAGTGTTTAACATATCCACTGCACTTAAAAGCATTTCCTCCAAAGCAACAATCTCATCATTCACTTCTATTCTAATTGCTTGGAAAATTCGAGCCAAAAACTGATTTCTATATTTTTCAGGAACTATTTTTGCAACTACAACAATAAGTTCGGTAGTAGTATTTATCTTTTCAACTTGTCTTGCGCTTACAATTTCCTTGGCTATTCTTCTTGAGTTCTTTAACTCTCCATATTTATAAAGAACATTAGCCAAATTTTCTTCAGAATAATCATTTACTATTTCCTTTGCCGACAAATCAGATTTAGGGTTCATTCGCATATCCAATTCTCCTTCAAATCGAGTAGAAAAACCTCTTTCAGCAACATCAAATTGATGAGAAGAAACTCCCAGATCAGCTAGAATCCCATCAACTTTTTTTACTCCCTCCATTCTTAGAAAATTCCTTAGATATCTAAAGTTGGCATCAATCAATTTAAATCCATCTTGCTGCAAATTATTCTTATATACATCAGCATCCTGATCAAACGCAAATAATTTACCCCCATCCAGATGTTTCATTATTTCTTTAGAATGACCACCACCACCAAAAGTGACATCAACATAAATTCCTGTGGGCTTTATATTTAACCCTTCAATACATTCGTTTAATAATACTGGACTATGATATCCCATCCGACCCGTCTAATGGTTGATTACCCATCACCTCTTCAGCTAAATCACCAAAATCTTTTAAAGATTCAGCCACTGAACTTTCATATTTATCTTTATCCCAAATCTCAATCATATTTACTGATGATGAAAGGACAATTTGTTTTTCCAATCCAGCAAAAGACAATAAATCCTTAGGAATTAAGAACCTACCAGAACCATCTACATCAACAACTTTCAATCCAGCCATATAGGATCTGATAAAATCATTATTCTTTTTAACAAAACGATTCAACTTATTTACTTTCCCAACAACTTCATCCCATTCTTGCATAGGATGAATCTCCAAACACTGATTAAAAACTGAACGTTTAATTACGAAACCATCTCCAAGCACTTTTTGCAACTGCTTTTTTAAAGCAGAAGGAAACATTACACGCCCTTTGGCATCTGCTTTACATTCGTATGTTCCAATTATATTAATCACTTTGTTCTTGTTTAAATCTGGGTGCTAATATACGAATAAACCCCACTATTCCCCACTTAACCCCACTTTGTTGATAACTTCCACCACAACACCCTGTTTTGATCTCGTTTTAACCTAGGTATTGCTATTAACAAATATTTTCGTTTATTTGCAATCTAAAATCTACAACTAAACATGGTTAAGGAAGAGGGAAAATTTAAATGGCTTGAGGAAGGAACTAAAGGACAACCAATCATCTTACTCCATGGTTTAATGGGTGGTGTGGAGAACTTTGGTGAAATGGTAGATTTTATTTCTGAAGAATATAAAGTTTATGGACTAGACCTAAAGTTATTTGAAGGAAATTTACTTAAAGTTTCTGTTAAAGCATTAAGTGATTATTTATATGAATTCATGAATCACTTGGGGCTAAAAAGTGCTGTGCTAATGGGGAATTCCATGGGAGGGCATATTGGACTTATATTTACTAAGGAACATCCAGAAATGGTAGACTCATTAATCCTAACTGGAAGCTCTGGTTTATTTGAAGAATCTATGGGAAGTTCTTTCCCAAGAAGAGGAGATAAGGACTATATTAGGACTAAAACTGAAGAGGTTTTTTACGACCCTAAAGTTGCAACTGATGAATTAGTAGACAGAGTGTTTGCAATTGCAAACAATAGAATTTCTGTTCTAAAACTTTTAGGATATGCTAAGTCTGCAATTAGACACAATATGGGAGAAGATATTCCGAATATAGACAAAGAAGTTTGCTTAATATGGGGGGCGGAAGACAAAGTAACTCCACCTCATGTAGCTGAAGAATTTCATAAACTATTGCCTAAATCTGAACTTAACTGGATACCATTATGCGGGCATGCTGCAATGTGGGAACAGCCAAAAAGGTTTAGTGAGATTGTTTTAGAATTTCTTAAAAAAAGATTTTAACTAATCATGAAGATTAAAACTGCAGAATTTGTAATTAGTAATAGTGATTACAGAATTTGTCCTGCTCCAAAAATGCCAGAA
>Ga0208963_1000761_pt1 | contig 9078 bp, 5 predicted proteins | sample AOAMet2_C43A7_35_2_FD_188079 | JGI IMG/M metagenome (GOLD analysis project Ga0208963, IMG submission 188079) | Ammonia-oxidizing marine microbial communities from Monterey Bay, California, USA - C0912_C43A7_35 (SPAdes) | ecosystem: Environmental > Aquatic > Marine > Intertidal zone | place... | reverse complement strand
ACTTCGTTTAATATTAGAACCTATATTTATTCTGTTTGTGTGATAATATTCATCAAATGCATTTTCAAAGTAAGGTGCCTTAGGTAGTCCAAGATTTGTAATTTTTTCATAGAAATGATCAATATAGTTATATATTGTAATGTTCTTTTGAGATAGGTTATGTTGAATTTTATTTAGATATTGTTCTTTTGGTTTCCAACTTTTAAACCGTTTTTTGTCAGCTAGTTGAGATGTTGGTACTAAATTAAATTTCTGTCCCTCTATCCATCCATTAAAATAGTTTCTACCAAATTGATATGTTATATTTTGATTTTCAATATTATTAGATAATAAGAAATCAATATTGTATTTACCTATAGTTTCGTAGTATGTGTTTATTGACCTTTGTGGATCATTAGATTTATTTGTGATAATATTTATTGTGCCAGCTAGAGCATCTGTACCATATATGCTTGATAGTGGACCTTCAATAACTTCTATACGTTCAATATTATTTAGATTTATTTGCGATAAATCTATATTACCATTCATTCTTCCAATTACTGGTACGTCATCAATTAGTATTTTAACATTTTGACCTGATATCCCTTGTAATGAAATACTAGATCCTAAGATATTATCTTGAGTCAATCTAATATTTAGTTCTTTTTCAAGAATTTGACCTAAATCTGTAAATAAGCCAGACTTCAATTTCTTTCCTGATATAATTCTGACTTTATGAATTGCATCTTCAGTTGATGTCTCTGATAATTGACCTGTAACTACTACCTCCTTAATATCTCTAAATAATATTTCATCTTGAGTGAAGCCATTTATGCTATAAAGACTAATAACTAAGAGTAGCAGGCATCTCATTATACTAGTATATAATTATACGGTCAGTTTTTACTATCCCATCTATATTAATTGAAACAAAATAGACTCCTCGATTAAGAGATTCTGTTCCTATATTGTGATGTGTTAATCCATTATTCTTTAGTTCCTCGCTATAGATTTCTCTTCCAGTAAGATCGTATAGTTTAACGAATCCGTGAGACTGATTAGATAATAATTTGTATTTTATTTGGATATCTTCCCCTAGATTTGCTGGATTGGGATAGGCCTGTAGATTAGATATTTCTGATAGCTCCTTAATATTTGTACTAGAAATTAGTTCAGTATTAAATTCAATATTCCCTGTTGTAGTGCCATCAAAATCTGTGAATGTTAATCTCCAGATATTATTTGACTTGTCACGGATAAAATAACAGAGATTATCAATTATAATATAACTGCCTTGGAATACTTTCCAGTCGAATCCAATAGTATTTATTAAATTTGAGAAAGTATGGGCACTATAATTAGTATAAGCCAGTGGAGTCGATATATTATCTGCTTCTGCAACGACAATGCCATTATTCTGCAATACTCCTGTCACAGAATATGGAAGGGATGTTCCTTGTGTGGTAGGATATAGGGTCATATATTTTGTAAAAGTAATATCCCAATCATCTTTATCTGGTTCACGGTCTATAACTAGCTCGTCATTTAATGAGTAGTAAACAAAGTTTTTTGCTATATAGTTTGAGGCCTCAATAGTAGTATTAACTAGATTACTTCCGTCGAGATTAGCATATTGGATATCATAATCACCTGAGATTTTACTTCTTACCCATAACTTCTTCCAGCTGCTATTTATCGTTTTAATAATAAAGATAGAGTCTCCTATGATGTGATGTGTTTGCAGGTTGTAAACCCCCCACCCATAATCAAATCCACCTGTCTGATTAATATCAAATGCTCCGTATTCCCAACTAGTATCTGTATTATACATGAACTCTGTAAGATTATTTAGATCATTACTATTAATATTATTCCATGCTGATGTATCTCCAGATGAATATACATATAACTCAACTCCTTTGCCATCATTTGTCCTAATTGTTGACGAGAAAGCGTCAGTACTAAATGCTATATCCCAGTCTTCATTAGAAATATTGAGGATTTCTCCATTTTGCATACTATAGAAGCTCTGCTTAACATAACCAGGATTTAAAGATATTTGATTGTTTTGACCTATTAATATTGTGCTAATAAAGATTGCTATTATTAGTGTTGTATGTTTTATCATTTTGGTCCATTTTTAAGTTTTAAAAAAAATATTTTTGTTCTGGTTTCTTTTAAATTATGAATAGGGCAAAATTATTAGATATTTTTATATATTTAATAACTATAAAGGTTTAATAATAATGTAATAGGTGCATCATTTAAGAATTTAATATACTTAAACTCATTTAACATTAAAAGTTCAGTTCCATTGTTAGATAATAATTTCTTCTAGGAGATGGGATAATTCCAGGTCCAGGATACCCAGTTGCCCTTCTAGTAAAGTAAGACTGATTTAACAAGTTATTAATCCCTGATTCAATCCTATACTTCTTCTTTTGATAAGATAAGCTAATATCCATTACTTGATACTCTGGGATTTCTCCAATGACTCCACTTAGGTTGCTCTCAATTGCATTTGTCGCATCAGTATATTGTTGGCTTAGATAAGTAAACTGGAAATTTGATGTTAGGGAGTGGTATTTAATATTAATTCCAGTCTTCAAATTTATTTTTGGTATAAATTCCACCAGATTTCCTTGAATCCCATTCTGATTAGAGTTAATATATTCCGATTGAATAAATGAGGTATTAATATAATAGTTACATTTAAATTTGGAAGAATTAACTTCTACTAGTTTTAGATCAATTAATGATTCTAATCCTGAGATTCTTGCATCGCCAACATTACCTCTTTCACTTTTAATATTTCCATCAGCTTGAACCTTTTGAATAAATCCAATACGTTTCTCATATAGTAAATAGAACAGATTCATATCATATGAAACATGATTATTAATATTTCCTCTTATCCCAAAGTCTGCAGTATATCCTTTTTCATCCTCTATATTAGGATTAATTATATACGCAGGATTAACAATGCTGATATCTGCAAATGTAACAGATCTGTAATTTTCAGAGATATTCCCATAACACTCTAATGTCCTGTTTGCTTTATAGGAAATCCCTAATCCAAATAATATAAAATCTCTGCTATTATAAGTTGTATTATATAGTGTTGTATCTGTTATTGGGTTATTCGCCCCATCAACTAATACAAAAATATAATTGCCATCACTTTGGGTTACAATTTTTTCATATCTTAACCCAGGCGTAACAGAGAGTTTTTTACTGAGGTAGAAAATATTTTCAGCAAAAAAGGCAAGATTTAAATTAGGGTATTTGTATGATGATTGATTTTTATAATATGGGAAAATTGTATTATAGAAATTAAAATCTGGATCATTGCCATCTGATCCGGGGCCCTGGTTACTTGTGTTTTTTGATTTATAAAATTTAAACCCAAATAGATTTGCAGTTCTCATATTTCTTATTTTTCTCTGCACTAACCTTTTATACTCTAGTCCAATATTATTAAACTCCCCTTTTATTAGGTCTCGTTCTAACATAGGGTCTGTTTGAGCAACACGGTTTGATCTATATCCAAGTGCAAATCGTTCTGCATCTAATCCAAAGATGCTAAGGGTATGATGATTATTTTCTGAGGGTTTGTAGTTTAATTTTAAATTATAAAGCTTCCAGTTTACCTTAAACCAATTTCTAGATCTATTTGATTGCAATGGGTCTTCAAGGAACATTTGATCATTTAACCCTCCAGCTTGTTGAGCTAGATAATCGAGTAAAGTAAATTCAAATGATATATCTAATTTCTTGTTTACATTCCGTTTTAAATAGATATATCCGTTATTTGATTTAAAATCTGAGTTTTTTCTAAAACCCTCCCCTTGTTTATGATTTATAAAAGAATAATATGAGATGTCTTTGTTACTTCCTTCAACACTAAAAAAGTTATTAAAGAGCGAATTGCTCCCACTAGTTGATCGAACAACATATCTATTTCCTTCTATTTCTGATGGAGATTTTAGAATAAAATTAATAAGTCCACCGAATTGAGTCCCATACTGTAGTGATGCTGCTCCTCTAACAATTTCAATCCGTTTTAATGCTTCTCCAGGTGGAGTATAATAACTTTCGGGATAACCAAGGACATCGGCACTGATATCATATCCATTTTGTCTAGTGTTAAAGTTAGAGGTCCTATTTGGATCTAGACCTCTTCCTCCAATATTCAATTGTAAGCCAGCATCATCATTTTGATAAATATTTAATCCAGCAACCTGTCTGTATATCTGTCTTGCATTATTTAAAGCTAAGCCAGTAGAATTCTGGTCTATTAATATTACTTCTGTTTTCTTCCCCGCGTATATTGATGTCTCTACAATATCATTAAGTTTATCAAGATTAAATATTTCTTTTCTTTTTTCACTTACTTCAACCCCTGAAAGAATAACCGATAATGGGCTCAATAGAATATGTGAGAAAGCAGAATCTTTGACATTTATTCTATTCTTATAAATAGCATATGTTGGTGTAAACACAAAGATATCTAAGGACTCTTCTGATGTGTAAAACTGAAAGTAACCATTTGGCTTACTAGTAGATAATACTTTCCCATCTACATTATAAATCTCCGCTTCAGAGACAGGAACGCTAGTTAAGCTATCTATTATTTTTCCATAGACTAAATAACTCTGAGAGTGTGAACTGAATATAAAAACACATATAAATATACCGCAGAAGAAAAATCTCTTATAGTTTATAAAGTGCATAGCACAAAAGTAATAGATTAATCTCCATCAGAGTCCTGATAATCAACTGTAATATTTAGAGAGTATAGCATATTAACTTTTAATAATACCACAACATCCTGTAATTCATCATATGCGTCTAACATAGGTAAATTATCTTGCATAAGCTGGAGCCTGAAATTATTATCTAGATTATTTATTGCTATCTCTGCTTCAGATAGTCCATTGGTTATATCTGTGCTTACGCTTTCATCTGCTAATGCAGAAAGAAAATTATCATACGAAAACCCCAATATCTCTGAATTAATACCTTTCCCCATAAAGAAATCTTTACATGCATTTAAGGATTCTAAGGCAAGTTTTTTTGAAATATCTTGTCTGTAATAAGCTTCTATACCTATCTCATATACTTGAAATCCATTCCATACCCCACATGGAATACCAATTTTATTAGCTCTTAATCCTTTTTCGTAATAATAAATGAAATCGTTAGTTAAAAGATTTAGACTTGACGTTGAGGTATTTCCGTCTGAACTTATGAACGATTCTTTGTTTGTTTGCCAATACTGAAGAACTAAGTCAGTATTCATCTTCATTTGAGAAATAATATCATTTAAATAAGTTAAATATTTTGTAGCATCAGTACCTTGATAATAATTTAACACCATATTAGAGTCAGCATCTAATCCATACAGCATATAATCTAATGCAGGAAAACCTTGAGCAGTCCAACTAGGAAAATTTGCCTGATTCAGATCATATAACTGGCTTAAAAGGTTATTATTAATTTGTGTTGGATTACAAGGGTAAGTATTCATGCTTGATACATACGATATTTCTTCAGCCTTCCCAATATCAAACATTTCTACAGATTGCCATGACATGTATGCATTTACCCAGGCATCTCTCAATTCACTAAGGTTTAAAAGTGTTGGATCTGATGAAAAATCTAGTGCCTTATTGCTTAAGATTTCAACTTTATTTTGTAAATTCTCATGAGTCGGAATAATAATATTATTTGTTACATTCTCAAGTAATTCTCTTCTATATTCTGCTAACGGATCTGTTTCTGGACTATCTGTTGATTTTTCACAGGCTGTAACCAGTATAATAACACTTAATATAAATAATAGTTTCTTTTTCATTATATTTGATTTGTAAAAAAACAAGAAAGAGTGAGGCAACAGCCTTCCTCTTTCTTGCTTTAAAATTATTTTTACAGTCCTGCTGCAGCCTGAACCTGCACAGCCATTGCATCAAGCTCTGCTGCTGTTCTATCCCATAATCCATTTCCAGCTTCTAAATCAGCAAGCATAGTCATAACTTCTTGGTGAGTCATGTAAGCATTTCCAGAACCATCATTAGTAAATTGTAAACTTAAGATAAATCCGTATCCCTCAGAAAGACCATGAAAATAATTGTCATTTAAACTTGCTACATCAGCAGAAGCACCAGTTAAATAATCATGTGCTTTTTGAGCAACAACTTTTGAAAGGTTTGATTTAATAATTGCTGCGTTAGCATCTCTTGCATCATAATCCTCAGCTACAATAGCTGCTCTCCCATCAATAAATGCTTGAAATACAGCTGCTTTTTCAGTTTCAAATCCTGGTTTGTTTAAGTACTTTCCTAATAATCCATCATTAGTTAAATCTCCTTCTGCATTTTCTGGACCAAATTTACCATAAACGTATCCAAAACCTTCATCCCAGTGATGCTCCATAGCAGTATGCCCATCAGCTCTGTCAGAATTATCAACATTTAATTTAGTAGGGCTTAAATATCCATTAACAACTTGGTCAAGACACATTGCACCTATTAAACTTTTTGCTACGATTTGGTCGTACTCCATCCCTTTAGCATTTAGCTCTCTACTACCAATCATACCAGCCTGTCCAGCTACAGCCATTGTTGAGCTTCCAACAATTGGAGCAACATTAGTTGCGTAATCTGCAAACCAATCAGCAAATTTTGCCACCACAGCAGCTGATTCTGTACTAGTTAACGGAGTTTCACTACCTGCTGCAGTTTTTGCTCCAATATTTTTACTAGATTCATTAGCATCAGCACTTTCCCAACTCCAGCCATCATTACTCCACATAGCAAGCAAATCTGCTTCAGCTGTAGTGCTGCTTCCTAGAGCACTCATCATTTCAGATGCCATAATTAATCTTGCAGTTTGCCCTCCATAACTTACTGTAGACTGACCTTGATGTGAAAATGCGTAAGTAGTACCTGCACATCCTGCATTCCAATAAGGATTAGAAGGGTCATTTGGCATTACAAGCATTTCTGTAGCTCCTAAAACAACACCTGTTGTGTCATCTAAAAGTGTTGGTATATGAGAAACAAAATCATATACATATGCTTGTTGACAGTCTCCACAATCATCTAGCATTGACGTTCCATTTTCTACTCCATTACAATCAAGATTTGTAGGTGTTGGAGTTGGGCTATCTTTTTTACATGAACTCAGAATAATTATTGCTGAGAACAATAGTCCTTTAATTACATTTTTTACTTTCATTTTTTTTAGTTATTTTTTTTAGTTATTTTTTTTAATTCGGCGTCAAAAATATAAAATATTTTAATTTAGACTCATTAAAAACAACAATAATTTAGAATAAATCTAAATTGTATATCTTTGTCAAAATTTCTATGAGTATATTTCATCAAATATATTTTACAGCTGAAGAAGCTGTAGATTTGTCCCTATCTTATTTTACTGATACTGATAAGAGGGTTCATGTGTTGTATTTATTTTCTTCATTACTTCTTGCTTATTATGTGTATATAAAATCAGATGTAAGAATGTCATTTTTGAAGTATTTGTTTCCAAAGAAAGTTTGGTTAGCTACTTCTGCTTTTGTTGATTATTCATTTTTCTTTTTTAATTCATTTATTAAGATTATATTTATAGGTCCTTATATTATAGTTGGCTTTTATATTGCACATTATACTAATGAATATTTGATTCAATTTTTTGGTTTTCCTAGTTTCTCTCTTGGGGTTTTTCATACTATATTGCTTTACACCATATCACTTACCATAATAAATGACTTTATAACATATCTCATACATTTATGTATGCATAAGATTCCGTTTTTATGGGAGTTTCATAAGATTCACCATTCCGCTACAGTTCTGAATCCAATTACACAATATAGGATTCATCCTATTGAGTTAATCATAAATAATGTTAGGAGTATATTAATTTTTGGTTTCATAACTGGCTTTTTTGATTATCTGTCAGCCCATAGTATTGATAAGTTATTGTTTCTAGGAGCTAATTTATTTCATTTTGTCTTTCTTTTGTTTGGCGCTAACTTAAGACATTCGCATGTTAAGTTAAGATATTTTAAATTTTTAGAGTTTATATTTATCAGTCCATTTCAACATCAAATACACCATAGTCGTGATCCACAACATTTTAATAAGAATCTGGGATCTAAGTTTGCTCTATGGGATTGGCTCTTTGGGACACTTGTATTGTCAGAGAAAGTAGAGACCCTACGTTTTGGCATTAGGGAAGATAAGAAGTCCTATGAGAGTCTATATAGAAGTATTATTACGCCATTTACAAATTTATATAAATCAATGATCAATTTAGTAAAAAATATAATGTAGATAATTAATATTTTCATTGCTAAAATATATATAATACTTAATCCCGACCCTAAAACATTATTATTGAACCTATATAGTAATTATTGTATGAGAATATCTAATAATTTTGCCGCATTAATAATTTAAAAAAATAAACAATGAAAAAAACATCTACTATTATAGTTGCATTATTAGTTACATTTAATCTTGCTTTTGCGCAAAACACACATATTATAAATGTTAATGGGATGAGTTTTTCTCCTGATACAACAATCTGCAATATCGGAGATACCATTATATTTAATCTAGGAGGATATCACAATGCGGTAGAAGTTTCTTCAGCAACTTGGATTGGAAACGGAACATCTTCTAATGGAGGATTCTCATTCCAATTAGGAACAACTACTGGCACTATGGTTGTTGACACTATTAAAACCTATTATTATGTATGTACTCCACATGTTACAATGGGAATGAAAGCTGTAATTATCTCAAATTATACAGATTGTAATGGTGTAGTTAATGGGTCATCACTTATGGATACGTGTGGAGTATGTCAACAATCTTACATTTATGATTATGTTACTCATGCTGTAACTATGTTAAACGATACTATGAATGTAACATTAGGAGCTACTGAAATGCTAGTACTTGCAGATGATCCTTTAAATCCTTATTGGAATAGTTTATGTACAGATTGCAATGGTGTAGTTAATGGGTCATCACTTATGGATACGTGTGGAGTATGTCAACAATCTTACATTTATGATTATGTTAC
>Ga0208963_1000759_pt1 | contig 9081 bp, 5 predicted proteins | sample AOAMet2_C43A7_35_2_FD_188079 | JGI IMG/M metagenome (GOLD analysis project Ga0208963, IMG submission 188079) | Ammonia-oxidizing marine microbial communities from Monterey Bay, California, USA - C0912_C43A7_35 (SPAdes) | ecosystem: Environmental > Aquatic > Marine > Intertidal zone | place... | reverse complement strand
TGAATTTCATGCAAGTTGAAAAAATTTAGAATAAAAAAAGATGGCAAAAGAAGTAACAGGTATTATTAAACTACAAATTAGAGGAGGAGCGGCAAATCCAGCACCACCTGTTGGTCCCGCTCTTGGAGCGAAAGGTGTAAATATTATGGAATTTTGTAAACAGTTTAATGCAAGAACACAGGATAAAGCAGGGAAAATTATTCCAGTTGTTATTACTGTATTTGCAGATAAATCATTTGAGTTCATCATTAAAACAGCTCCTGCAGCAGCTCAATTATTAGAAGCAGCAAAGAAGAAGAGTGGTTCTGGTGAGCCAAATAGAGTGAAAGTTGCTACTGTCACTTGGGATCAGATAAGATCTATTGCTGAGGATAAAATGGCTGATTTAAATGCTTTTAAAGTAGAGTCTGCAATGAGAATGGTTGCTGGTACTGCAAGAAGTATGGGTATTAAAGTTAAAGGAGCTTTTCCTAGTTAAATTAATAAGATAAATCAAAATAGTCCAATGGCTAAATTAAGTAAAAATAGAAAAGATGCATTTTCAAAAGTTGATTCAGATTCAACATATTCAACACTTGAAGCTGCAAAATTGGTAAAAGAAACTTCTACAGAGAAATTTGATGCATCTGTTGATATTGCTGTAAAGTTAGGTGTAGATCCTAAGCAAGCAAATCAGATGGTAAGAGGAGTAGTCGCTTTACCTCATGGAACAGGAAAATCATTAAAAGTTTTAGCTCTTGTTTCTGCTGATAAAGAAGCAGAAGCAAAGGAATCTGGAGCTGACTATGTAGGTTTAGATGATTATATTGAAAAAATAAAAGGTGGTTGGACTGATATTGATGTGATTATTACCATGCCATCAATTATGGGTAAGATTGGTGCTTTAGGTAGAGTTCTAGGTCCTAGAGGTTTAATGCCAAACCCTAAATCTGGTACTGTAACTTTAGAAGTTGGAAAGGCTGTGTCTGATGTAAAGAAAGGTAAAATTGACTTTAAGGTTGATCAATTTGGAATTATACACGCTTCAGTAGGAAAGGTGTCATTTGATGCAGAGAAAATATCAGAAAATACTGAAGAATTATTACAAACTATAATGAAGTTAAGACCAACTGCATCAAAAGGAAATTATGTTCATAGTATTTCACTTTCAAGTACTATGGGTGTTGGTGTAGAGATTGAGTCAAAATCATTAGTTTAATATATATATAGATAATATAATAAAATGACAAAAGAAGAAAAAAATCAGTTTATTGATGTACTTGATAAAAGTATTCAAGAAAACAGTAATTTTTATTTAGCAGATATCTCAGGATTATCTGCTGAAGAGTCAAGTAATTTAAGAAGATTGTGTTTTAAAAGAGAGGTTTCTTTACAAGTTGTAAAAAACACCTTACTTAAGAGAGCTTTAGAAAAAAATGATTCAAATTATGAAGAACTATATGATGTATTAAAAGGAAATACATCAATCATGTTTACCGATGCAGCTAATGCACCTGCAAAGGTTATTAAAGAATTCAGAAAAAAACATGACAAACCAGTATTTAAAGCGGCTCATTTAGACGCATCTTTCTATATTGGAGAAGAATACCTAGATACATTATCAGAATTAAAATCGAAAAACGAACTTATTGCAGAAATTGTTGCATTACTTCAGTCTCCTGCTAAAAACGTTATTTCCTCTTTACAATCTGGTGGTTCGAAACTATCGGGTATAGTAAAAACTCTTGCAGAAAGAGATGAATAATAAAAAATTGAATGCTTCCAACATTAATTAATAAAATAAATAATTTAAAATAAATAACATGGCAGATATAAAAGATTTCGCAGAACAATTAGTTAATCTTTCAGTAAAAGATGTAAACGAATTAGCTAATATATTAAAAGAAGAGTATGGTATCGAACCAGCCGCAGCGGCTGTTGCAGTAGCAGGACCTGCTGCTGGAGGAGGTGATGCTGCTGGAGGAGGTGATGAAAAGACAGAGTTTGATGTGATACTTACAGCAGCTGGTGGATCAAAACTAGCAGTTGTAAAATTAGTTAAAGAATTAACAGGTAAAGGATTAAAAGATGCTAAGGAATTAGTTGATAGTGCTCCTGCAACTGTTAAAGAAGCTTGTGCTAAAGATGAAGCAGAAGCTTTCAAAACTCAGCTAGAAGAAGCTGGAGCTGAAGTAGAACTTAAGTAGTATGCTTTACATACGTTAGGTTTAGATCTTATAATTATAAGATCTAAACCATTTCGTTTTTTTATAGAACACTTTTTTTAACTTAAAATATAGCTCATTGTCAATACTAAATAATTCCCCAAGAACTAATTTCGCCTCTATTGAAAAACAAATGAATTATCCAGATTTTCTGGATATTCAACTAGAAACATTTAATGCGTTTTTTCAAACAGGAACTACTGTAGACGAAAGAAAGAAAGAAGGTTTGTATACAACCTTTACAGAGCTTTTTCCAATTACTGATGCAAGAAATAATTTTGTGTTAGAATTTATTGATTATACAATTGATCCTCCAAGATATTCTATTGAAGAATGTATTCAGAGAGGTTTGACATATAAAGTTCCTCTCAAGGTCAAACTTAAACTTTATTGTACTGATCCTGATCATGAAGATTTTGAAACTATTGTCCAGGAAGTGTATTTTGGAAACATTCCATTTATGACTCCTAAAGGAACATTTGTGGTAAATGGAGCTGAAAAAGTTGTTGTATCTCAATTACACAGATCTCCAGGTTTATTTTTCGGTCATAGTTTTCACTCAAACGGAACCAAATTATATTCAGCAAGAGTAATTCCTTTTAAAGGTTCATGGATTGAATTTAATACAGATATCAATGATGTAATGTATGCGTATATTGATAGAAAGAAAAAGGTTCCGGTTACTACTTTATTAAGAGCAATCGGATACGAAAGTGATAGAGAAATTCTACAGATTTTTGATCTTGCCGATGAAGCTAAGGTAACAAAAAGTGGATTGAAAAGAGTTATTGGAAGAAAATTAGCTTCCAGAGTATTAAAGTCATGGGTTGAAGATTTTGTAGATGAAGATACTGGAGAATTAGTCTCTATTGAAAGAAATGAAGTTATCTTAGAGAGAGATATTATTATTGAAAAACAACACATTGATGAAATTGTAGAATCTGGTTCTGCTGTAATTCTTCTACATAGAGAAGAATCAACTGGAGAACATGCAATTATTCATAATACATTACAAAAGGATCCTACAAACTCTTTAAAAGAGGCTGTAGTTTATATTTACAGACAATTGAGAAGTGCGGAGCCACCAGATGAAGCAACTGCTATCGGTGTCATTGACAAACTTTTCTTTTCAGACCAAAGATATTCTTTGGGAGCTGTAGGTAGACATAGAATTAATAACAGATTAAAAATTGATACTCCTAAAGATAAATATGTTCTTACTAATGAAGATATTATTGAGATTATCAAACAATTAATTGAACTTACTAACTCAAAAGTAGATGTTGATGATATTGATCACTTAAGTAATAGAAGAGTTAGAACAGTTGGTGACCAATTATCTAATCAGTTTTATGTTGGTCTTAACAGAATGGCTAGAACAATTCGAGATAGAATGAATGTAAGAGATAATGAAGTGTTTACTCCTACAGATTTGATTAATGCAAAAACATTATCTTCTGTAATTAATTCATTTTTTGGAACATCTCAATTATCTCAGTTTATGGATCAAACAAATCCACTTGCGGAAGTTACTCATAAAAGAAGAGTTTCTGCACTAGGACCTGGAGGTTTAACTAGGGAAAGAGCAGGTTTTGAAGTGAGAGATGTACACTATACTCATTATGGTCGATTATGTCCAATCGAAACTCCTGAAGGACCAAATATTGGTCTAATTTCTTCTCTTTGTGTATTTGCAAAAGTAAATGATTTAGGATTTATTGAAACTCCTTACAGAAAAGTTGAAGATGGTAAAGTTAATTTGAAAGAAGAACCAATATATTTAAGTGCTGAACAAGAAGAAGATTTAACAATTGCTCAGGCAAATGCACCAATTAAAGGAGATGGAAGTTTTGTGAATCAAACAGTTAAAACGAGATTAGGTCATGATTATCCAGTAACGGAACCTGTAAATATTGGTTTGATGGATGTTGCTCCTAATCAGATTGCTTCAATAGCAGCATCTTTAATTCCTTTCTTGGAACATGATGATGCCAACAGAGCTTTAATGGGGTCGAACATGATGCGTCAGGCGGTACCATTATTAAGAACAGACGCTCCTATTGTTGGGACTGGGTTAGAGCCTCATGTAGCGAAAGATTCAAGAGCTCTTATTAATTCTGAAGGAGAAGGTGTTGTAAAATATGTTGATGCAACTAAAATCACAATTAAGTATAAAAAATCTGATCAGGAAAAATTAATTTCTTTTGATGAGGAAGAAAAAACCTATCTTTTAACAAAATTCTTAAAAACAAATCAGAATACTTGTATGAATATTCGCCCTATTGTGAAAGTAGGAGACAAAGTTACTAAAGGACAAGTTTTATGTGAAGGATATGCTACTCAGAATGGAGAATTAGCACTTGGAAGAAATCTAAAGGTTGCTTTTATGCCATGGAAAGGATATAATTTTGAGGACGCAATTGTCTTGTCAGAAAGAGTAGCTAGAGAAGATTGGCTAACTTCATTACATATTGAAGAACATAATGTTGCTGTAAGAGAAACAAAAAGAGGAGCGGAAGAACTTACTGCTGATATTCCAAATGTAAGTGAAGAAGCTACTAAGGATTTAGATGAGTTTGGTATGATTAGAATTGGAGCTCATATAAAACCAGGTAATATTTTAGTTGGAAAGATTACTCCAAAGGGAGAATCTGACCCGACACCAGAAGAAAAATTACTGAGAGCAATTTTTGGAGAAAAAGCTGGTGATGTGAAAGATGCTTCATTAAAAGCAAAATCATCTCATGCTGGTGTAGTTATTGGTAAGTCATTATTTTCTAAGACTATTAAAGATAGAAGGATTAAAGCTCAAGACAAGGATGAATTAGAAATAGTTGATAAGAATTTTGAAGTAGAATCTTTAAAACTCAAAAAGGTTTTAGTTGATAAAATTTATCAGGTTGTAGGAGGTAAATCCTCTCAAGGTATTGATAATGTACTGGGAGAAGAGGTGATTGCAAAATCAGTTAAATTTACTCAGAAAGTTTTAATGACAGTTGATTTCTTAAGTGTAAATCCTAAAAAATGGACTACAAATAAAGAGAATAATATAATTGTTATTAGAATTATTCAAGGATATATTAAAAAACATAATGAAATTTATGGAGAGTACAGAAGAAACAGATTTGCTATTACTGTTGGCGATGAGTTACCAAATGGAGTTTTACAATTAGCTACAGTATATGTTGCTAAGAAAAGAAAAGTGAAGGTTGGAGATAAACTTGCTGGTCGTCATGGAAACAAAGGTATTGTTGCCAGAATTGTAAGAGATGAAGATATGCCTTTTCTTGAAGATGGAACTCCTGTTGATATTGTTTTAAATCCACTTGGAGTGCCTTCTAGAATGAATCTAGGTCAGATTTATGAAACAATCTTAGGTTGGGCCGGACAAAAACTAGATAAAAAATATTTTACTCCAGTTTTTGATGGAGCTACTATGGATCAGATTAATATTGAATCGGATGCAGCTGGAATTCCAAGATTTGGTAAAACATATCTGTATGATGGAGGTACTGGAGAGAAATTTGATCAGCCAGCTACAGTTGGTATCATTTATATGTTGAAACTAGGTCACTTAATTGACGATAAAATGCATGCCAGATCAATTGGTCCTTATTCACTTATTACTCAGCAACCTCTTGGAGGTAAGGCTCAGTTTGGTGGACAAAGACTTGGAGAGATGGAGGTTTGGGCACTTGAAGGATATGGAGCTTCTAACATCTTACAAGAAATGATGACTCTTAAATCTGATGATGTTATAGGTAGAGCTAAAGCTTACGAATCTATTGTAAAAGGTAAGGCATTACCTTCTGCTGGAATACCTGAATCATTTAATGTCTTATTACACGAGTTGAGGGGTCTTGGTCTTAAAGTTACATTTGAATAATCTTTTAAAGGAATAAATATGTCATATAAAAATAAAACACAAAAACAGTCTGCAGAATATAGTACTTTAAAGGTTAGTTTATCTTCACCAGAAGATATATTAGCGAAATCTTCAGGAGAGGTTACAAAACCTGAAACAATTAATTATAGAACTTATAAACCTGAAAGAGATGGTTTGTTCTGTGAAAGAATTTTTGGTCCTACAAAAGATTTTGAATGTCATTGTGGAAAATACAAAAGAATCAGATATAGAGGAATTGTTTGTGATAGATGTGGGGTAGAAGTTACAGAAAAAAAAGTAAGAAGAGAGAGAGTAGGTCATATTAATTTAGTTGTTCCTGTTGCTCATATCTGGTACTTTAGAACCTTACCTAACAAGATTGGTTATTTATTAGGATTACCTTCTAAAAAGATGGATCAAATTATATATTATGAAAGATATGTAGTTATCCAAACTGTAGATGGAGCAGTAAATGAAGAGGGTGAACCATTAGAAAACAATGATTTCATTACTGAAGAAGAATATTTAAATATTTTGGAAAGTTTAGATCCATCAAATCAACATTTATCAGATTCTGATGAGAATAAATTCATTGCTAAAATGGGAGCGGAAGCTCTTATTGAGATGTTGAAAAGAGTAGAGTTAGATTCCTTATCTAATGAATTAAGACATAAAGCAAAAAATGAAACTTCACAACAAAGAAAAACGGAATCTTTAAAAAGATTACAAGTTGTAGAAGCTTTTAAAGAAGCTCAAGTACATACTGAGAATAGACCAGAATGGATGATATTAAAAGTTCTTCCGGTTATTCCTCCAGAGTTAAGACCATTAGTTCCTTTAGATGGAGGTAGGTTTGCAACTTCCGATCTAAATGATTTATATAGAAGAGTTATTATCAGAAATAATAGATTAAAAAGATTGATGGAGATAAATGCTCCTGAAGTAATCTTAAGAAATGAAAAAAGAATGTTGCAAGAAGCGGTTGATGCTTTATTAGACAATTCTAGAAAATCTGCTGCAATTAAAACAGATGGTAATAGAGCGTTAAAATCATTATCTGATAGTTTGAAAGGAAAACAAGGTAGATTCCGTCAGAATTTACTTGGAAAGAGGGTAGATTATTCTGCAAGGTCAGTTATTGTTGTTGGTCCTGAATTAAAATTGCATGAATGTGGAATACCAAAAGATATGGCAGCCGAACTTTACAAACCATTTGTTATCAGAAAACTGATAGAAAGAGGAATTGTAAAAACGGTAAAATCTGGTAAAAGAATAATTGACAATAGAGAGCCTGTAGTTTGGGATATCTTGGAAAATGTGATGCATGGACATCCTGTTTTATTAAACAGAGCTCCTACACTTCACAGATTAGGTATTCAAGCTTTTCAGCCTAAATTGATTGAAGGGAAAGCAATTCAGTTACATCCACTTGCTTGTACTGCATTTAATGCTGATTTTGATGGTGACCAGATGGCTGTTCATTTACCACTTGGTGCAGATGCAATTTTAGAAGCTCAAGTTTTAATGCTTGGTTCTCATAATATATTGAACCCTGCAAACGGAGCTCCAATTACGGTACCTTCTCAGGACATGGTTTTAGGTCTTTATTACATGACTAAAACAAGAAAATCTACTGAAGACCATCCTGTAATAGGTGAAGGTAGATCATTCTATTCTTTAGAAGATGTGAAAATTGCATATAATGAGAAAGTAGTTGATTTACATGCAATAATTAAAGTTAAGGTCACTAAAGTTGATGGAAATACAGAATTAATAGAAACATCAGTTGGAAGAGTTTTGTTTAACGAATTTGTTCCTGATGAAGTAGAATTTGTTGACCAACTTCTTACAAAGAAATCTTTAAGAGATATTATTGGTGGAATATTAAAGATATCTGGTGTTCCTAGAACAGTTCAGTTTCTTGATGATATTAAAGAATTAGGTTACACAATGGCATTTAAAGGAGGGCTTTCGTTTAATCTTGGTGATGTAATTGTACCTGAAGAGAAAGTCGGATTATTAGAGGATGCTCATGAGAAAGTTGAGGAAGTGAAGAGTAATTATAATATGGGTTTCATTACTAATAATGAAAGATATAATCAGGTAATTGATATTTGGACTAATACAAATGCAAAACTTACCGACACGGTAATGAGAGATATGATTAACGATAACCAAGGATTTAACTCAGTTTATATGATGTTAGATTCTGGAGCGAGGGGATCGAAAGAACAAATTCGTCAGTTAGCTGGTATGAGGGGGCTTATGGCAAAACCAAAAAAATCTGGTGACCATGGAGAATCCATTATTGAAAATCCAATTACAACTAACTTTAGTGAGGGACTCTCAATTTTAGAGTACTTTATTTCTACTCACGGTGCTCGTAAGGGGCTTGCTGATACAGCGCTTAAAACCGCTGATGCTGGTTATTTAACAAGAAGACTTGTAGATGTAGCTGCTGATGTCGTTGTTATAGAGGAAGATTGTTTAACTTTAAGAGGGCTTGTTACAACTGCTCTTAAAAATAATGAGGATATTGTAGAATCATTATATGACAGAATTTTAGGTAGAGTAAATCTTCATGATATTTATCATCCAAAAACAGATAAATTAATTGTAGAATCTGGTTCTGAGATTACTGAGGAAATTGCTAAAGCAATTGATGAGTCAGGTATTGAAGAAGTAGAAATAAGATCAGCACTTACTTGTGAAACAAAAAGAGGAATCTGTACTAAGTGTTATGGTAGAAGTATGTCATCAGCAAAAATGGCTCAAAAAGGTGAAGCGGTTGGTGTTATTGCGGCTCAATCAATTGGAGAACCTGGAACACAACTTACACTTAGAACTTTTCATGTTGGAGGTACTGCTTCCAGATCTGCTATTGATGCAAGTGTTATAATCAAGAAATCTGGTGTTATAGTAATTGATGATTTAAGAACAATTAACACTAAGAATGAAGATGGAAATGATATAGAATTAGTAGTTTCTAGA
>Ga0208963_1000730_pt1 | contig 9273 bp, 7 predicted proteins | sample AOAMet2_C43A7_35_2_FD_188079 | JGI IMG/M metagenome (GOLD analysis project Ga0208963, IMG submission 188079) | Ammonia-oxidizing marine microbial communities from Monterey Bay, California, USA - C0912_C43A7_35 (SPAdes) | ecosystem: Environmental > Aquatic > Marine > Intertidal zone | place... | reverse complement strand
GTAAATTTTATCATCAACTACGCGAGGTGGTGTACCCTTAACGCCAGATACAGCCATAACACTATACTTATCCTGGCCCTCTTTTAATCTCATGATAACGTATTTATCTGGCATCTCTCCACGCCGGAAAAAGTTCAACACTCTTGAAAGTTGATCTGAGTGCTTGCCTTGCGGCGCATCCTTATGCTCCTTAACTAATTCTGGCGTTATCAAAGTTTTCAGATGATCTCTTAGTCTTTTATTGAACCGTCTGTAATAAATTTCTTGTTTATCATAAATTTCTGTTGCTTCTTCGGGCATAACCTCACCCCCCTTTATTGTACGACGAGCGCGACGCTCACCACTTTTTCTTTTACGAAATGCACGAAATTGTTCGCGCGCTCCAGTTAAACCTTCATGAGTAACCATCGTAACCACAAGCATAATGACTGCGACTATTATTATTCTCAACGGACCAAGATCTATTAACCCTTTATCAATCAACACTACTATAGCAGCTCCAATAACCGCACCTTCAGCGCGACCTAAGCCGCCAATGACCATCATAGCAAATAAAAGCATTACTTGATCTAGAGAAAATACTGATGGTGATATTGACTTATAATACATTGCATAAAACGCACCAATCACACCAAGTGCAGCAGATGATAACACAAAGACAGCCAGCCGAGCTCTTCTAAAATCAATTCCAACTGCCTCTGCAAATGCTTCATCCTCTCTAGACATTTTAGCAACTCTTAAGAGTAGACCAAGTCTTTCTGAATTTATTAATCGCCAGACCAAAAGAGCTCCCAGCAAAATTAAAAATGACCCCGCAAAACCAAGAAGCAAACCAGGTCTCTGGAGAAACCATTCTTCAGGAATAAAACTGTCTACCTGGGTGATTGCTCCACCCGTTGCTGTTAGACCTCGTAATTGGGTAACAAAAACCCGGCATATTTCAGAGACCCCCATTGTTAAGAGAGCATAGTACAAGCCATCTAATCGGGTGGAAGGAATAGCTAATATTGCTCCAAATATCAGTCCAATCATTGGACCCAACACAAGCATAAAAGGCCACGGCACTCCTAAATAAACATTAGCGGCAGCAGCCCCATATCCAGAAATTCCAACAACAGCCAAGGTAGCTAATGAAAATATACCAGCGGTTCCAACAATTAATGTCCAAAGGACATTAATTGCCGCATATAAGCAAAAAATAGAAACCACAGAAATCAAGGAATTTGAGAGAAAGGGTGTAATCAATGCTAGTAATAATAATCCGATGGTCCACCATAGGGGTTTTTTGTCTAACAACACTCTCTCTCTGGTCAAGGTCTTTGGATTATGCGAACCACGCCATTGAAGCCAATGTCTTTTACTGAATGGAACTCTTGCACGCGACCAAATAGCTTCTGAATTTGGCTTTAACCTTAATTCCCAATGCCTTCGTCCAACTAGAAAAAATTTAGTCTTATTATTCATTCTTACTCTCTGGTATCATCTAATAAGCCACTTATTCCACGAGGGCGAATGACTAAAACTGCAATTATAAATGAAAACGTTCCAAACATGACATATCGCTGTCCAAGGAATGGGATAGAACCAATAAATGCCTCTAAAAATCCAATTAATATGGCTCCAATAACAGCACCGGGAACAGAGCCCAAACCGCCTAGTAATGCGATTGTAACTCCCATAATATGAGGAATTGAGCCCGATGTAGGACTAACAAAAATAGTTTGGGAAAGAAGGGCAGCAGCCATTCCAGCTAGAGCGCCTGTAAGCATTAATACGGGAAGTGCCGTGACTTTTCTAGAAATGCCAGAATAAGCTGCACCTTCAGAATTTTGCATCATTGCACGAACTTCTAAACCACGCCTGCTATATCTCAACCAAGCCAACGTTAGCGATAAGATTATTATTGCACCAATTATTGTTCCAGCTTGATCATATCGTATCTTTGTACCCCAGACTTCCCAACGGCCAAATCCAAATATCTTTGGAAGTCCTCTATTGCGAGGGCCAAACAAATATAACAGTGATTGAACAGATGCGATATTGATTGCCAACGTTATAATCAGTCCGCGCACTGCATAGTTTGGTTTATCATGTATTGGTAAAAAGGCTAATAAATAAATTATTGCGCCAAAGATAGCACCCGAGATTAACGCAGAACCAACTAAAGTACTTGCCATAAGAAAACTCGCAAAAGCAGTTTTACCAAAACTTGCGATAATAATAGGCTTCATAAAACCGGTAATAAGCCAAGCCCCATAACCTGAGACTGCAAATGTAGCTCCATGCGCCATATTTAATAATCCAACACTAGACCATAAAATTGAAACGCCAATTGCCATCAATGCGTAAATCGAAGCTAAATTTAAAGCATATATAATTAGTCCAAAATCCAAGTACTTCTCCTACAGCAACGATACATGACCAACCTCACCACGCATTCGGCCAGCATGCATACCAACTATTCTATCCACTTTTCCAGACAAAAGATTTACATTTTGTTCGGCAATAATCATTGCAGCATTTTCAACAGGTAACTTCCAAAGAGCTTCCATAACTCCATTAGAGATTTTTGGTGCTAAACCAAGAGATGGTTCATCGATTAAATACAATTTTGCTTCCACCATAAGCATCCGACCAATTGAAACCATTCTACGCTCACCACCAGAAAGTTTTCCAACTAAAGAATGCTCCAAGGAACGAAGAGGAGGAAAAATATCAAATATTTTTTCAATTCTATTTTTTCTCTCTTTCCAGGCTAATTTAGTAAAAGCTCCACATTCAAGATGCTTCCTAACACTTAATCCAGGAAATATAGCATCGCCTTGAGGCGCTACTGCAATACCTGAGCGAACCAATTTTGGCGTCCTACGACCAGCTCCAATGGACCTTGAACCACCAATTTCAACATCGTTAAATTTTATAGACCCCTGTTGCCATCCAGACATGTGCGTAATTGCTCGTAATAGTGTCGTCTTTCCATGCCCATTTAAGCCTACCAGACCAATTCTTTCTCCATTTTGCACGGTTAAATCCACTTCGTGCAAAACTCTCAAAGGACCATATCCAGCCGATAACTTACGTAATTTAAGAATCTCAGGCATTAATGTCCTCAAAATACGCGGCATGTACCTTTGGATCTTTAAAAACAACTTCTGGTGCGCCCTTGGCAATCACTTCACCAAGGTCCAATACCACAACCCGATCTGCAACTGCAGAAAGTAACTCCAATCGGTGCTCTATCATAATTACCCCTATGGCATATTCATCCACAAGGCGGCGTATAATAAGATCTAATTCATCTATCTCAGCATTAATTAATCCCGAAGCAGGTTCGTCCATCAAAATCACACTTGGATTTCTCATCATTAAACAAGAAATAAGTAATTTACGACGATCAAACGCCCCCAAACTAGCAGCCGGCGTATCCCAATGAACATGTAAATTCGTAAGTCTAGCAGCCCACTCTGCGTCGTGAACACTCAGAAATGGCTTATATGCTTTGCGAGTTGCTCTAAACGTTTCTCCTACGGTTAGTGAAGCAGGAGTGACCGGACTTTGATATGTTCGACCGAGGCCAATTCTTGTTCGTTGAAAGAAAGCAATGTTGGATAAATCTTGCTCACCCATCGAAACTTTACCAGATTCTTGATTGTATCTCCCGCATAAAACCTCAAACAAGGATGTTTTACCGGCACCATTTGGACCAACTAATCCAACGATCTCTCCTGGATTAACATCAATTGATACATTTGTAAGAATGCGCCTACCACCAAGTGATAAGCAAACATTCTCACAACTAAATAATGCGGAAGATACTGCCATTTTTTAACTTACATCCAAGGAGCAAGTCTGAACGGAACTTCGACAAAAGGCGATGGAGCAATAATTCTATGCTCACCATCCTGAACTTGGAAGAACAAATGCGCTTGTCCACCCTCTGGATCTTCAGTCATGTTGGGATAACTAGTACCACTATTTGTTTCAGTTCTAAATTTGTATGTTCCATTAACTCCTCGGAAATTTGAGTCTCGAAGAGCGTCCCCAACTGCGTCGAAGTTGGTATGATCACCAGTTCTTCCCCAGGCATCAGCAAGCAAGTAAACCGCGTCATAACCTCCACCAGTATAAACCATACCCATAGTTCCTGGATATTTCGCACGATATTTTGCTCTAAATTCAGAGCCTTTCTCATCTGCGTACACTCCATAAACTGTACCCCATACCATACCTTCACCTGCCCCAGCAGCTAAATCCAAAAATTCAGGTTGAGACGGACCATATTGAAGATAAACAAGAGCACCAGGCACTGGATCATATGCATACTGTTGAGCAAAGGCTGCAAGCTCAGCTGCAATCCAATGATCAATCATAATTGCTGCAGCGTCTGTATCTTGAAGGGCTCGAATTACTGGCGCCCAATCCTGAACAGGAAACTGGATATCTGTAATTGCAGCCACTTCCCATTCACCATTTGTTTCAGCTACTTTTTTCTGAGTAGCTTTACTGATATTTTGGGTATAGGAAATTTGCCCTTGTACAATATGCACTTTATTATTTTTTGGCTCCCACTGTCCGGAAGCTTTTAGGTCAGAAAGAAACCGAACAAAACCAGTTCCATACCAAACTTCAGCCACATCTAACTGAATTATATTTTTGTACTTCTCAGGGTTTCCTTGATACAATTCAACATTAACCGAAGAAGTATTACCGTGCACATAAGGAATACCACTTGGAGCCGCCGCGTCCATAGCTGGCTGTGGAATGATAGTAAATGCCGACGCAATAGCATGAACACCACTCTCAACCAAATTCAATATTCCAGCCACATTTCCTTCGGGTGTTAACATATTCAAATCAATTATCTTTGTTGTGAGTGTGTGACCATTGACCCCACCAGAAGCATTGATTTCCTCAATAGCCATCAAAGCACCATTAGTAAAATCAGTGTGATCTGCTACTCCAACTGGCCCCGATTGAGCAGCCGGAATACCTATTAAAATCTCACCAGCATTAGCAGCGTTCAAGGTAAGGCTTAACCCTACTGCCAAGCTACTAAGATAGATTGACGACTTTATTTTTGACAAAAACGTTATCATTTTCTTTCTCCCTTCGTAATTATATTTTCGGATTATTTGCTTATTACAAACTTATGTATACTGTATACAGTACGCTACGTTTTTAATTCGTTTTGTCAACGATTAGTTACGATATTTTTGAAATAATTAAATTATGTAACGATTTCTATTTTATGAAATTAATGAAAATCTACCGTTAGAAACATATCTTTAGGTTAAAAAAAGAGTTTTGGTAAAGTCTCAATTTTAAAATCACAATTATTACAAGCAAAACTACTCTGGTCCGGCTGGAAAAACTCCAGGCATGACAACAAAGCCATTAATTCTCTTAAATCTATCCATCCATCGTCTTATTGCTGGATAAGATATTCGCGATATACCCCCTTCCTCAGAAAGGGCAATGTAAGGAAAACATGCTACATCAGCGATCGTAGGTTCGGCTCCATCACAAATCCAACTTTGGTTAAGTTGTTCCTGAAAAAATAAATGTTCATCTAAAATTCGAAATTGGGTATGAGCTCTCTCCCTACATTTCTCAATATCAAACTCATTATAAAATAACGTATCATGCAACCGCGCTGCTGATGAGCTTCCAGTTATCAGATCCCCAAAAGACAACCATTGAGAAATAAACCCCACCTTTTCGGGCTCATCAATCGGATACCAAACATTATTTTCATCATATTTTCTTGCTAAATAAACAAGTATTGCCTGAGCATCCCTCAAAATTAAATTAGCATCAGACAGCACTGGCAACTGACCTAAAGGATTTATATCTAAGAATTTTTCTGACTTGTGCTCTTTACCTGGATGAAATTCAATTTTTTTTGAAAGATAATCTAACTTTAAAAAAGATAACATTAACCTAATTTTGTAACAATTACCTGACAGCTCATAATCATAAAGTTCTATCATTATTAACCTATATATCCAAAATTAAACGTTTAGAAAGTGCCCTAGAAACGCAAGTCATCATAACATTTCCTTTTTTCTTTTCACTTTCATTTAAATAAACATCTTGGTGATCAATTAAACCCTCCACGACCGGCACCTTACAAGTTCCACATGCCCCTTGCTCACAAGAGCTTGGTAAATCAATACTATTAGCTCTCAAAACATCAAGAATACTCTGTCCTGATGCAACTTTTAAAGAGAGCGCGGATCGCGCCAACTCTATTTCAAAACTAGAACTATCATCAATCACTTTAGCATTTTTAAAGTATTCAAAATGCACCGAACTGTCAGGCCAATTTAAGTTAGCAGCTACCTGGCGAGTTACCTCCAACATGGGACCAGGACCACATACATATAAATTCATTGAGTTTTGGGGATTAAGTAGTATTTTGTTTAATTTTTTCTCCGTATTTTTAGGTGATAAGCCTTCATAAAACATAGGTTTCTTTTTCAAAGCTTTTAAGATTGAATTAAAAGCTATGTGATCTTTATTTTGTACAAAGTAGTGAAACTCGTAATTTAAACCCATAACATCCAACGCTCGAGCCATAGAAAGAAGTGGCGTTAAGCCGATACCACCAGCCACAAAAATAGTCTTTACGGAGTCCCTACGAAGGGGAAAATTATTTCTTGGTACCGAACAAGCTAAAACATCTCCTTCCCTAAGATGCTTATGAAGATATTCCGAACCACCAGCGCTAAGCTGATCCAATTTTACGCCAATATTATAAAAATTTGTCTCTCCTGGTCCATTCACCAATGAATATTGACGAATTAATCCATTTTGAAGATGTAGATCAATATGAGCACCTGGTTGAAAAGTTGGTAATTGGCCGTCCAAAGAAACTAATTTAATACTACATATTCCCGAAGCTGTATTTTTTTTCTCAGCAACTCGCACCTTTAGAACAGCCTGCCGGCCTGCATCGCTTTTTTGTGGCATTTCCGACAATTCGGCAGAGACACGCGCAATTTGCACGAGCATGGGATCTGAATTTTCTCGTTCAGATAAAACTTCAATATCATCTCTCAGCCTTTGTAAGATTCTGTTGTGTAACTTTAAAAATACAACTCTGTCTGAATCCACATAATCTTTATTAACTACTCCCCGTAAAACAGATAAATTACTTTCTTGTGGCTGAATAAAGAACAGGATCACCTCTTCATTCTTCAATATTACTTTTATGACACCATTTTTCATATCCTGAGTCACATGACCTAACATTTGATATTTAGCACTCACCATTTTTTTGATAATCGAAATATTTCCATTTATTGGAATGGGCCGCAGGACAGTGTACTTTTCAAAATTTTTAAAATCAGTGGGCTTATCAAACGCTTCCTCCCCAGACCAAACCATTCCCAGTGCCTCTTTAACAGGATAAGTATTATTACAAATAGTTCGAGCAGGAGCATCTGCTGGGTGTGCTGGGATATAGGTACAACCTGCAGTTCGATTTGCGTATCGCCATCCATGGTATTGGCATCTAAGCTCAGAACCTTCATTTATTCCAATTGAAAGTCGAACTCCTCGATGAAGGCACCGGTTTTCCCAAACATTGACATTACCATCATCTGCACGCCAGACAGCATATTCTCGCCCTAATAATTGCGCATGATAAACATGTCGTCTTGGCACGTCTGCACTTGAAGCAATTGGGTACCAGATTTTTTTGAGATCACTTACCATTTTATTTTCTAAAATTAAATTGAACTTGGAATAACACCATATTGTAAACCTTTTTGTGACAACCACCGACGATAAGCAATTGCCGACTTATCAGCCCTAATAGGTGTTTCAATTCGAGAGTCTAAGGGTAACTGTTTTGGATACTGATTTTCTAAAATTGGTTTATCTTGCCCAAATATCGTCTGTTGAAACTGTCGAATTTCTTCTGCTGTACTGTCATCATCAATAATGCACATTCCTGTATGCGCCCTAACCCACTCCTCTCCCATTGGTTGAACAAATATGATTATCACATCTAATCTAGCGTCATCAACAGGACTTGATTTGTATAAAAGCGCACAATTTATATGAGGTACTCTGTAGATATAGTCTACATCCATTCCCTCATTGGATGACACTGCTGCTTGAGGTTGATAAAATTTGCAACTAGTGGCCAAAACCTCATCACGAGCATCAGAAATTTCTACTTCATATTCCTTTACTTCAGTATGAGGTTCTTCTCCCAAAATTCCGCTGTGTACATATGGAAAGTGCCCCATATCTAAAAAATTTTCCACTGTCCTACCTGCAGAAACATTTACGCCAAAAACGCCAGTGGCCACATTTCTACGATCTGGTTCATTATATTCTGGAAAAGGAAAAAGATCTTCTGGAGGATTTCCTAAGGATACCCAAATAAACCCATAAGAAATACGGGTTGGCAACAAGGTTTTCTTCTCATCCAACCTTAACCAAACTAATACTTCCTTTTTTGAGTTGAGCTGGTAGGATATTTTAGAGTCAAGTAATACGGTATTATCAATAACACCAACTGTTAAAACATCTAAAGAAGAAATTGGATGCCATTGATTTAATATGACTTGATCTTCACAGCTTATTTTCATAACCGATAACTCTCATGTTAGTATATTTTCAATATTTAATAGTTGTGGCTATAAAAACCAATTAATTTAATTCATTTCTAATACATTTAATTATTCTCATTACATCTGAAATGTAAGGAGATCCAGTGGCCTCATTATCACTTGAAAACCACGCTACTGACAAATTTAATTTAGGATCAACAAACAAATACTGTCCGTGGATTCCAAGGCCGTGGATTAATGGATACCCATTTTTTTGAACATACCAAAATGATCTATAATGCATTGGCATATTTCCAAATTCATCCATTCCAATTCGTTTTTCCCAAGCACTGTTAGATCCATTTTTAATAATATCATTAATCCAAACTTCTGGGATAATCTGCTTATTATTTGCGTAACCATAACTAGCAATCATCAAACCAACCCTTGCAAGGTCTCGGGCTGTAAAGCATACACCACCAGCTGCCCTCATACCTCCCAACCTATCTACTGTAATATACCCAGAAGACTCAGCACCTAATGGGGTCCACAACAAGTCCGAAAGTAAATCTGAGTATCTCATTCCAGACGCGCGCTCACAAACCCAAGCTAATAAATCTGTGTTTGGTGATACATAATGAAACCGGTCATTATGCAGACCATCCCGATCATTTAAAGTTTCCATAAAGGATTTTAAATCTCCAGCCTC
>Ga0208963_1000721_pt1 | contig 9327 bp, 9 predicted proteins | sample AOAMet2_C43A7_35_2_FD_188079 | JGI IMG/M metagenome (GOLD analysis project Ga0208963, IMG submission 188079) | Ammonia-oxidizing marine microbial communities from Monterey Bay, California, USA - C0912_C43A7_35 (SPAdes) | ecosystem: Environmental > Aquatic > Marine > Intertidal zone | place... | reverse complement strand
ATATGACATCAAGTCTATCAGCGTTAAAACGCTCAAACAACTTAGACACCCTAATGGGTGAACTATCAAAGGTTGCAGAACCACAAAAACAATCAAACTCATACCAAGATGATAGATTCTGGAAGCCAGAACTAGACAAATCAGGTAACGGTTATGCTGTTTTTCGTTTCTTACCAGCAGTACAAGACGAAGATTTGCCATGGGCCAGATTATGGTCACATGCATTTCAAGGACCAGGCGGTTGGTTAATTGAAAACAGTTTGACTACAATCAATAAGAAATGTCCGATTAGTGAATCTAACAGTTTACTATGGAATTCTGGTGTTGAGGCAGACAAAGAAATTGCTCGTAAGAGAAAACGCAAGTTATCTTACTATGCAAATATTCTGATTGTGAGTGACCCTAAACATCCTGAGAATGAGGGTCAGGTTAAACTATATAAATTCGGTAAGAAAATCTTTGATAAGATTACTGAGGCGATGAAACCTGAATTTGAAGATGAAACGCCAATCAATCCATTTGACTTTTGGGAAGGTGCAAACTTTAAACTAAAAATCAGAAAAGTTGATGGCTATTGGAATTATGACAAGTCAGAGTTCGATAGTAAAACTGCTATTGCGCCTAATGACGAGGCCATTGAAGAAATATGGAATAGACAATATCCATTAAAACCATTTCTAGCAGACGAAAACTTTAAATCATATGATGAGCTTAAAGCAAAACTTGACAAAGTTCTATCTGGCGTTAGAAATACTGGCACTGCTGAGGATGTTGCCATCCCACCTGTAGCACCGAAAGTAGCACCAGTTGTAGCAGAAACAGTAAGTTCCCCGACACCTACTCCAGTTACTACTGCTGATGATGATTCAGACGAAACTTTGAGTTATTTCAGTAAGTTAGCGGAAGAGGACGAGTAATCTCTCCATCTGTTTTCACTACTTTGGGGTTAGAAAGTTGTTTTCTAACCCCATTTTTGTCTAAATATTACTACTGATTATGAATGAAGTTTGAGATATCAAAACAACAACAACATAAAAGGAGAAAATTTATGTGGAAAAATATAACGGATACGATAGGTAATATTACTACGGTCGCTGTACAACTAATTGGTTTATCAGTAGCACTTGAAGTAGTATTTGGTGCAAATGTACCATTCTTATCTTTAGGTGTTATCGATAACATCTCTAGCATAGTAGCAAGCCTAGGTAACGAAGGTTTAGTAGGATTAGTTACAATCGCAATCTTATGGTCACTTTGGAAGAAGGACTAAGTTAAACAGTAACATTGAAAGGGGGCTTCGGTCCCCTTTTTTATGGTCTAAATCCTTATAAATAGTAGCATGAAAACATTAATCAAAACGATTCTATGTGTGTTGATTGTTTATAGTACTCAGGTTATATCAAGTAGTTTAACCTTTGATTTTAGTAACCCTGCCTTTAGTGGCGAAGGATATTCTAGTCATGTGCTATCAATAGAACAACTTCAATACAACAGAAGGGAATCAGTAAAAGACGACATCACTTCAGCCGCTGCTAAAGAGGCTAGAGATGCAAAGAACACGACACTCGCTAAGTTTGTAACGAATGTTGAAAGTCGTATATTCGCAAACTTATCTAAACAAATGGTTGATAATATGTTTGGTACGAATTGTACTGAAGATACAGACACAACCGCAGTAGAGTGCCCATTGAGCGGTACTGCAACTTTACCTGATGGTTCAACAGTCTATTGGGCAAAAGACGAAACAGCAGAAACAATCACATTAACTGTTACTGATGCAAGTGGAACTATAACACAACTGGTTGTGCCAGTTGGTGACTTTAAATTTTAGGATTATGAATATGGAATATTTGGCGATAGCAGTATTATCTTGTTTGGTGGGCAGTTGCTCGGTACAGAACACGAAGGCGATAGAAGGAGAAATGCCTTTCGTTCAAGGCACACCAACAAAAGAATTATTACATGAGATGCCTGCATTAATAAACCAACCAACGGATGGTTCAGGCAACCCAGTAAAGATTACAGTTGCGGTCTACGCTTTCCCTGATGAAACAGGACAAAGAAAACAAGTCGGACTATCAACGGCAGTATCACAAGGTGCTGATGTTTGGGTAATACAATCACTCATGGCAGTTGGCAATGGCGATTGGTTTTCAGTTGTTGAAAGAGCAAGTTTAGATAACTTAGTCAAAGAACGACAGTTGATTAGAAGTACAAGAGAACTATATGATGGTTCAGTAGCAACAGACAGTTTATCACCTATGTTGTTTGCCGGTCTAATATTAGAGGGCGGTATTGTTGGTTATGATACGAATACAACATCTGGTGGGGCAGGTGCGAGATTTCTTGGTTTAGGTGCAAACGACCAATATAGAACAGACCAAGTAACCGTTTCACTCAGACTCGTTGCAGTACAGACAGGCGAGATTTTACTAACTGTATCAGCAACGAAAACAATTGCAAGTACCAGTAACGGTGCAGATGTGTTTAGATTTTTAGATTTAGGAACACGAGCATTAGAGATTGAATCTGGTAATGCAGCTAACGAACCGGTGAACTATGCCATTCGTACTGCAATTGAATATGCAGTCTTGCAAATGTTATATGAAGGCAAAGAGATAGGTCTTTGGGAATGGGCAGAACCCGTAATAGCAGAAGATAAAGATATAAATATAGCTCAGACTGATATAAAACTTGACGACTGGGTACCAAAACATCCGATTTCGGAGAAACAAGGAGAGTAATTTTGAGATTATTAACTTTCTTTATTATGTTTCTGATGAGTATGTCAGCGATGGCAACAAATAAAATATATGTAACACAAGCAGGTGCTTCTTTAGTATTTGATGTATTACAAGACGGCGATGGAAATATGATAGGTAATTCGACTACAGCTTCTACAGCCTCTGGCAGTGCAACAAATTTTAATATAGACCAAGTCGGTAATAGTAATATAATCACCTTTGATATCGAAGGCGATAACTTTACGGGTGTGTTTTATACAACGGGTAATAGTAACAACATAGATTTCAACTGTGATAGTGCTGGCGCTACTTCAGGTTGTGATGATGTGAATGCTGTAATTAGTTTTACATCTGGTAACTCACAAGACATTGATATAGATGTCGGTCTTGCTAGTTCAAAGTCTGGCGATAATGCTGATATTGATATTACTGGTGCTTCAGGCACGGATAGTACTGTTGTTAATGCTTCTATTGATGGCACAAGTGCAATATTAAGATTAGACATTGCTGGCGATTCAAATAACTATCTAATCAATATTGATGACAATGGTGATGTTGCAGGTCATACTTTAATTATGGACCAAACTGGTATCACGGCAGATGTTGATGTTGTACAATCAGGTTCTTATGATAACTCGGCGACAGTAGATACAACAGGTGATTCACAAAACATTGACATTAATCAAACTGCTGGTGGCACAATAACATTAACGACTACTGGAAGTACAGCGTCTGCTGTTAAGACAGTTAATATTAATCAGACAGGTCATGCAGTATTCAACACAGACGGAACTATCATGGGGCAAACTTCAAATGGTTTAAATGGTGCTGGTGGTTCTTTTGACATAGACCAAACATCAACAGGTACTATTAACTTAGACCAAGATGGTGCAAGTGCGAATGTCAGTATTGAACAAACAAGTTCAGGTACAGTCAACATGGATGTAAATGGTGCAAGTTTCACGGCTGATATCGACCAAGACAATGCAAGTACGATTAACTTACACCATGATGGTGCAAGTGCAGACTATGTTATCTTGCAGACAGGCGGAAGTGGTGATATACTAACACTAACAGTAAATGGTGCTTCGGCAAATGTAGATATTATTCAACGAGATTAATGTGCGACTTTTTATTATATTATGGTGTTTAACATTTTCATCATTCGCTAGTATCATTGGCGATGTTATCTTACATGAAGGTAATGCCAATATCGAAAGAACGGATGGTGAAGATGTTGATGCCGAAAAAGATTTAGATATATTTCAGTATGATACTGTTAAGACAGGTAAAGGTAAAGTTGCAATTGGTTTTATTGATGACACACGAGTAGATGTTACTCAACATTCTAAACTTATCATTGACGAGTTTGTCTACGACCCAAATACAAAGACAGGTTCTCTATCACTCAAAGCAGCTCTTGGCACAGTACGATATGCTTCTGGTCAAATTGCAAAAACAAGCCCAACAAATGTACAGATAAAAACACCGACTGCTACAATCGGTGTTCGTGGTACAGATTTCTCAATGACGATAGACGAAGTGGGTAGTTCTACTATCATTCTATTGCCATCATGTGATACAAATGGCAACTGTTTCGTAGGCGAAATATCAGTTGAGTCTGATGCAGGCATGGTAATAATGAATCAGGCGTTTCAGGCGACGGTTGTAGACACTATTTCAAGCAGACCACTAAAACCAGTCATTGTAGACCTAGAAGAATCGTTAATCAACAACCTACTCATCATATCTAAACCTAGAGAGATTAAAGAAGCAATAGCAACCCAAGAACTAAACAAGGTTGCAACTGCACTTGATATAGACTTTCTAAAGTTTGAAGAATTAGAAGTAGACTACTTAGAAATAGAAGAAGATGAATATGTGTCTATGCTTGATACAGATTTCTTAGACCAGAACTTTTTGGCTGACATTCTTGAACAACTAAATCGTCAGTTGGCGTTACAGATGCGTTCTGAATTTGACAAGAAGAAAGGCACATATGATTTTACATTGGGTAAAGATAAAGACACAGGTATCACAATACTAGACCAAGAACCACAATGGTACTGGCATAGAGAAGCTGCAAGTGGTAGTGTTGTTGAATTATTACTTGAACAAGAAAACAGTTACATAATGAATATACAAATGGGCGATTTTGAACTGATAGATTTTGAACTAGGGGGCATAGAAAGTGAAATCACTATTATTCAAAGTCAGTAGTACATTATTAGTGTTACTAATATACATTCCAATATTTTTTATGGCTGGGTCTGTGTTCGCTGAAGATGTTTTAATACTACATCAAAGTTATGGTAATACACACAACAAGTGGAAGAATAGATTAGAAGATGCAGGTCATACAGTTACTAGTCAAACTTCTGAACCAAGTAGTTTTTCTGGTTATGAACAAGTGATAGATTTAAGATACTCAACAGATGCTAATCTTGACACTTCTAGTGATGCAACTAATCAGGCATACAAGACAATCTTAGCAGCAGGCGGTACAATCGTTTTAAATGGTGAACATAGTGGTTTTGCCAATCCAAGAAATAATGACATTCAAGCATTTGTGAGAGAAGTAACAGGCGATAGTACAATTACATATTCAACAACTTCTAGTACCTCTGGTTCAATGGCGACAACTACAGTCTTAAGCACATTGCCTAGTGATTGGTCACATTTTAATACTGTGGCTGCAGGTATTGTTAGTGATTTGGGAGATAATGGTAAATGTATAGCAGCGAATGGTTCGGGCAATTGTGCTGTTGCATTGTTTGACGGAGATGCATTGAGTTCATCATATACGAATGGTAAAATTGTTGTCATTACAGATATAAACTATGCCTCTCATTCTAGTTATTATACATCTGATAACCAAGAATTTCTAACTTCACTTATTAGTGATGTAACTACAAGCACCGTTGTTACAGTAGCCAATGTATCTGGCATTTCAACCAGTCAACAATCGACAGTTACAACTACACGAAATGCAACTCAATCTAACAACAGAATTTATATAACTCAAAGTGGTGTCGGTGTTGATTTAGCAATAACACAAGACGGCGAAGATAATTTAGTGATAGGCACAGACCTATCATCAGCCGCCTCGATAGTAGGAGATTATAATGACTTGACTGTAACACAAACAAATGATAATAATATTTTAGGTATCGATATTAATGGTAATTCAAATGATGTTGATATTACACAAAACACAGACCAGAGGGCGTTAGTCAGTATTGCAGGTGCTTCAAATACTGTAAATCTGAATCAGTCTGGTGGAGATAATCACTCATCAATTGCAATTGTTGGCAATAGTAATGTAATGGATATTGACCAGACAGAATCAGGAAATAAGATATTATTTTTAGATGTTGATGGTAGTAATAATGTTACTGTAGACCAAAAAGGAACAGGGGCACACTTTTTAGAAATTGCATTAACAGATAGTCATACCCTCGATATAACTCAAGACGGCTCAGGCAGTCATAACGCTTCTATAAATTTAAGTGGTAATCCTTCTACATTGAACTTGACACAAGATAGTGGCACAAATCAAAATTATTCATTATCACAAAACTGTACACAAACTAGTTGCTCGGCAACAGTAACCCAAAATTAATATGAATAGAAAAACACTAGAACTATTATTAGTCAACTACACTAACATAAACAACGGATTGAGAACGCCTTGTGCTGAGAAGTCAAAGTTTGAAAAGTTGATTAAAGATGTAGAACTAAAAATAAAACAACTGCCTAGAGAGGTCATTTATCCTGATGGAATGACAGCACTAGAATTTGCTCACAAACTAGCATCTGAGGCCAATACTAAATAGTACTATGAAGAAAATATTATCACACTGGTCTATAGCATTTGTTACACTTATAGTTTTGACTTATATAGGATTTCAGGATCCGTGGGTCAAAGAAATACTACGACTCAAATCATTTGACTATGTACTACAGAACGAAGTAAAGACACCTTCTGAAGCAGTATCAATAGTTACCATAGATGAACAGGCAATCGAAAAGTACGGTCAATGGCCGTGGAAACGAGATGTTCTTGCACAACTCATATTTGATTTAAGAAACGCACAAACAGGCATTATTGTGATGCCATTATTGTTTAGTGAAGAAGATAGAATGGGTGGCGATGATGTGTTCTGTGAAGCACTAGGGTACGGCACAGTCATTGCACAAACAGGCACAACACAAAAGACAACGAGTAATGCAGTACCACGAGGTGTTGCAAAGATAGGCGACCCACTACCATATTTGTTTGAATGGCCTGGCATGGTCGGACCACTACCTAAACTTGCAGAGTGTACATCTGGTGTGGGTGTCATCAATACTGCACCTGAAATAGATGGTGTAATCAGACGAGTGCCACTACTGATGAAGATAGGTGAAGAAGTCTACCCGAACATGGCAATCGAAACAATACGAGTTGCAGTTGGCGACCCGTCATATCAGGTCAAGGCAGACGAATCAGGCATCATTGCAATGAGAGTGCCTGCATATGCAACAATCAACACAGACACAAATGCAAGAGTCTGGGTACGATGGAATAAAGAATTTAAGACTATTTCTGCGAGTGCAGAGAGCTTTGACGAACTTGCAGGAACGACAGTCATTATTGCCATGACGGCAGAAGGACTAGGTGGTGTCGTTGCAACGCCTACTGGCGAACAGTATGACTATGTGATATCAGCACAGACACTACAGACGATACTTGATGGTGAAACAATCAAACGATATGATGAACTATTAGAACTACTCGCAGGACTTCTATTAGGCATTGCAATTATATTGATAACGAGATTTCTGCCATACTGGGTAATCGGTCTCTCATTGATTGGTATCTTCGGTTCTGGCGTATATTATTTCCAACACATGTTTACGACACAACTGGTTCTAGTAGACATTACTTGGGCATTATTGACATTCTTTATCGTAGGGTTTCATTCTACATTCAATCGATTCATACTTGAATTTAGACTCAAACAACAAATTAAGAAACAGTTTGAACACTATCTTGACCCACGACAAGTTGCAGCTCTACAGAAGAATCCTGACTTACTGAAACTAGGTGGCGATAGACGAGAGATGTCATTTCTGTTTATGGATATTATCGGGTTCACACCTATATCAGAATTCTATAAGAACAAAGACGACCCCGAAGGTCTAGTAGTGTTAGTCAATGAATTCTTAGACGAGATGACGACTATAATACTAAACAATGGTGGTATGGTTGACAAGTTTATGGGCGACTGTATCATGGCAGTATTCAACGCACCAGTTGATATGCCTAATCATGCCGAGATGGCAGTCAAGTCTGCAATAGAGATAGAAGCAAAGACACTAGAACTCAAGGCACGATACAAAGAACGAGGTCTGCCCGATATCAATGTAGGCACAGGTGTGAATACTGGTACTGCAATTGTAGGTAACATGGGTAGTACAACACGATTCGACTTCTCAGTCATTGGCGATGCAGTTAATCTGGCTGCACGACTAGAGGCAACGGCAGGCAGAGGCGATTTCAAAGATTCGCCTACACTATATTCTAGTTACACGATGGAACAACTCGAAAATATCGAGTCTGTTGAAGTCGATAAAATCAAAGTTAAGGGTAAAGAAGAACTAATAACTATCTACAAACCTGTATAAATAGTAGCATGGCAAAAACAGTATTCGACAAGATTCTTGATACAACAACAGGTCCTAAATCATATGATTGGTATAGGAAAGAAGTCAAAAAGATGACTACACCTGGTGCAAGGTCATTGATTAATCAAGGCAAGGCAACATTACGACCTAAGTATGGCGTGATGAATCTATTTGCATACGACCCAAAACACAAGGCAACATTACCATTTTATGATAAGTTTCCACTTATTCTGCCACTACAGGCTGCAAAGGGTGGGTTCTACGGACTGAACTTTCACTATCTGCCTATGGCACAGAGAGTTACATTTCTAAGACAACTTTCTAAGTATGCAAGTGATAAGAATTTTGATAGAAACACACGATATAATTTAACAGGTGGCATAGAGAACAATAGATTCTTCAGATTGTGTATAAAACATTATCTGTTTAGTCAAGTTCGGTCATCCTTTTTAAACATTCCGCCAAACGAAATGGCAATCGGTATATTTTTACCAGTTGCACGATTCAAGGGTGGCACATTCGGTAACAGATAATGGGTCAAATAGATAAATTTAGAGCTGCAATGGGTAAAGCAAAAGGATTTGCTAGACCATCAAAGTTTGCTGTAAGAATAAACCCACCTACACTAGTTTCACAAATAGGCAATGCGTTCTATAGTGCAAACGGAGAAACAGGCGAAACTGGTAATATCGAGTTTATAAAAGCACACAACGCCATTAGAGAAATGTATCAGAGTATGCGTGGTCAAATAGAATTATTTTGCAGTAGTGTTGAGATGCCAGGACATGATTTACAGACTCAACAAATACAACATGGTTCTGCCCCTGTAAGAGATATGGTCACGAGCCATGGGTTTGAAGGTATGATTAATGCTTCATTTTATCTATCTGAGGACTTAAAAGAAAGACATTTC
>Ga0208963_1000690_pt1 | contig 9561 bp, 8 predicted proteins | sample AOAMet2_C43A7_35_2_FD_188079 | JGI IMG/M metagenome (GOLD analysis project Ga0208963, IMG submission 188079) | Ammonia-oxidizing marine microbial communities from Monterey Bay, California, USA - C0912_C43A7_35 (SPAdes) | ecosystem: Environmental > Aquatic > Marine > Intertidal zone | place... | reverse complement strand
TACATCTGTAATTGGCCAATATATAAGCGCCTGGAGACTTCAATTACAATTATTAAAAATTAAAAATTCAAGATTTTTTTCTTTCAAAAATGATATGCTTTACTATACTCTTTTTGAGCTTGCTTACCTATGTGTTGTTTATTCTTTTTTTGGACTTTATGGTTTATTTCTAGCTGTAATTATAGGAATATTATCTTTTTTATTTTTAGAAACTATAAACTACATTGAACACTATGGTTTATTAAGAAATAAACTTCCTTCTGGAAGATATGAAAGAGTTCAATCTCATCATTCTTGGAACTCAAATCATTTCATAGGCAGAATTGTTCTTTACGAGTTAACAAGACATAGTGATCATCATTTTAAAGCATCAAAAAAATATCAAATTTTAGAAAACAAAAGAGAAAGTCCTCAACTTCCCTATGGCTACCCAACATCTATTTTATTAGCACTTGTTCCTTGGTTGTGGTTTTCATTGGTTAACCCACTCTTAAACAAGAGAGCTTAATCAAAATTTATGGATAGATTTAATCTTTTAAACTTTGATAAAACTACATTAGCAGAAATGAATAGTGTTTCTCTTATGAAGAGAGTTGACACCAAATTTATTTTAAAAGAATCTCAATTATTAGAGGTTTTATCTAAACTTTATGAAGATTATAAAATTCTTCAAATTGATCAAGAGAGGTTAATGAAATATTCCACCTTATATTTTGATTCTCTAAATAAAAAGTGTTTTAGTGATCATCACAATGGAAAACTAAATAGATATAAGATTAGAATGAGAAAATACTTGGTTTCAGATATATGTTTTTTAGAAATTAAGAAAAAAAATAATCTAGGAGTAACCAATAAAATCAGAAAACAAATTAAAGATTTTGAAACAGATTTAACCTTAGAATCTAAAGAGTTTATTACAAATAGTAACATTAATAATTTATTATTAGAGCCATCTTTATATAATAATTTTAGTAGAATGACTCTTGTTAATAAAAGTGAAGCTGAAAGATTAACTATTGACGTGGATTTATCTTTTAGTTTTGGTACTAAAGAAAAAAAGTTTGAAAAACTTGTAGTTATTGAAATTAAGCAAGAAGGAAAAAGACTAAACACAACTATAAATAGAGTTCTCAAGTCCATGAGTATTTTACCAACAAACTTCAGCAAATATTGTATTGGAATATCTAATACTTTAGACAATATAAAATCGAATAGATTTAAAGAAATAAACTTAAAAATAAATAAATTAAATAATTAACAAAATGGAATTTTTAGACATACCACTATTTGATGATGACTTTTACAAAATGATATTAAGGTTTTTTATTAACCTGTTTTTTTTAACAGCTATAGTAAAATATATTTATCATAAAAATAATGAGAATAAAGATTATTTTTTCACCTTTTATGCTATTGGAATTGTCGTGTTTTTTCTTTGTTTCACTTTAAAGAAATATGAATTAGATTTAGGAATGGCACTTGGTCTTTTCGCCATCTTTGGAATATTGAGATACCGAACGGTTCCTTTAGATGTTAAAGAAATGACCTACTTGTTTGTAATTATTGGAGTTTCTGTGATGAATGCTTTGTCCAATAAAAAAATGAGTTATATAGAAATTATTACAGCAAATTCAGCAATTGTTTTTGGTTTGTATTGGTTAGAATTATACTGGTCAACCAACTTTTTAATATCCAAAAAAATAGTTTATGAAACTATTGAAAATATACATCCAAGTAATCACGAAAAATTAAAAAAAGACTTAGAAGAAAGACTTGGTATTGAGATCTACGATTTTGAAATTGGAGATGTCAATTTTTTAAGAGACACAGCACAAATTACTATAAGATATAAACCTTAATTTTTAAATATGACTTTAAAAAATTTTCAACTTGTTTTTATGATTTTTGCTTTTCAGTTTATTGCAGCAAACTCTGAATCTGAATTGACATCAGCTTCAATATTTGAAGACGAACCTCTTACTCCATCTATTTATAAAGGTTTAGAAGGATGGGCAATAGCAGAGGTGTCTTTAAAAATAACTAAAAAGTTTTCTGTTGATTTAGCGCAACATGTTAGACAGAAATATGATATTTCCTTACTAGATAAATACTTCACTCAGGTTGGGTTTAATTATGAACTTTTTAAAGATTTTAAGGTTGCCTTAAAAGGACGTTTTATCTCTGATAATGATACCGAGGGAAATATTCAAGGAATTGATTCTAAGTTTCGCTATCAGACAGATATTAGTTATAAGCATGATGTTGGAATTGTCGACCTTACATATAGACTAAGCTATCAAAACTCTAATGAATTAGGGATGCCCGATATTCCTAATCAATATGCTAGGTTTAGGACTGGAATTAATTATAAAATTAAAGCTATAAAAACCGTTGTCAAAATTGAAGGAGAGCTATTTAATCAGTTTCAAAAAGATAACCAGGATAATGGAAATAATCTTTATAGATTGACGATGAAATTAAATCGTAAAATCAAAAAAAATAATGAAATAGGTGTTTTTTATAGAATTCAAAAAGATATTGATAGAATAGAGCCAGTTGATAGGAAAATAATTGGATTAAAGTATTCTCATAAATTTGATTTAACTAAATAATTTTTATTACAGATGAAACATTTCTTAATTTTTTTATGTGTTTTTTTTCAATTATACGCCTTTTCACAAAACGATGATTCAGTCTTTAAAGACTTGGACGTATTTGATTTACAATATGTTTCTAACCCTCAAATTAATCCAAATGGATCTGTAATTATATATAGGAGAATGTCTTTTGATATTTTAAAAGATCGCTCTGTTGGTAATCTTTGGATTGTTAATTCTGATGGGACTAATCACCAAAAATTAACTTCAATAGAATCTGCAGAGTATGGAGCTGTATGGTCCCCAAGTGGAGATAGAATAGCATTTATAAGTTCTACTGATCAGGGATCTGAAATTTATATATATTGGTATAACAGTAGTAAATATGCTAAAATATCTCAATTAGACGGAAGCCCATCAAATTTAACTTGGTCACCAAATGGAGAAAAATTAGCTTTTACTATGAAAGTAAAAACATCTCCACCAGTTCTTGTAAAAATGCCTAAAAAACCAAATGGGGCCAAGTGGGCTAAGACAGCTAGAATTACCAATCGACTTTATCATGAAGCTGACGGCAAAGGTTATATTGATACTGGCTTCACTCATGTTTTTTTGATTTCTGCAGAAGGTTCAGGAGTTAGACAGTTAACAACTGGAGATTTTAATCATGTAGGACCATTATCGTGGTCTAAGAATAATTCAAAAATTTACTTTACCTCAAACAGATCAGCTTCATGGGAATATGAATTTAGAAATAGTGAGATATATTCAGTTGATATAAATGACAAAAAAATTAATTCATTGACTGACAGAAATGGTCCAGATTTTTCTCCCAAAGCATCTCCTAACGGAAAATATATAGCATATTTAGGTTTTACAGATAGAGTTCAGGCATATCAAAATACTCAGCTTTTAATAATGGATAGCAATGGCAATAACAAAAGAGTTCTTAGCTATAACATAGACTCCAGTATTAGTAGTTTTTATTGGTCCTCTGATAATAAAGGGATTTATTTTACTTATGACAAGTTTGGGGATACTAAAATTGCATTTCTAAATTTAGAAGGAAATAGTAAAGATTTAGCGAATAATTTAGGGGGAAATAGTATTGGCAGACCATATGGTGGAGGTTCGTTTTCTGTTTCAAAAAACGGAGTTATAGCATATACCAATACAAGCTATAATCATCCCTCTGAACTTACGGTTGTTAACGGCAAAAAAACAAATCAAATAACAAATTTAAGTTATGAACTTTTAGAAAATAGAACTTTAGGCATGGTTGAGGAAGTTTGGTATAAATCAAGTTTTGACAATCGTGATATCCAAGGCTGGATAGTTTATCCTCCAAATTATAACTCAGATAAAGAATATCCTTTTTTAGTAGAAAATCACGGAGGTCCCATTTCAAATTATGGCAGTCGATTTTCTGCAGAAGTACAATTATTTGCTGCCGCTGGATATATAGTTTTTTATCCTAATCCAAGAGGAAGTACCAGTTATGGAGAAGAGTTTGCAAACCTTTTACATCATAATTATCCCGCAGAAGACTATTTGGACGTAATGGATGGAGTTGATTTTTGTATAAAGAAAGGAATTGCTAATGAAAATATGCTATATGTTACTGGGGGAAGTGCAGGTGGGTCAATGACTGCATGGATGATTGGTAAAAATAACAGATTTAATTCCGCAGTTGTTGTTAAGCCAGTAATGAACTGGATTAGCAAAACTCTGACCGCAGATAATTACTTTCAATATTCTGACACTAGGCTTGACGGACAATCGTGGGAAAACTTTCAAGAGTATTGGGATTTTTCACCTATTTCATTAGTTGGAAATATTGAGACTCCAACAATGGTTATGGTAGGAATGGAAGATTTAAGAACACCACCCTCAGAAGCAAAACAATTATATCATGGTTTAAAACTTAGAAAAATTCCAACTGTGTTAGTAGAAATTCCAGAAGCTAGCCATGCTATTTCTAATAGACCAAGTAATTTAATTACCAAAGTGGCACACATTTTAGCCTGGTTTAAAAAGCACCCTTAATTTATAACGGTTCTAAATTATAAACCTTAGCTTACTTATAACAATAAATTAAGAAGTTGTTTATTATTAATTAATAAATTTGATTTACAATTTTTAAAATATCTCTTAACTAAATCATATATAAGATGGAAAACTTATCAAATTCTAACGGTAATGGGTCTGGAAAATGTCCTTTCGCCCCAGCTTCAAAAAAACACACTTCAGCTGGAGCTTATTCAAATTCAAGTTGGTGGCCTAATCAATTAAATCTTAGGATATTACACCAAAACTCACAAGTAACTAGACCGACTTCAAAAGGTTTTAACTATTCAGAAAAATTTAAAAGTTTAGATTTAGATGCAATAAAAAAAGATCTTTATGATTTAATGACAGACTCACAAGATTGGTGGCCTGCAGATTATGGTCATTATGGCCCATTTTTTATTAGAATGGCCTGGCATAGCGCTGGTACTTACAGAATTGGAGATGGAAGAGGTGGAGCCTCTGCAGGAACTCTTAGATTTGCTCCTTTAAATAGTTGGCCTGATAACGGCAACCTTGATAAAGCAAGAAGACTGTTATGGCCAATAAAGCAAAAATATGGAGAAAAGATTTCTTGGGCTGATTTAATGATACTAACTGGAAATTGTGCATTAGAATCAATGGGCTTTAAAACATTTGGATTTGGAGGAGGTCGTGAAGATGTCTGGGAGCCTGAAGGAGATATTTACTGGGGACCTGAATCTGATTGGCTTGAAGACGAAAGATACAAAGGAGATAGAGAGTTAGATAACCCTCTAGGGGCTGTGCAAATGGGGCTTATTTATGTAAACCCAGAAGGGCCAAATAGTAATCCAGACCCTCTGGCTTCAGCTAGAGATATAAGAGAAACTTTTGCAAGAATGGCCATGAATGACGAAGAAACTGTTGCCTTAATTGCGGGAGGGCATACTTTTGGAAAAACCCATGGTGCTGGAGATCCATCTAATGTTGGTCCAGAGCCAGAGGGAGCAAGTATTGAACAAATGGGTTTTGGATGGAAGAATTCATTTAAGTCAGGAAAAGGGGTTGATACAATCACAAGCGGACTTGAAGGTGCGTGGACTCCAACGCCAATCAAATGGGATAGTACTTATTTTGATACATTGTTTGGTTATGAATGGGAGCTTACTAAAAGTCCAGCTGGAGCTCAACAATGGACACCTAAAAATGGCCAAGGTGCTGGGACTGTTCCAGATGCTCACGATAGTTCAAGAACTCATGCGCCAATGATGGCAACTACTGACCTAGCTTTAATAAAAGATCCTAAATACCTTGAAATATCAAAACGATTTCATGAAAATATTGAGGAGCTTGAAGATGCATTCGCAAGAGCTTGGTATAAATTAACTCACCGAGATATGGGCCCTATTTCAAGATACTTAGGAAAAGATGTTCCTAGTGAAGTATTGATATGGCAAGACCCAATACCTGCTGTAAATTATGAATTAATTGATAATAAAGACATTGATTCTTTAAAAGCTGAAATAACTAATTCAGGGCTATCTAATTCTCAACTTATATCTACTGCTTGGGCATCTGCTTCTACCTATAGAGGTACAGATAAAAGAGGTGGAGCTAATGGAGCTAGATTACAGCTTTCTCCACAAAACAGTTGGGAGGTTAATGACCCGAATAATTTGAACAAAGTTTTAGAAGTTTTAAAGTCAATTCAGTCAGATTTCAATCAGTCAAATGGATCAAAAAAAGTTTCAATGGCTGATTTAATAATTTTAGCAGGAAATACAGCAGTTGAAAATTCTGCCAAAATTGCTGGTCAGAATATTTCTGTCTCTTTTGTTCCTGGTAGAAATGATGCAATACAAGAGAACACTGATGTTGATTCCTTTTCTGTCCTAGAGCCAAAAGCTGATGGATTTAGAAATTACATGAAGCCTAATCAGGACAGACACGCTGAAGAATTACTTCTTGATAAGGCGCATTTACTAACTTTAAGTGCACCTGAAATGACAGTTTTATTGGCTGGAATGAGAGTCTTAGATACTAATTATAATGGTACCAAACATGGTTTATTGACAAATAACTCTGGAGCTTTAACAAATGATTTTTTCATCAATTTATTAGATATGAACATTGAATGGAAGCCACAGTCAAGTTCAGAAACTTTATTTAATGGAGTTGATAGAAAGTCTGGAAATATTATATGGACTGCCACTCGTGCGGATTTGATTTTTGGATCAAATTCACAATTACGAGCACTTGCGGAATCGTATGCTTGTAATGATTCAAAGGAAAAATTTGTAAGTGATTTTGTTAAGGTTTGGACTAAAGTGATGAATTTAGACAGGTCATAATTTTGATCAGTTAAAAAATCATCTATAACGTTTTCGAAAAACTTTACTAATAATTCAAGAAAAAAACAACTTTATTGAATTTTTCTTGAAATTAAACTATAAAGCGTGTAAATAATTGATTTTTGTTTTAATATCATGTTCCAGCTGATTTTTAGTTTAAGTTTGTTTAAAACCTATTCTCATGAAAAATTACGTCTTAATTATAGTCGCTCTTAATACATTACTATCTTATTCTCAGATGGCTCTCCCAATTAATTTTGAAGAAGGTCAAGTAACAACAGAAAGTTTTGTTGACTTTAACGGAGGTAATGGGACTGTGGTTGATAATCCGTTTATTACTGATGATAATTCTAGTAATACAGTTGGTAAAATAGTTAGAGACGGTGGAGATATTTGGGCAGGAAGTTATTTAATTGTTTCTCCCCTTGACTTTACAACTGAAACTACAATAAAAATGAGTGTATACTCTGTTTCACCAGGACTACTAGTTAAATTTAAGTTAGAAGATGATAATGATCCTGTAACTGCTGCAGTCGAAAGAGATGCATACACAACTAAAAACAATCAATGGGAAACTTTAACATGGAGTTTTTCAGGTGAAGAATCAAACACATTTCAAAGAATTGTTTTAATGTTTGACTTTGGAAATACAGGAGATGGAACAGAAAGTTCAACCTTTTATTTTGATGATATTTCACAATTTGATCCAACCGGAGGCTTAGCTCAAATTGATTTACCTATTACTTTTGATGATTCTTCAGTTTATTACTCATTAATTGATTTTGAAGGAAATGGCCCTTCAACAATCGAAGGAACATCTTCAGATAAATATGCCAGAGTAGAAAAAAGTAGCTCATCTGGCACTTCTGCAGGTGTAACAATTAGTAATGAGAGTGGTTTAGAAAACAACATTCCAGTAACTTCCTCAAATTCAAAAATGTATGTACATACCTATGTGACTGGGAGTTCAAATACAGGAATACCTGTAAGACTAAAGATTGAAAATAACAATGATCCAACACAATCTGTAGAAACAGAGGCATATACTACAGTAGTTGATGCTTATGAAGTCTTAGAGTTTGACTTTAATAATGAGGCAACTGGAACAGCAGCTCTGAATGAAAGCTATCCATTTAATAAGGTATCCTTATTTTTTAATTTTGGATCTGTAGGAGATGACCAAACTGTTTATTACTTTGATAATATTTCTTTTGGATCGCCAATTTCATTAGGCATAGATAGCGTTTCTAATGAGAGTTTTAAACTTTATCCAAACCCTGTTGAAGATCATTTATATATTCACTCATCGGATACAACTATAAAAAATATTGATATTTATAATATACTAGGAGAAAAAATCTATAGCACTAGCTCTGAAAATAGATTGGATATGAGTTCTTATAGCGCTGGTATATATTTTGTAAAAATTAATAATTCTACATTTAAGATTGTAAAAAAGTAGTTGAATACTTATAATATATAAGGTATAATAGCTTTTCTTTTTTTAGGGTAATTATCAAATTTTTCTTTGTACCATTTATGATGATTAAGAGACCTTGGACTTAGATTACAAAATGTCCATATAGCAAAAGTCAATGAAGGCAGATTAGAAGCTATTAACATAAACCCAAACCATTCGATTACCTCCCCAAAATGGTTAGGACAAGAAATATATTTAAACATACCTCCATAAGGAATCTGATAATTTTCATTATTTGTTCTTAAAGATATTAAATGCTTGTCTGCAGTTTTGTTAATATACATTCCAGTAAAAAAAACAACAAGACCAATCATTACATTTAATGACATTAAAGATGATATTTCTGTGTTTAAATATCCGAGGTAGTACCCATTTAAAAAGCCATTTACAGAATTAAATAGTATAGCACTAACAACAATTAATAAAGGCATCTTTTTATTATTTGTTTTAAGTTTAAAAGGAAAAATAAAGGTTCTATTAAAATAATGCAATACCCATAATATTAATAATAAATAAGTTAATGTATTTTTTTCAGTGGGTCCAATAAGTGTAATTATAGGCATCAATAAAAAAGCAGGGAGTTCCATAATAAACCACCCCCATTTATTAGAAATCATAACCCCCCATTTATTATTGGTATGCCTACCGTAGGGAGCTTTGATTTTGAAAATTACTAAAACGATAAATGTTGTTATGGCTAAAGCAATCCACGTGTAGTTTATTAGTTCAAACATTTAAATTTATTTATTAATAAATTAAATATAATGAATGTTATTGTCATTAATTTGATAAATTTATAGAATGAACTTAGACTCCACCGCAAAAGAAATTATTGAGTATTTAGAAAATCGTATTGATAAGAATTTAGTTAAAAACTCTGTCCATAAAGTAAAGTTTATGACCGCCAGAGATATGATAGTTGAAATCACAAAAAACTTATCGTAAAATAGTCCTATTTTATTTTTTTAAACTTACAAAAATTAAAATTTTGTATTGTTTCAAATGGCGTAGTATGATTGGTGTTTAATTGATCTACTAATTCAAAGCTATTACAAAACAGACTCTGTAAATTTTTCACAGAATATCTACTGATTTCCAATCCACT
>Ga0208963_1000663_pt1 | contig 9805 bp, 10 predicted proteins | sample AOAMet2_C43A7_35_2_FD_188079 | JGI IMG/M metagenome (GOLD analysis project Ga0208963, IMG submission 188079) | Ammonia-oxidizing marine microbial communities from Monterey Bay, California, USA - C0912_C43A7_35 (SPAdes) | ecosystem: Environmental > Aquatic > Marine > Intertidal zone | place... | reverse complement strand
GTCTTCTTCCCCGACGATTTCTTTCCAAGAAGACATGGTTCTCGCCCATATTTCTTGTTCGGAATTCCATTCAAGCCATCGATCTACGAAATCACAATGGCGGATTATGTCTTCATCTTCTTCAGATAATTTACGCAGTATTGTATTAGTTTGGGCCAATAACATACCAAACGGGGCGTTTACTTTGTATGTAGTAAATGGGTTTCTTTCCTGGACTACTGTCAAATGTTCCCGCCATAGCCCTAGAAATACATCATATGTCCACCCTATTATTAGAACAACGGCTAAAACTGAAAATGCAATTGCCCCGAGTCCCCAATAAGTCATCGGAACGGCTAGCATTTCGGTGTCAGACTCAAATCGCCAACTAACATATGGCCACATGAGTAATGTGAGTGTGGTAATCCAAAATCCCATTGAGATAAGAGTTTGGCTTTGTTGAATACGCCAGTATTGGCGCATGAAAGTTTTCTTCAGCACATGTGGTCCTGAGGCCAATGTCATTTCAGAGTTACGTGTTGAAGTTAGTTAAACCTCGGTAAATCGTACAAAAAACGAAATTCCGTATCAGTTGTTTCTAAAATGAGATAATACAACAGGCGCGCTTGATTCAGATGGGTCTATTGTTTCTAGAGATTGGATAGTAATTTCGCGCCTCTTGGCCCCGTGGCGACTTCCAAAGTTCGACATTATTTTCTCTCTTGCACCGTCTTCATCGGGTGCAACTAAGTCCATTGAGAAGTCTTGGTTTGTCTTTCCTTGACGGAAGAATCCTACTGCGCGATATACCTTCATATCGCCGGCGAACTTTGACTTTGATATAAACGCGACGAAAAACGGCAAAACTGTTAATCTCCAAATATCAACGTATAATGGGTAGATTTTTACTCAAGGTTCAAGAACGTATTAGCCTCGATGTTTGTTGATTATTGATGAGTTCGCCTTCAAATCTAGATTCTTCATCGGAGAAAGACAATTCTCCTTTAGAGGAAAGGTTGGCACAATTTCCAAATGAAAAGCTAGTTCAAGAAGTAATATCTGTTTGGGACGAAGTGATACGTATAGAGCAAGAATTAGCTAATTCCAGACAGCGGACGCGCGCTCTAGAATTAGAATTAGCCTCAATGGATTTAGAACAAGGAGATGGCCCTACGATAATCGATCTCGAAGAACAATTGAGAGTTATGAAGATGCGTTGTGGACAATTAGAGGCAAAATTAGAAAATGAAAAAATTCGAAGAATTGATGGAACGGATAATTCTGACTCTCGTCTTGAAGAATTACAAAAAGAAAATGCACGGCTTCTGAAGGTAGAAGAAGAACATATGATATTAATTCTTGACATGGAGTCACAAATCGACAGATTGATTTCGTCCTTAAAAGACTCTTAACTAATCATTTTTGAGATAAAAGCCGTTAAGGTTTCTTGGAGTTCGTCGGCATTATCAAATGATTCGGTCAAGTTTCCGGTTATTATCCAATCAGCGCCCGATTCGGCGGCTATTTTTGCGGTTTCGCCATTTCTTATCCCCCCGCCAACTACAATAGTAAGGTTGCAAGATTCTCTTGCTGCTTTTATTAGGTCAGGAGATACTGGATTTTCGGCCCCGCTGCCCGCCTCCAAATATATTATTTTGAACCCATAATATTCAGCAGTTACTGCGTACGCCGAAACTCTTTCTGTTTCTTCCGGCTGAATCAAATCTGCCATCCCTACTTCTCCTGCTTTCCCTCCTGGTGAACAAATAATATACCCCATAGGAAGGGGTGCGATTTTCGCTTTTTTGATATATAGGGCGCCCGCTACTTGTTCTTCGATCAAAAATCTAGAAGATTTACTGTTCATCAGCATCATGAAAGTTATTGCATCTGCGGCGGGTGACAGTGCAGCTGCGCCCTGTGGAAAAAGAACCACTGGTACTTTCCAATTTTTCTCATCTAAATCAGAATCTTGTGAAGATGCCCAAGCAACCAGTTCGAGTGCTTCTTGAATCGCTATTACAGTCTCGTTGACATTTTTCATGTCTGTATCGCTAGAACCGCCTACGAGTATCATTTTACTACCCGCGGCTACTGCAGCTACCGCTCTTTTAGCTGCAGTATCTGGTGTTTGATCGGCGGGATCTATCAATATAGCGTGTCGAGTCTTTTCATTTGGGTTGCAAACATGCTCCAATGTCTGACTGTCGACTCCGTTCATATTCTCTCGTGACTGCACTAGGCATCTAATATTTTACAAAAATAATACTAAATTATTGTTAATTCGGCCGTCTCTATCCCCAATTGGACTCTTTCAGAAATTGCTGATTTAGGGTTTTTGCCATACCAATTCATTATTTGGATAAAATTGCCTTCTAATTCTCCTTTGTCAGACCATATTTCAACAGTATTATCGGACCTAGTTCCATGGATTTCTCCTTCAATAATTTCGTTTGAAATCGCCCCAAACCATTTCTTTTCATCTTTTTTATTTCTAAGATCAATGATTTTGGCGAACTTCATTTTTCCTGTTCCAGAGACCCCTGCTCCGGAAAAATGAACGTTGTTTTCTCCAATTTTTGTTACTCGGGATTTTAAATGGAAGGTGGTATCTCTTTTTGCCAGCATTATAGAAAGAGATTTCACAAACCATGAATATCTCACTGCGGATGATTTTTGTGTTGGCATTTGGCTATACATTTTACCACACCATGCAATGGGAGTTATTGGCCAATTTTTGATAATTCCTGGTTCTTCTCCGTACATACCTGATTCTGCTTTTTCATCAAATATGTGTAACTCTAATTCCGGGTCTAGATCTAATAAGCGGTGGCCGCAGCAGAAAACTTCTACTCCTGACCCTATTATTGCTATTTTCATATCAATCTTCTCTTAAAAATTCTAGAGCTTTTAAAGCGTTGTTAACGTGTATTGCGGTGCCCAATGAGAGAGCTTCTTCGTCAACTTTGAACATAGGATGGTGGACGTCATACACAGCATTTATTTCGGGGTTGCCCACTCCAATGAAAGAGAAGCAACCTGGTATTTGTTGAGTATAATATGCGAAATCTTCTCCCCCCATAATAGGGGACATTTCTGATACTTTCTCATCTCCAAGAATTTCCATTGCCGAAGCTTTTCCTAATTCCCAGCAATCTCCATCATTTATTGTTGGAGGATAGTCGTTTCCTAGAAATGTCACTTCTGCCTCACAGCGGTTTGCAATTGCTATCGCTTCTGCTACTTCTTTGACCCTTTTTTGAAGTTTATTTATGCCTTCAAGAGTTAGTGAACGTATCGTTCCTTGGAGTTCCATTGTAGAAGGGATTACGTTCGACGCATTTCCTCCCTTAGTCATTGTAATACTAATTACTCCTGATTCTAGAGGATTTAATTCTCGGGAAATTATTGTTTGAAGTTCGACTACTATCTTCGAACCCGTAACTACCGGATCAATTGTCTCATGAGGTGCGGCGGCATGCCCTCCGTTTCCTTTTACCACTATCTTTACTGTTGATGTCGCTGCCAAAAGAGTTCCTTTGCGAGATGCTAATGTGCCCATAGGCATCGTTCCCGCAACATGTAATGCGTAAATTTGTTGAACTTTTGGATTTTCTAAAATTCCTTGCTCTCTCATCATTTTTCCACCGGCGCCGCCTTCTTCAGCGGGTTGGAAAACTAACTTTATTGTCCCTTTTATTTTATCTTCATTTTGCTTTAATAAACGGGCTGCTCCTAACAACATAGCCGTGTGACAATCATGGCCACATGCATGCATTTTTCCATCTATTTCGCTCTTAAAATCAATATCTGTTTCCTCGTGAATCGGTAAAGCATCCATATCTGCCCTCAAAGCAACGCAAGGACCGTCTCCATCCCCTAATGTGGCAACTACTCCCGTTATTGCAATGTCTTTTTGGAAGTTAATATCTAATTCTGAAAGAGTGTCTTGTACTAGTTTGCTCGTTTCGAATTCTTCATACATTAATTCGGGGTTTCTATGAATTATTCGTCTTTTATCCACTATCCAATCATGTATTTCTTTTGATTGAGTTACTATGTCAGTAGGTTGCACAGAGAGCGGGTGGCTGTAATATTTTATTAGAATGGTGTTAATTTGGGAGATATTGTAAATTCTAAATCTCCCGCGCGATCTTTTAATTTCCATGAGGTATAAATTGGAATTACAGCTGCAGTTAATATCCATACAATACTCAATATTTCATTTGTAGATAAGATGAGTTCGTCATTGATTATATTAGGCTGAAATATTGCAAAAATTTGGAATATGATTTTGAATAAACTCGCTAAAATATGAATACTTGTGATGATTTTTGATTGAAATTTTTCTTTTTCTGTTAACTGTGTGACAAACTGATAATAAATATAATTCTTTGCACTCAAGATAGATAATCCAATGATTAAGAATGTGTATGGGAGGGTGTGTATTGCCACATTTTCTTCTGGAGTTATGGCAAAAATTGTGCTAAAAACGGTGAAGGAAAATATTTCTATTATAGTACATGTTGTAAAAAAGATATAGCGATTATTTTCAACATGATTTAAGGCCTTTTCATGATAAACTCGCAACCAACATGAAAGAGAATAAGAAGTCAATAAAAGATAGTTTATGGCCCATAAAGAGGGTAAGAGATAGTTTCCAGGAGGATGATCAAAAAGTAAACAAATACTATTTGAACCGAATGTATCAATTAAAATATTATTATGAAAATCTACATCTGAGTGATGTTTTGTAAAATACCATCCACACCCTACAATTATCCAGAAAAACAAATAAGAATATATTCTTAATATCTCAGGGTTTATTGACCAAGTTATTTTATTATTTTCTAAATCTATAGATCTAGTTATTGCAAATTTCATATTCATCCTCAAATATTTATTTTTATTATTGAAAGAGCGTGTACAGGACAATGTGGTATACAGAAATTGCAATGCGTGCAAGATGGTTCGTCAACTATAGCTAAAATATCATCAAGAACTAAAGCGTCTACTGGACATAGTGAAACACAAGCGGCGCAGCCAAAACAACGATCATTATCTACAACAAAGATTGAGTCTGGCAACCTTGTCATGTCTCGCAAGATGGGGTGTAGGTTCTCAATTTTGTCCCCAACCCCTTTGTTTCTACTGGAAGTTGAATATTGTAATAGATTTTAATAAAATGCTAATTTTGTAATAGATTTTGATAGACAATCTAAGTATACAACAGGCAGACAATAAACATTGGGATACATTTTTTCATTATGTATAGAATAGAATGTGTTTGCAATGGAAATAGTGGGGTTGGACGCCAAACACTCATCATCATAGTACTCTTCGCCGTGTCATGGTGTTGTATAATCCTGGACAATTTACCAAATATCCATCGGAACCAGTGGATAATGGTATACGTTTTCATTTTCTTGGGGGGGGTGACGAAGTTGGTAATGTCGGTTGTATTATTGAGGATAACACAGGAACAAGACTTCTGATAGATTATGGATTAGCGCCGACGAGACCCCCAAAATACCCAGATCAAAGTCCATCGGTGACTGACGCTATAATCACACATAGTCACATAGATCATATTGGTATGGTCCCTTGGTTAACTAGATTCAATAATATTAGATTTCATGGTACTAGCTTGACTGCAGATGTTTCAGAAATCATGTGGAGAGATACTTACAAAGTATCAAAGATTGAAGGTTACCCACTTTCTTGGGATAAAAGAGATCTAGAGTATGCATTGGAATCATGGGTAACTCATGAATATGGAGAATGGTTTGATGTTGGAAAATGGAAATGTAGACTTCATCGAGCCGGCCATATGCCAGGTGCATGCATGATTGAAATTGTAACCCCAACGCACAGAATATTGTGGTCCGGAGATCTAGATACGAGAGATAGTCCCAATACATATGGGGCAAAACCAATTGAATGTGATATTTTGTGTTTGGAAGCTACATACGGAGGCAAGAATCACCCCGACCGAAAGGAAGAGGAAAGTAGATTTGTAGCCTCAGTTAAAAAAATAGTCAAAAGAGGAGGGGTTGCATTAGTGCCCGCATTTGCTTCTGGAAGAGGACAAGACATCCTTCGAATTCTTCACAGAGAGGCGCCCGAATTAAATGTGCATTATGATGGCATGGGCACTAGATTAACAAGAAAATGGTTTGATAACCCTCAGCATATCCGAGACCCAGATTCATTAGCCAAAGTATGGAAATGGACGAAGAAAGTTTCTAGTAAATCTGACCGAAAGAAAGCACTTCAGGCCGACGTAATAGTTACCACAAGTGGAATGCTCGATGGAGGGCCTGCTCTCTGGTATCTCAACCGCCTTAGAAACGATCAAGCAAATGGGATTTTAATAACGGGGTATCAAGCAGAAAATTCTGGAGGAAGAAAGTTACTTGATGAAGGTAAAATAAGTATATTTGGAAACATCACTCAAATAGATTTAGAAGTATCCCAGTTTCAATTATCTAATCACGCTGGACATAGTGAATTATGTGATTTTGCCAATAAATGTAACCCCCAAAGTATGATTCTATTTCATGCACCAGAAGAGAGTAGAGATGTTATTTTTTCCGAAATGAGTGAAAAAATCAATATTCATTTGCCGGTTAACGGCACTCCAATACATATTAATTCTTGAATCAAGGGTTCCGAACAATTCATAGGCCGTGTGTCTAATGGAAACATATCTGGACATATGTCTGGGATGATTGAAAAACAGGAGATGAAAAAAAATATGGACGCATTAGACAAACAATTTGGAATAACAGAAGCGGGAAGTACCGTGAATGGAGAGCTGAGAGCAGGATTAACAACATTCTTGACAATGGCCTACATTCTGATAGTCAACCCGGCAATGTTGCATAATTTCGGACAAACGGGAATTCCCTATGACGACGCATTATTCGCAACAGCAATAGCAGCCTTCGTCGGCTGTATGGTGATGGGTCTTTGGGCCAACTTGCCATTTGCATTGGCACCAGGCATGGGGCTCAATGCATACTTCACATTCGCTGTAGTTGGCGCAATGGGGGTCGCATGGGATGTAGCATTGGCAGCAGTATTCGTGGAAGGAATTCTTTTCATGATAATCTCTCTTCCTCAAGTAGGTTGGAGAACTGCAATGATTAATGCAATTCCTACAGACCTAAAAATTGCTACCGGAGCAGGTATTGGAATGTTCCTTGCAATAATTGGGCTAAGAGAAATGGGCTGGATCCAAGATGATGGAGCAACATTAGTTAATTTAGCAACTACAGAGGCATTCACTTACAATCACGGTGCACTCATATCAATGGTTGCATTGATTGCAATTGCTGTAATGATGGCAAGAAAAATACCAGGTGCAATTATCATTGGTATTTTCGGAGCATCAGTTTGGGGATGGGCGACAGAAGCATACGATCCGTACAATGATTTTGCAGCAGGAGGAGCAGGCTGGGCAGGCGTTAACGCAGCATGGCCATCGCTGGACTTTGGCTTTGTAGGGTTACCAGAAGAAACAATGGGTGCAGCAATAAGTGCACTAGGAGATGTTGGAGCAGATGGCGGCACTACAATGGGCGCATTCTTATTAGTCATGATAACTTTCTTCTTTGTTGATATCTTTGATACTGCTGGAACTCTTTATTCAGTAGGGCGCCAAGCAGGATATGTTGATGAAAACGACGAACTAATGAACTCGGACGAGGCATTCATGTCGGACGCAGCAGCAACAATTGTTGGAGCGCTAACCGGTACAAGCACAACAACAACTTACATTGAGTCAGTAGCCGGTGTAGAAGAAGGCGGCAAGACTGGATTAGTAGCAGTTACAGTAGGTGTACTGATGCTTTCAGGATTATTCTTCTCGAATATATTCCAAGCGATCCCAACATTCGCAGCAGCATGTGCTCTGGTAATTATCGGTGCTATGATGATGAGGCAAGCGGCAGATATTGATTGGAATAATGGCGAAATCGCTTTACCTGCATTCCTAACAATGGTAATGATGCCATTCACTTATTCAATTGCGGATGGTATCGCATGGGGTGTAATCTCATACGTAGCTATCAAAGCAGGAATGGGCAAATTCGATGAAATCAACAAGATCATGGGAACATTAGCAATTCTAATGTTAATGTTTTACCTAGGTCCTGGAGATCTATCAACATTTGATTGGATATTCACCGAACTCGGATTAAACGAGTGAGTAGAATAACGTAAAAGGAGTTCTCGGGCCCCAAGGGGCCCGGGGGCCTCCTCTCTCTTGTGGGTGCATTAGTATGTCAATTTTTGATAAAGAAACGATACGATCACTCAAACAACAAATTAGAACAATTCCAAATTTTCCAATAGAAGGAATAATGTTTAGAGACATAACTCCTTTGCTAAATTCAGGAGAATATCTCAACAAAGTAACAGAAATGTTTTTCGATATTTGTAAGCATAATAATTGGGTGCCAGACGCAATAGTCGGTCCAGAAGCTCGCGGATTTATTTTCGGGCCTTTACTTGCTGCCAAATTAGGCGTGGGATTCATTCCTGTGAGAAAACCGGGTAAATTACCATCTACTACGATTCAAGTAGAATATTCATTAGAGTATGGTTCAAATATTCTCGAAATGCACGACGATATAATTAATCCTGGATTACGAGTTATCATAATAGATGATCTTCTTGCAACCGGAGGAACTGTTGAAGCATGTAAAAAACTCTGCGAACTCCAAGGAGCCGAAGTCATCGGTAGTTTATTTGTAATCGAACTTGAAGGACTCGGTGCAAGAGAAAAATTACATCCAACTCCTTGTGAATCACTATTAAATTACCCTGCATAGTATTTCCAAAACGATACTACCCCCCCGATTCTTTGAAAGAGTCACCCGCTTTGCCAATAGAGGATAGTCATGGCAGATAAGGCTCCACCACCACCACCAAAGCCTCCACAAAGGCCACCAAAACCCCTTCCGACAAAGCCTCCGATGCCGCCAAAACCACCTACTAAGGCTCCACCTCCACCAAAACCACCTACTAAGGCTCCACCTCCACCAAAACCACCTACCAAGGCTCCATCTCCACCAAAACCACCTACTAAGGCCCCATCACCTCCCCAAAAGAAAAAAACAGCTCCTCCAAAAGGTAAACCCAAAGGAAAACCCAAAGGAAAACCCAAGGGTAAACCGGCTCCTAAGAAGAAAAAACGCCGAAGAATAAAGATAAACACAAAACTCGGGCTTAGGCAAAAGAAAATAACAGATCAAGAAGATACTTACACCGATCAAATAGGCTGGACAGCAATGGAGGAATCATTTGAAGACTACGAAGATCCGACTCCAACTGAACCTGAAATAGTTACTCACCAATGTTCGATGTGTGGTTCGACAATGAAAATTCCCCGCCCTAAAAGAGAACGTTACAAAGTCATCTGCGCCTATCCAGAATGCGGACATTCCGATATGGTTGGAATATAATTTAAACAAAAAGCATAGTCATTCTTCTTATTGAAGCTATAACTAATACTGATACTAGTAGATACCTGATCGCAGATTGACGCGCTACTTGTGAACCGTATTTTGAACCTAAATAACCGCCGACCAACACCGCAAAAACAAATGGGAAGAGGATTTCAAAATCGATTTTTAATTGTCCGGAAATACTCGCACCGAACAAACCGGAAATAGAATTTAGCAATATAAAAAGAGAGGATGTTGCAGCTGCAGTTTTGGGTGTCGCCCATTTCTTTAGTAAAATTATAGGCGAGAGAAAAATTCCTCCACCAACTCCAATGAAACCACTCATTAGGCCAATTCCTCCACCCACTGGAATA
>Ga0208963_1000637_pt1 | contig 10064 bp, 10 predicted proteins | sample AOAMet2_C43A7_35_2_FD_188079 | JGI IMG/M metagenome (GOLD analysis project Ga0208963, IMG submission 188079) | Ammonia-oxidizing marine microbial communities from Monterey Bay, California, USA - C0912_C43A7_35 (SPAdes) | ecosystem: Environmental > Aquatic > Marine > Intertidal zone | place... | reverse complement strand
TCTGAGCACGCTCGCTGCTGGACAACTCGCTACCCAACAAAAGCACTTTTTCCAGTAAAGGATGCTGTGGTTGCTGCCTCTCTAACTAATCACAGCAAGATAAATCTACCGATTCTCTTTTGGTTTTCAGATTATGACAAAGTTGTATCCCCAAAAGCAACGCGAAGAATCATTTCTAAAATGGGAAACAATGTTGAGATTTTTAACCCTATACTCTCACTGGAGGATGACCCCTCTAAGCATGGTGTTCTTGGTGACATTTTGAGTCCAACTAAAACTGAGCAAGGGGTTAATAAAATCCTCGAATGGATTAAAAAGAATATTTAATAACTGCGTTTTGTCGCTGCACCTTTATAGAGAATATTGGATAAGTTTTCGTTGGCAATTTTTCTTTGAGCAACGGTAACTGGATCCATATTATGCTTTGGACGTTCTAGCAATATCCCATCGTCATCTTGCCTCTTTTGACCACGCACATGCGTCCATATGTTTTGACCCACAACTTGTTTGATCTTTGGAGACATATAGGATTGTAATGAAAAGCCAATTCTTCTTTGATTACTGTTATTTGGCTGAGAGCCATGAATAATAGTGCCGTGATGAATTGACATTTCACCGGGCTCTAAAATTAAGTCGACCGCTTTAGTTTCATCTACATTTTGAACCACCTGGCCTCGAGTTAAAATATTATCCTCAGCGTATGTATCTTCATGCTTTTGGAGTCTGAGTTTGTGACTTCCTGAAATCATAGTCACACATCCAGTCTCTTTATTGCTCGGGCTTAATGCAATCCATGGCGTTGGAAAATCCATACTATCGAGCCCCATATAGGTTGCATCCTGATGCCAACTCACATAGTGCTTAGAAGAAGGCTCCTTTATAAACATGACAGAAGCCCAAAGTGAAATATCAGGACCAATCAGATCTTCAATAGCATCCACAATAATTTTATTATGTGCAAGTGCATCTAGACAAGTGAATGAAAGGTGTAAGTTGTTTCTACTTTCTGAATTCATTTCTTCTGGAAATTCAGCCTCAACACGCTCTAATTCTTTTTTTATTGATAGCGCTTCATCTGTTGACATTACCCTTACTGGAGATATAAAACCTTCATCATGGTATTGCTCAATTTGTTCACTTGTTAAAACTTTAGGCACTAGGATTTCTCCTCTTCTTCATCATTGTCTTTTGATACATTAAAGATGACCCTCTCCGTATGTCGATTTCTAATGACAACGGTTCCAGCTAGTTTGTCATGCCAGCTTTGGTTTCGACGATCGAATACAATCCACAGATATCCAAGACCAAAAATAACCATAGATAGAATTGTTGCAAAGTATCGACCAACTGCCTGTCCAGTGGATATTGAAAGGCCAGTTTTTTCATCAACAAGCCTTAATTGTGTTGCCATCTTTCCTGGTGTTGCTTGGAATTTAATCCAAAACCAAATAGTAACAATAAATGGGAGGAGGTATTGAAAAAATAGATCAAAAAAATCAAATGAGCTATAGCTATTTTGATAATTTACATTTTGCAAATAAAGATCACTAAATAAGTACATGGACAAAAGAGATAGAACTCCATAGATAACTACAAAGATAATTAAATCTATCAGATTAGCGCCTACTCTTATCCAAAAACCTGCGTATTCATCACCTTTCATATAAAATACTATCAATCAAAATATTGATATCTATTATAAATATCTTTAATTTATTTTCCACTTTATATCTTTATGAATTCAAAATTTACACTAATATTTATTGTACTTAGTTTTGGAATAGTTACTCTCAGTTCTGCCGATTATGCAACCGGTTTGAATGCCTATAAGAAAGGTGACTATAAAACTGCCTTAATGGAGTGGCAACCACTCGCAGAGAAGGGCTTATCTGAGGCGCAGTATAACTTAGCAGGCATGTTTGCTAAGGGGTATGGGGTTGTTGTGGATGATGAAAGGGCTGTTTATTGGTATAAAAAATCAGCTGAACAGGGATACCCTAAAGCACAACATAATTTAGCCTTAATGTATTTAATGGGAACTGGGGCCACGCAGTCCTATGAAAAGGCAAAACATTGGCTGCAACTCTCTTATGAAAATGGGATCGAAGAATCAGAGGCGGTATGGAATAAATATGAGCTCTGGAACTACTGATTATTTTCAACTCTAAAGCCTGTAATGTAGTCAAAATAATAAAATTTTGCATTCAATATTAATTTTAATCTTTTGAAAATTATTAAGGTATACTGATATTTAATTGAATTTGTAATTAAGAAAGGAAGATATGAAACCTATAAAAATGATTAAAACAAAAGTTGTCGAAATGAAAAAGAAAGCTTTTACTTTAATTGAGCTTTTGATTGTTGTAGCAATTATTGGAATTCTAGCCGGAGTTGGTGTTCCAATGTATAACGGCTATATGGCTACTGCCAAAGTGCAAAGTGCCACAACAAACCACAAAAACGTAAAATCTTTTGTAGCAGCAACGCTTACTAAATGCTCTACAGGTTCTCAATATGTTACGCTGGGAAGTAGTAACCGATATTGCAATCAAAATGCGAGCACGTGGTCTAGTTATTTCAGAACATACTTTAACTCTATTAACAAGAACCCATATGGTGGATCGTACGTTACTACAACTTCTGGAAGTCCTATATTAGGTGGAACTATGATTAGTTATTCTGGTAATCGCATTGTTTTAAGAACTAATATTGGCAATGAATCTGGTGGAAATGCCTACTCTCCAGCTTCTGGCTATGATTATATTACAAAAGAGTAAGATTATCATTTTTAGAGAAAATATTAAAACCCGCTTTATCGCGGGTTTTACACTTATTGAGCTCTTAATAGTTGTTGCCATCATTGGGATCTTAGCAGGCGTTGGTATTCCCGCTTATAACGGCTATATCACAGACTCGAAAGAGGAGACAGCAAAGAATAATCTTAGGTCTATTGCAATGATGCAGTCCAGCTATTTCTCGGACAATAATAGCTATTATTTAGCCAGTAACACTAACTCAATTAATACGAATCTGTTTGGTAAAAGCACTTTAGATACTTCAGGTGACTACGACTACAGGACAGTTTCTCATGCCTCTGGTTTTCAAGCAGTTGCAACACCCAAGTCTGGAAAAAGTGTAACGAAGTTCTGCCTAACTCAGAGTAATGATCTAAGAAGTGCTGGTCAGTGCCCTTAGTTCAATGATAAAAAGAATTATTTAGATTCTTCCAACTAGAAAGTATCACCCATAGCAAACATGGGTGTGTACATTGCAACCAATATACCGCCAACAGTAACGCCCATAAAAACCATCATTATTGGCTCAAGCATCGCTGTTAACTTTTCAATCACAACATCCATTTCACTCTCGTAATAGCTTGCAATAGATCCATACATCTCTTCCATATTACCGGTCCTCTCTCCAACAGAGACCAGTGCAACAAATGAGGGAGGAAATATAGCGGGCGTTTTTTCGAATAATTTAGATAATGGTTCACCAGAAAATACACCTCTTCTGACTTCAACCATTGCCTCTTTTATAATAACGTTATTGCTTGCACTAGCAGCAATATCTAATGCCTCCATTTCGGGAACACCTGCTGCCCTGAGGTTTCCTTGAATCATCGCAATCTTTGACAGTGATGACATACTAACTAAACCACCAAAGAGAGGGAGCTTGAGTACAAGTTTGTGCCATGCAGTTTTGATCTTATAGTTTTTTCGGATGGCGAAAGACAATCCCATAAACGAAGCAACTAATAAAAATGCAACGACACCGCCCTTAAGAGGATCTCTAAGAAAATTGCTCGCATTAACCACAAACTGCGTTGCCGCTGGGAGTCCACCTGCCTTTCCAGCAAACATCTCTTCAAAAACTGGAACCACAAAAACGAGCATCAATGTTACAACAGCACCCGCAACAATCAAGAGTATTGTTGGATAGGTCATGGCTCCTTTAATGCTTTTTTTAATCTTTTCTTGCTTCTCCATATTAATCACTAATTTGGATAAGAATAATTGTACCTTTCCACTGGATTCTCCAGCCCTAAGAAGATTAATATAAATATTATCAAAGGCCCCTGGATACTTTTCAAATGAGTCTGATAGTGTGTTACCAGTCTCAACAGACTGGTGAATATCAGCAACAATTAATTTAAAGCCTTTGTGCTCAGTTTGATTCTCAATCATTTTTATGGTCTCAAGAATAGGTAAGCCAGCCCTAACCATTGTCTCAAATTTTTTAGTAAAGGTGATGACCTCTTCGATTGGGACTTTTTTGGGGATCTTTGTTTTTTTCTTAGATTCTTTTACTTCCTTTTTAGCCTTAATAACTTCTTCCTTTCCAGACACTTTTTCCAAGGAAGTAATAATAATTTTATCTTCTTTGAGTTTAAAAGCAGCCTCATCCTTATTAATAGCAATAACCTTACCTTCGGTATACTTATTTGCCAGAATGCCTTTATATGCGTATGTGACGGCCATTAAAACCCTATGATTAATCTAAAATTAAAATTCGCTTGTATTCTTCAATGGAAATTGATCCATCTTTAAGGAAAGTTCTTCCAATCTCTTGCATGTTCAGGAAGTTATCTTTTTCTAGTGCTATTTTTTTAAGCTCAGGAGTCGTTTTTTCTTGCAGAATGCCTTCAATTAAATTATCTGAAATCCTTAGGACTTCATAGACACCTTTTCGACCTTTGTAGCCAGTTCCGTTACAAATATCACACCCAGTACCTTTGAATACTGAAACCCTTGTAGCCTCTTCAGCTGAAAAGCCAACAGATCTGAGTTGACTCTCGTTAACGCTCTCATCCTCAACCAGACAGTCATTACAATTTTTTCTGGCTAGACGCTGAGCAATAATCAAAGTTAAGGCGGATGTAATTAAATAGGGCTGGACACCCATATTTAGAATACGAGTAATCGTGCTCACAGCATCATTCGTGTGGAGGGTAGAAAGAACTAAATGGCCTGTTAATGCTGCTTTGATAGCAATTTCAACTGTCTCTTGATCACGAATCTCACCAACCATCACCACTTCAGGGTCCTGTCTTAAAAATGACCTTAGCGCCGAAGCAAAAGTCATTCCATGGTCTGGCTTAACATGAACCTGTCCAACGCCATCAAGGGTAAATTCAACCGGATCTTCAGCAGTTAAGATATTAATATCTTCTTTGTTAATTTTATTTAGAGCGGCATAAAGCGTTGTTGACTTACCCGATCCAGTTGGACCGGTTACCAGAACCATGCCTTGAGGCGAGGTAATTGAGTCAATAAAGGCTTTTTCATCATCCTCATGAAAGCCAAGCTTTTCAATTGATAAATCTATACCATCCGTATCAAGAATACGCATTACAACCCTTTCTCCAAAGCTTGTTGGCATGCAGGAGACTCGAAAGTCGACTTCTTTGTCATCCACCTTCAGAGTGATTGCGCCATCTTGAGCTTTTCTTCTCTCAGCAATATCAAGCCTTGACATAATCTTGATACGCGTAATAATCTTTGAATAGTTTTCAAATAGCACTTTGTTAGTGCCAGGCTCCTCCATCAAAACACCATCCAGTCTAAACCTCATCCTAGCAGAGTGCTTAAAGACTTCAAAGTGGATATCACTCACACCCTCTCTAATTGCTTTTTTAAGATTTGTATCAATAAACTGAACGACAACTGCAGAATACTGCTCACCATCTTCGTCATCTTTAGTAACCTCAGCTTTAGCCTTTTCTTGATTTAATTTATCTTGCCTCGCTTTTTTAGCAATTGCAGGATCAATTTTTGTTTCAGTCTTTATTTTTGCATCTAAAGCGTTCGCTCTTCCATTAGCTTTAGCAGAAGAGTTAGATTTTGTATTAATTTTAGGGGTTCTTGGCGCTGAAGCTGAAGACGGGTCAATAGAATTAAAACTATCTAAAATTTCACTAATTTGACTGATTGTAACTAGGTATGGATTTACTTTCTTATCAGTTAACAAAGCAATACTTTGCATTTGATTTAGAGCTGAAGGCTCTGAAATCGCAACATCAAGAGTATGGCCGTGAACACTGATTGGGATTATTCTGTTTTCAGCAATGTATTTTTTTGACAGAATATCAGATGAAGTGAAGTCAATATTGTCTGCACTGAGTTCAGGTAAAAATTCTATATCATAGCTGCCTGAAATCGCTGAAGCTATTGATTTCTCATCTGTAAACCTATAGTCAATGAGAGTCTCGATAAGGCACTTATCTCCCTCATCACTTGAAACCATAGCACTCTTTAAATCACCTTCACTGATCAGGCCGTTACTATGTAACAAACTTGCAATTTGTTCAGCTGACTCTGGTGGAACTCCTAAACTTGCCATAAACTTTTTTAATTAAATGATACGAGGCGCCAAGAAAACTAAGAGCTCTTTTCGAACATTCGTCTTCTCTTCACCTTTAAATAGATCTCCAACCAATGGAAGGTCAGCAAGGAATGGGGTTTGAGTTTTAGAGGATTTAGTAGACTCAGTAAAGACACCACCAATGACCACAATGGTCTCATCTTTGATTAATAGCTTGGTTGAAATCGTCCTTTTTGCAATCGGTGGGTTAGCTATAGTGGTATCTACGGTTGACTTTTCAACATCTACGCTAAGAATGATATTTCCATCACCCACTATAACAGGGGTTACCTTTAATGTAATTCCTGCATCTTTTAGCTCAATTGAAGTGACTCCGTCTTCCACTTTAGTATAAGGAACTTGATCAACTTGCTTAATTTCAGCTGCCTGACCATCCAGAGTAAACACTCTTGGATTTGATAATACTTTAGTAATTCCTTGATCTTCAGAGGCAGCTAGGGCTGCAGATAAGTTCTTTGTAGTAGTGCCAAGGATAAATGAAATAGCACTGGTACTGGAAGCTGGTGCACCTAAGGTCGAACCTGTTATGCCTAGAGCATTATCACCCCTAAAGTTATCACGAAATCCCAAGATATTAGTATCCGGGGAATTTATTGCAAAATCTGCTCCAAGAGAGCGACCAAGACTTTCAGAAGCTTCAACAATGAAAGCCTCAATTAATATTTGTTTGGTCCTAACGTCTAGTTCAGAAATAATACGCTGAATAAAATTAAGATCAGATTCAGTCGCTTTTACAATTAAATAATTCAGCCTTTCATCTATTGTAATTTCTATAGCAGAAGAAACTTCTTCACCTTCACCCGATTCTGGCCCATTAATAATGCTTTGAATTTCTGTACTAACATTTTTAGCTTCAGTGTAATACAACTTAAAAATTTCAGTATAAAGAGGCTGCACAGCGTCCTGAGCATTGCGTGTCTTTTCCATAGCTTGCATAATCTCAAGATCATATTTTTCCTGAGCTGCAAGCACTTCTTGGCTATGTATGCGAATAATATTGGCTTCTTCATCGACGTACTTTGCTAACTGCTTAACCTTAAGAATTGAGTCAAGCGCTTTATCCCATGGAACATCAGTCAGCTTAGCGGATACAAGACCAGAAACCTCATCTCCAATCATAATATTTCTTCCTGAGACCTCAGCAAACATGACCGACATATATTCGATCGGCATATTTTCAAAATTTACTGAAATTGGAAAGATTTCTTCTTTATTAGAGCCAGAGCTCACATCTATGTTATTTTTGACTTCCTCTTTGTTGATTTGTTTTCTGATAGTACTTTTTGCGATCGTAGCTTCAGAGGACTCTACATCAATTATGGGGCCACTTAAAGCTGTTGCAATAACGCGGTCTTGATTATCTGCAATAAAGCTTTCAGGCTCAATAATTAAAGAGCTTTTACTAACTTCCAATAACTCTGTATTACTCTCTTGCAACTCGACTGGAAATGGAGATCGATACTCATTTGGCTCACACGAGGATATAAAAACAACAAGAAGTGCTAAGAGAAAATTATTCTTCATTTTCATTTGCTACACTCCTATTTCTAACAGGTAATGATATAACGTCATCTGCCTGAGTAACTTCAATGCCAAAAGAATTGATATTTGTTACAGATCCATCAGCATTCCCCAGCATATCTCCAACTCCAATAAAATATTCTTCACCATCATAAGTTCTTATATAAGCAATTTTTTGAGCAGGTGAAATCATAACACCAATTATTGTATTCGAATCAACAGGTCTTCGAACCAAAGGATGAAGAGTTTTATCGACTGCCTCTATTGAAGAAGGAACAAAATCAGATGCTGCGGAGCCAGTATTAGTTGAAATAAGAGACCCAAACGCATTATCTGCAGCAATTGAACTACTAGAAAATAAAATAGGAATAATTATAAATATAAAGATCCTTGAAAATTTAACTGTCATATTCTTCCTCTCCTAACTCCTGATCTGGATCTGAACATTCTTCAGACTCATTTTTTGGCAATCGATACGTAGCAATTGAACTTCTTACCTTGACATCTCCACCAGAGCCACTCTCTGGGACTGTGATTGTCTCGTTATTAATGTTAATAATCTTTTTAAGTTCAGCTAAACCACTTCTAAACCTTGTAAACTGGTTATAGTTTCCACTTAACTCAAGGTTCACTACAAATTCATAATACCCAACTTTTTGAAGTTCTACTGACATTTCATCATCTGTAAACTGCTCATCTTCTTCAAATTCATTTTCATTAGTCATCCCATTTGAACAAGACTCACCAGAAAAAACTGGCCTTTCAATGCCTTTTTGAATTTTTGTTATCATTAACTTATTTTGCATAGCCAGTAAACTGATTTGACCGTACAAATCTTCTAGCTCTTTATCTGTATGAAAGAGAGTTGTTCTTCTTTCGTATTCTTTTTGAGCAACCGCTAATACTTTTTCGGCTTCCTCAATGTTCGTTGTAAGGTCTTCTATCTCATATTTAAGCATCTCAATTTGAGAAATTTTCTCGTTTTTAACTTTTAAATCTGCTTGTGTTGGTAGATATATAAAATAGACATAAGCAGCAATAATAACTATAACCCCAACAACCCCTATTGCAGTCTTCGCGTGAGGGTTTGGAGGGTTTTTGGCGCCACCTTCTGCCTTTTCTTTTTTTGAAAAAAGGCCTTTAATGAGTTGGCCTACATCAACATTCATATCAACTGCCATCGTTTGACTCCCTGGAATCTATGGATTGTTGCGGAGCTAGAATAACTTTGACAACAAAAGTTTTTACTGTTTGATTTGAAATTGTTTTTACAGACATTGTTCCCAATGAGGCTTTATCTATAACATCAATTACCGTCAAATTTTCAATAAAGGTAAGAATATTGCCATCATTTGTTGACATGCCTTCAATTTGAATTTCACTATCTCCTTTGTAGTCTACCTTGACTAGCTTTAAGGATTGCCCTGGAATTGCAGAATTAATGCCCAGAAGGACTGAGTACATAAAGCCCTGGTTCGAGGTCAAGTCATTTGTTGCTTCCAGCGAGGTTTCCAAGGAATCTTTTTTTGCAATAAGATCAGAAAGTATCGTTTGCTTTTCGTCTCTAACTGGTTCGAGCATGTTGTACTCAACCATGAGCTCATCGACCCTATCGACCTCTTTACCGCTAGAGAGAAAATTCCAGACACCCAAACCAATCGCTAGAATTGAAAATATCACAACGCCCCATCGTGACACAAACTTCATCTTCTCTTGACTCTTAACACTCTCCCTGTTTGGAAGTAAGTTAATATTATTAGTTCCAGTGACATACTCGTAGTAACCAAACACATCTAATTTTCTCGTAGCTAATCCTAATGACGATGAGAAAATTGAACTATTGAGCTCAGCAGTAGATTTCTCCTTCAAATTTTCAGGCACTTCAACATTCATCAGTGAATCGAAAACTTCGACTTCGATATTAGGTAGGGCTTCATTAAAATTACCAATGGTTCTTTCAAGATTCGGCAAAGATGATGAAATCAACAAGTTATTAATCGCCTGCGTTTTATATTTGGCAGTATAAGATGAAATCATCTGTGAAACCTGCATAGAAAAACGATTGCTAATTCCCTTAATTTGCTCATCAGTCGAGCCCTGATCCATGAGCGTATTACGATCTTTTTCTGACAAGTAAATATCAGATATAAATGGTGAGT
>Ga0208963_1000633_pt1 | contig 10083 bp, 9 predicted proteins | sample AOAMet2_C43A7_35_2_FD_188079 | JGI IMG/M metagenome (GOLD analysis project Ga0208963, IMG submission 188079) | Ammonia-oxidizing marine microbial communities from Monterey Bay, California, USA - C0912_C43A7_35 (SPAdes) | ecosystem: Environmental > Aquatic > Marine > Intertidal zone | place... | reverse complement strand
ATTGTATTATGAAAAAATTATTATCCCTATCTCTATTTATTGCATTATCAACTACTTTTTACGGTCAAGAAAACCATAAAAAGTGCAATACTACCCTCTTAGTTAACCAAGAGTTAAGAGACAATCCTGACTATGCAACAGGAAGAAAAAATTTAATGGCTGAAAATAGTATCTGGATGGCAAGTAATCATACTGAAAAATTTACAATTAATATACCGGTTGTAATTCATGTAGTGCATAGAGTCTCTCATGCAAATGTGGGCACAGGAACTAATATATCAGATGTTCAAATTGAAGATGCATTAAGAATATTAAATGAGGATTATAGTAAGACAAATCCTGAATTCCCTAATCCACCAAGAACCACTTTTCTTGCTAATGCAGGAAATCCTGACCTTCAATTTTGCCTTGCTACTACTGACCCAGATGGGAATCCTACAACAGGGATAACAAGAACCTCAACTACAAAAAATAGCTTTGATGCTGATAATGAGAGTAATGACATGAAAAAAGATAATACCCATGGGAAAGATGGATGGGATCCTTCTAGATATTTAAATATTTGGGTTTGTAATCTTAGTAACATTGGAAGTGGGCAGACTTTGGGATATGCTTATTTACCAGGGTTATGGGCAAATCAGCAATGGAAAGACGGTTTAGTTGTGGACTACCAATATTTTGGTACAATCGGAGCTGCAGCTGCTAGTAGTGATGGAAGAACACCAACTCATGAAATTGGACATTATTTAGGGCTTGAACATACTTTTTGTGAATCACAAAGTGGTGGTTGTTGCGACAATGATGGAGGTAATGTTAATGATACACCAGCTAGTGAAGATATTTATTGGGGAGCAGTTACTTCCACAACCAATAACAACACTTGTAATGATCTATCATATTCAAATATATTTACTACTAATGTTTTAGATATGGATGAAAATTATATGTCTTACGCGTCTACTACCTGGATGTTTACAAATGATCAAGTAAATGTAATGTATGCAACTTTAAATGGTTATCGATCTTCTCTAAAAAACTCAACTGTGAGTATGAATTGTAATGGTATTATTTCTTCAAACTTAAATGAACTTAATGAGAAAATCAGCATTTACCCAAACCCAAATAATGGGAAGTTATTTATCTCAAATTCTGAGTTAATTAAATCAATAAAGGTTACGAATATTATTGGAAAAGAAATTTATTCAAATAATAATTTCAATAACAATTCAATTGATTTAATCAACTTTAATAATGGAGTTTACTTTATCAACTTAAGTACTGAAAAAGGAACAATAACTAAAAAGATTATCCTTACAAAATAATGCTTAACACTTCCATTAAACTTGACCAAATTGATGTTGAATTACAAGAAATTGTAAAAAAAATAATCAATGAAGATAGAATCAATACTGATGAAGGTTTATTGCTTTACACTAAGGCTCCTATCTCACTATTAGGAAGTTTAGCAAATAGTATTCGTGAAGAGAAAAATGGGAACAAAGTATTTTTCAATAAAAATATTCATATTGAGCCAACTAATATCTGTGTATTTGACTGTAAATTTTGCGCATATTCTATCAAGGTAAGTAAGAAAGAAGATGCTTGGGAACTCTCAATTGATGAGATGGTTGATAAACTAAAAGCATATGAGAATAAAGATATTACTGAAGTACATTTAGTTGGAGGAGTACATCCAAAAATGGGATTACATTATTTTATTGAACTCATAAAAAAGATAAAAAATATTCGACCATCTATACATGTAAAAGCATTTACTGCAGTTGAACTTGAATACATGTGCCGAAAAGCAAAAGTAAGTTACAAGGAGGGATTACAAATGTTAAAAGATGCTGGTCAAGACTCCCTTCCCGGAGGTGGTGCTGAAATTTTTGACACTGAAATTAGAAATGAAATTTGTGCTGATAAATGTAACAGTGAAACTTGGTTAGAAATACATGAAACAGCTCATAACTTAGGAATGCCTTCAAATGCAACTATCCTTTATGGACATATTGAAAAGCCAATCCATATTGTCGACCACTTAGATAGACTAAGAAATCTGCAAGATAAAACTGGAGGATTCAATACTTTTATTCCATTAAAATACAGAAATGGAAACAATCAAATGTCACACATCAATGAAGTAGGAATTATTGAAGATATACGACTTTATGCTTTCTCAAGAATTTACATGGATAATTTCAATCATTTAAAGGCTTATTGGCCTATGATTGGTAGGAATACTACTCAATCCTTACTTGCTTTTGGTGTTGATGATATTGATGGGACTATTGACGATACAACCAAAATTTACTCTATGGCTGGAGCTGAAGAGCAGAACCCTGCAATGAGCACTGAAGATATCGTAAAATTAATAAAAGGTGTTGGTCGAACTCCTATTGAAAGAGATACTGTTTACAATACGATTAAAGAACATTAAAGTTTTTGATGAGTAGCATATTTACGCCACTTTTCAATTAATTCTTGCATATCATCTGCTAAATCCGAATCAAAGAAAACTTCCTTTTTAGTTGTAGGATGCTCAAATCCTAATGATTTTGCATGTAGTGCTTGTCTAGGACAAATCTTAAAACAGTTTTGAACAAACTGCTTGTATTTTGTAAAAGTTGTTCCCTTTAATATTGCATCACCACCATATTCTTCATCATTAAATAGTGTATGGCCAATTGATTTAAAATGTGCTCTAATTTGGTGTGTTCTTCCCGTTTCTAACTTACACTCAACAAGAGTAGTGTAACCGAAACGCTCCAAAACTTTATAATGTGAAACTGCATGCTTACCATATTCCCTATCAGGAAAAACATCCATTACTTTTCTGTTTTTTAAACTTCTTCCAATATTTCCAGTAATAGTTCCTTCATCTTCTTTTACATCTCCCCAAACTAAAGCAATGTACTTTCTGTTCAAATCTCTATCTTCAAACTTCTTTGCTAAAATAGTCATGGCTCTTTCGGTTTTTGCAACAACCAAAATACCTGAAGTGTTCTTGTCAATTCTATGAACCAATCCTGGCCTTTCTTCCTCTCCCATATTAGGTAAATTCTGAAAATGAAAAGCTAAAGCATTCACTAAGGTTCCATCATAATTCCCAAATCCAGGATGAACAACCATCCCCGCTTCTTTATTTACAATCAATAAATCATCATCCTCATAATTAATTATTATAGGAATATCTTGAGGTAAAAGTTCATTCGTTTCTTTAGGATAATCAAGCACGATTGTAACAACATCACCACCCTTTACTTTATGGTTTGATTTTACAACTTTATCATTTACTCTTACATTTCCTGCTTTTACAGATTGCTGGATTTTATTACGTGTAGCAAACTCAACAAAATTCATTAAAAATCTATCTACTCTTAAAGGGTTTTGACCTTTATCAGCAATAAATTTATAGTGCTCAAATTCTTTATTCTCGCCCATTATTTTACTATAATTTTTTGATAACTTCTATTTTCTGAATTCTCAACTTCTACAATATAAATTGCTGATGCTAGATTAGCTATATTGAATCTATTAAGTATTGTGTTAGATGTAATTCTCTTTATTAAAACACCCTGTATATTATAAATTGAAATTACATTTTCTGTCTTATTAGTTTCAATAAATAATTCTGAATTTGCTGGGTTTGGGTAGAGTTTAAAATCATCAACTATCTCTTCTGAAGATAATATTATTGGGTCTTTGCTCACAATTGGTCTTAACATCCAAGCACCAGGATAAGAGGAATTATTCCAGCCACTTCCAATATTGTAAAACATATAATCATTAGCCGTATTATTTTTATCCAAACCTATATTTAACAAATCATCAGTTGTTTGCTCCCACCCAATGTAAATAACCCCACTAACCAAGAAAGGATTATCAATAATATAAGTATGGAGTTTGCCATTTTCAGTATGCACAGGGTAAACAGTTTGCGTATAAAGAGTATCTCCAGGTTGTCCGTTATAATGATTCCAAATTATTAGCTCAAAAGGAATATCACTTACAGTATCCAACATTTGTGGAAAGTACATTTGAACAGCTCTAAGCTTTTCATCTGGTCGGTTTAGTTTAAATTGATAAGCAATTTTAGCCCCATTAATATTCAAACCATAAGCTGATTCTGCAGTTCCATCATCATAAGCAAAAGTATGATGGAATTTCTGAGTATGATAAAGCGTGTCATTGTGTTTATAATCTGAAGATGAAGTTTCTATAATATTTTGAACTAAAAAAGATATTGTATCAGGTTGAAAAGAAGAGAAAACTGCACTACTAATATCAATTGGAGGATTCTGAAAAGAAAAGTTGCCAATAGTATCAAAATCTAGAACACTTACATTTCTACTAATTCCTGAAGATGGGTAATGTGTAATTAGATTCAAATTTTCAAAAACATTATACTGATAATCTACACTATTACTAGCATCATTATTTCTTAACAAAATATCAATTGAATCTTTCAATTCAATTAACATATCCTGCTGAAAATGTGTCCAAGGCATTTGAGTATATCTCTTTAAAAATGAAGGAGAATTGTAAACAAAGGAAACATCATTAAGCTCATTAATAGCGTTTGGATTTACAAACTCATCAATCTTAATATAATCAATATGCCAATGATCAAAATTTCCTGAAATAGTTGCGTAATTTCTAAATCTAAATTGAAAATCATTTGTCAAAAAAATTGCACTATCAATTACAATAACAACTTTTTCAAATTCAGTCATTGCTTGCCCTGTTGCTTCCCAGATTTGAACCCATCCAGTATCACTCAGAAAATCTAAAACCAATTTATCTTGAGATTGTGGAGCATCTCCCATTCCCTTTCCTTGATAATAAAACAGGAAATATGCTGAATCAACTCCAGAAATATCAATTTCCTTTGACAATAAAGTATCTGAAGGTTCAGATGAAGTTGAAGGATAGAAATCTCTTGCAAGTCCTTTTTCATTCATCCCATCAAAAGTAGCAACACCAATAGTTGGAGGATTAATTGGGTAAGTCCTATTAACAAATACGGAACTTTGCTCCCATAAATCAGGATTAACTTGTGGAAAATCATATGAAAAATCGTCAATAAATGGCAATGAAATTATTGATTTACTTGATGTACTTTCAAAATTATTCCCCTTCAAAATAGCATTTGAAACTAAATCAGAAACGACTTCCTGTGAAAAAAGTAAAGTCGGAAAAAAAAGGAGAATTAAGAAATTTTTCATCTTAAAAAGTGTCATTTTTTGATACTTCAAAATATAAATCCAATGCAGAACCAATACTTATTTCTTTCCCATCAGTAAAAGATGGATATTGCTTGTAAATTGTAGCAGAATTAGAATCCACAACAGCAGGGTTAAAATATTCTAAACCAATATTTAATGAAGTTGACTTTAAAATAATATTAGCTTCAGCTCTTAATAAACCAATCAGATTTGGCACTAATATCTTTTCGTTACTCAACCCTTTACCAACTACCAAATCAACAGTAGTTCCATGATATAGCTCTTGACCAATCTGAATATTAATTCCATTAACTTTATAGTTCAAAATTTTGTTTGTTGCAATATCTGAGCGATAAGTCAACTTCCCAACTTCTAATCCATTTTTATTTAACTTTCTAACCGCTTGCCTTAAAGTTAAATCATAAATATCAGGAAAATAAACTTTACGAGTCTGTAAAGAGTTTATTGTTAAATAAATCTTTCTATTTTCTTTTACTTTCGTATTTGGCAAAGGATCTTGATTTACAACAACTCCTTTTAGTTTTGATTTATCAAAAATTGAATCAATTATATCATATCTCAAGCCATAAGAGTAAACTAATGAATCTAAAGAAGATATTTCAATATCATAAAGATCAGGAACAAGAATAAAATCATCATGATTAGTGTAAATTGCAAGGTATTTTAACCATCCTACAAAAAGTAAAATAAGTACAACACCAGCCAAAACTACGTTCTTATACAGTTTTTTATCTTTTAATAACTTAAACATTTGAGAATATCTATTTTGCTTATAACGAATGACAAATATAAAAATTATCAGTGCAAAGATGTTTGTTAAGCAATAAATATTTTGTTAGTTTGTTTTACTATTTATTACATGGAAAATATAGCAATTTTAACCGGAGGAGATTCTGCAGAGTATAACATTTCACTACTTAGCGCAAATACAGTTTTAAAGAATCTTAATAAATCAAAATACAAAGGATTTATAGTTCATCTAAAAGATAATACATATCAAGTTTTATTAGAAGGAATGAGGATTCCAATTAGTAAGGAAGACTTTTCATTTACATTAAAAGGAGAGAAAATTTTCTTTTCCAAAGTATTTATGGCATTGCATGGTCCTCCAGCTGAAAATGGAGAAATACAACCCTATTTTGACAATCTTAGAATTCCATATACCACATGTAGTTCTGAAGTTTCATCTCTAACATTTGATAAATTTAAATGCAATAAAAAATTGTCAGATTTAGGTTTTAATTGTGCGCAATCTATAATCCATGAAAAAGGTGAAAATATTGAAACTGATTCAATAATTAAGGAAATAAAACTTCCTTGTTTTGTAAAGCCAAATGGTGCAGGATCAAGTTACGGAATATCTAAAGTTAATAAAGAAACTGAACTAGTTAATGCAATACATAAAGCATCAGAACATGATAATGAAGTTTTAATTGAAAGTTTTGTAGATGGTACTGAGATAAGTTGTGGTGTTTATTTGGATGGAATTAATATCACTGCACTACCAATTACTGAAATTGTAAGTGAAAATGATTTTTTTGATTATGAAGCAAAATATGAAGGTAAATCAGAAGAAATTACTCCTGCAAGAATTAATAGTAAGCTTACATTAGAGATTCAGAAAACTAGTATATCAATTTATGAAAAGATGAAATTAGAAGGAATCTGCAGAATTGACTATATTATACAAGAGGATATCCCTTTTATTATTGAAATAAATACAATCCCAGGATTATCAGAAGAAAGTATTATTCCTCAACAATTAAAAACTGCTAACATTAGCCTTTCAGAAGTTTTTGATATGTATTTATCTAACATTAATTAATTAAATATATTTGTAGCCTAATTTACATCAAACTATGAGTGATAAAACAAATGATGAAAAGCTAAGAATCTTACAAGAAAGATTAGCTCAAATAAAACAAAAGCAAGAAACTCCAGTCCCAACAAGAAATCAGAGAGAGGAAGTTATTGAGATTGCTATTCCACAAGATGAAGTTCCTCAGAAAGAACGCAATCCAATGTCATTTGGATGGGTAAAATATGTAGTGATTATTGGAGTGGTTGGATACGGTTCATTCTATGCTTACAATAATATTGATTTTTCTAATCTAACTTCATCAGAAGAAATTACTGAAGAACCAAAAGAGTTCGTTTTAGAATATAATTTAAATCTTAAAGGTGATAATATTAGTATAATTTCATCTTTTGAAGATGAAAATTCTGCTAAAGCAATGGTAAACGATTTAAAAGTAAAAGGCTATAAATGTGATTATTTTTATTTACCTAATAAATCAAATAGCACAGAGGAATTATATAAAGTATATATAGGCCCTTATGAAAATAATGAAGAAACTAATCAATGGATAGAAAATATTGATTTAGAATTTGAGATTATAAAACTATAACTTTTAAAAAATACATATAAAAAACCCACTCAAATGAGTGGGTTTTTTATTATCTAATATTTAGTATTATTTAGCGTAACTAATTGCTCTAGTTTCTCTAATTACAGTTACTTTAACTTGACCAGGATAAGTCATTTCATTTTGAATTTTATCAGAAATCTGGAAAGCTAATTTTGAAGCTTCATCATCAGTAACTTTTTCACTTTCTACAACAACCCTTAACTCTCTACCAGCCTGTATTGCATATGACTTAAGAACACCAGGGTAAGATATTGCCGTCTCTTCAAGCTCCTTAATACGCTTAATATATTGGTCAGCCATTGCTCTTCTTGCACCAGGTCTAGCTCCAGAAACGCCATCACAAACTTGAACTAAAGGAGCAATTAATGTAGTCATTTCTACTTCATCATGATGAGCTCCAATTGCATTACAAACCTCAGGTTTTTCTCCATACTTTTCAGCAAGCTTCATTCCAATAATTGCGTGTGGAGTTTCTGCATCATCAGGAGATACTTTTCCAATATCATGTAGTAAACCTGCTCTTTTAGCTAATTTTGTATTCAGACCTAACTCAGCAGCCATAGTAGCACACATATTAGCAGTCTCTCTTGAGTGTTGTAACAAATTCTGACCGTAAGAAGAACGGTAACGCATCCTACCTACCATTTTAATAAGCTCAGGATGTAAACCGTGAATTCCTAAATCAATAGTAGTTTTCTTGCCAATTTGAATAATTTCATCATCAATTTCTTTTCTCGTTTTTTTAACAACCTCCTCAATTCTTGCAGGGTGAATTCTCCCATCAGTAACTAATTTATGAAGAGATAAACGAGCAACTTCTCTTCTAATAGAATCAAAACAAGAAAGAACAATAGCTCCAGGAGTATCATCAACTACAATATCAACCCCAGTTGCAGCCTCAATAGCTCTAATATTTCTTCCTTCTCTACCAATAATCCTACCTTTAACAGCATCATTATCAATATTAAAAACTGATACAGCATTTTCAACAGCTTCCTCAGTTGCAATTCTTTGTATAGTTTGAATCACAATCTTTTTAGCCTCTTGCTTTGCAGTAAGTTTTGCTTCCTCAATAGTGTTTTGAACAATCTCTAAAGCATCAGTTTTAGCCTCATCTTTAAGAGTTTCAACTAATTGTTTTTTAGCATCTTCTGCCGATAAATTTGAAATTTCTTCTAATTGCTCAACCTGTTTTTTATGAGATTTATCTACTTCAGCTTGTTTTTTCTCTAAAACAGTTCTTTGAGTTTCAACTTCTGATTTTAAGCTTTTAAAACTAGCATCTTTCTTATTTACTTCAGCTAATTTTTGATTAAGCGTACTTTCTTTTTGCTTAACTCTCTGATGCGCATTATTGATATCATTATTCTTTTTATTAATACCCTTCTCATGCTCAGCTTTAAGCTCAATGAATTTCTCTTTTGCCTGAAGTAATTTTTCCTTTTTTAATTGATCAGCTTCTTTTTTAGCTTCTGAAATTATTGCAGTAGCTTTACCTTTATTTTTACCGTTTAGAACAACAAAAGCTACTCCTCCACCAACAATCAGACCGACCAATCCTACTATTATTTCTACCATTGTTTTTTATTTTTATTAATTAAAAAATCCCGTATTAATTGCTGAAAAACTCCAGATAACATGAATAGGGATGCCGAAATATTGCAAACTTCCACTGTCTCAAAATGAGAACCCAAAGGGTTGAGGCCTGTTTTTAACATCTCGAGTCAAACCCCAATACTTTAAGTGTTGAGTTTAACAAAAATATTAATACGAGATAATATTGTTTTTAAAGAACTGTTTAAATATTGTCGTTTAATATTGTTTCAATTTCACTTAACTTTTCAGTTAAACCATCATCTTCAACAACATTTTTATTATTCACAGATTCAAACTTTGAAGCATATTCTATAAGGCACATTGCAAGTAAATCCTGCTTATCCTTAATTGCGTAATTCTCTTCATAATATTTCAGCCTGCCTTCAATTTGCTTTACAGCATTTCTGATATATTCCTCTGATTTACGCTCAATCTTCATAGGGTAGATACGATTCGCAATATGTAACTTTATCGATAATTTATCTCCCAATTTCAATCTATTTATTTAGTAACGAAATACATTTGTCTATCTCCCGTACATACTCATTAATCTTAAGTCTTGTTGCTTTTACATCCTCTTTGGATGTGTCAACCGACTTTGAAATATTCATGAGTTTTACTTTATCCTGCAAAGCTACAATTTGGCTTTCTTTCTCTTGTAACTGTACATTTAAAGTATCATTATTTCTTTGTAAATCTAATTTTTCGGAATTAAGCTGGTCGTACTTTGCTATCAGTTTTCCAACTTTTACCTCTATGTTATTTATAATCGTTTTCACTTCAAAATAATTGTTACAAACTTAGATATT
>Ga0208963_1000628_pt1 | contig 10109 bp, 8 predicted proteins | sample AOAMet2_C43A7_35_2_FD_188079 | JGI IMG/M metagenome (GOLD analysis project Ga0208963, IMG submission 188079) | Ammonia-oxidizing marine microbial communities from Monterey Bay, California, USA - C0912_C43A7_35 (SPAdes) | ecosystem: Environmental > Aquatic > Marine > Intertidal zone | place... | reverse complement strand
TAGAAGAAAATATTGACATGTCTGTTGTAAATCGAGATGATATTTCGGTATTAAAATATGGATTGTCTATTAGTTCAGATTGTAAAGGAACTGATATTTATCCAGATAAAAAAACCATGAAATTTCAAGTAGAATGTAATGGTAATACTTTTGATGATTTGAGATTAAATATGGGAGGAGTGTATAATGTTATGAATGCAGTTGCTTCCGTTTCAGTTGCCAATTTACTAGAAATAGATTCTTACAAAATTGTAGATGGAATAAATACTTTTATGGGAATAAGAAGAAGATTTGAAACTCATATTTCATCAGACAATTTAGTATTTATTGATGATTATGCACATCATCCAAAAGAGGTAACGGAAAGTATAAATGCGGTAAAACAGATGTATCCTGAAAGAGAAATTACAGTAGTCTTTCAGCCGCATTTGCATAGCAGAACTAAAGATTTTATGAATGAGTTTGCAAACTCTCTATCTCTAGCAGATGAATTAATTTTATTAGATATATATGGAGCTCGTGAAGAAGAAATTGAAGGAGTAAGTTCTCAAATTTTACTTAATAAATGTACATCTACAAAAAAGGAATTAAGTGCGCTTGATTCTATAGTTGAAAAGATTGCAGATAAAGAAATTGACGTATTATTAACTCTAGGTGCAGGAGATATTAGTACAATTATTGAACCATTAAGATTGAGATTATCATGAAAGGTATGTTCAATTTAATAAGATTTGGAATAGCGATTTCAGTACTAGGATTTATGATTTATTTTGCAGGAATAAATAATAAGGAAAATTACTGTAAGCTAACAGAAATAACTATAGAAATGGATGAAAATGCATTTGTTACAAATGATGTGATAAATGATTATTTATTAGATAATAACTTACATCCAGATTCTATAAAGATGAATGATGTTTCATTTAAGAATATTGAATCTTTATTGTCAAATCATCCTTCTATAAAGTCTGCAAATGTGTATTGTGATATGCATGGAAAAGTGTATGTCTCAGTTGTTCAGAAAAAACCAATCGTAAGAGTTCAGAACGGAAAAGAGGGATATTATTTAGATGAAGATGGATTACGAATGCCTCTTTCAAATGAATATACTGCTAGAATGTTATTAGTTACTGGAGAGGTGAACTTAGTAAACGAGAATGACTTATATTACTTGTCGGATGTCATTATAAAAGATGAGTTTCTGAAGAAACAAATTGTGCAAATTGACATTAAGAAAGATTCTGAATTATTGATGCTTACACAAATTGGAGAACAAGTAGAGTTTGGACAAATAAAAGAAGTGGGAGAGAAGTTTAAAAAACTAAAATTATATTATGAGAAAGGAAATTCTCAGAATCAAGAATATAAAGCATTAAACCTAAAATATAAAAATCAAATAGTTTGTATTAAAAAATAAAAAAATGAAAGATAACACAAACAAAACAGAGAATATTAACAATCAGTCCGAAATTGTAGTAGGATTAGATATCGGAACAACAAAAATTACCGTAATAGTTGGTAAGAAGGATCAGTATGGTAAATTAGAAATACTCGGTACAGGAAAATCTGTCTCGAATGGAGTGAGCAGAGGAGTTGTGGCTAATATTGATAAAACAGTAGATTCGATAAAGATTGCTGTAGAAGATGCTGAAAAAGAATCTGGAATAACAATTGATGAGGTGTATGTTGGTATTGCCGGTCAGCATATAAAGAGTCTACAACATAGAGGAGAGATGGTTCGTGATGATATTGATGAGGAAATTACAAAGTTGGATTTAGATAAATTAGATAATAATATGTTTAAGTTAGTTACTATTCCTGGTGAAGAGGTTATTCATGTAATTCCACAGGAGTATACGGTTGATGGAGAAGACTTTATTCAGGATCCTAAGGGAATGGCTGGAGTACATATAGAAGCAAACTTTCATATTATTACAGCTAAGAGTGCTGCTGTAAAAAATATAATCAGATGTGTAACAAAAGCAGGATTAAAACCAAGAGATTTAATTTTAGAACCGTTCGCCTCAGCTGAAGCAGTTTTGGATAATGATGAATTACAAGAAGGAGTTTGTCTGGTAGATATAGGTGGAGGTACAACTGACATTGCTATATTTTTAGACGGAATTATCCGACATACTGCTGTCATCCCTTTTGGAGGAAATGTAATTACTAAAGATATAAAACAAGGAATTCAGATTTTAGAAAAACAAGCAGAAATGCTAAAAATAAAATTTGGGTCTGCTATGTCATCTTCTACAAAGGAGAATGTAATAGTTTCTATTCCTGGATTAAGAACGAACGATCCAAAAGAAGTTTCGGTTAAAAACTTATCTGCTGTAATAGAATCAAGAATGAAAGAAATAATAGATCTAGTAAATTATCAGATAAAATCTTCTGGGTATTTTGATAAACTAATGACAGGAATTGTAATAACTGGAGGTGGATCTCAATTAAGAAATCTGCCCCAATTATTTTCTTATATAACTGGAAAAGAGGTTCGGATTGGGTTGCCAAATGAACATTTAGGTAAAGGTTCGAAAGATCTAATAAAGAGCCCAATTTACGCAACAGGTGTTGGATTAGTTCAGAAAGGATTTGAAGATGTAGATTGGAAAAAGGTTGTAGGAGTTCCAATTTCTAATAATCTTGAACTTCCTGAGGAGCCTCCAATTACTCCAAAATCAGGAATAGGAGGAAAATTAAAACAAATGTTAGAGGACTGGTTCTCTGATGAAGAAATAAATTAAACTAAATTATTAACAAATAAAATCAATAAATTATGAGCGAAAATGAAAACATAATTGATTTCAATCTCCCGAAAAACCAGTCTTCTGTTATAAAAGTTATCGGTATTGGTGGTGGAGGTGGAAATGCAATTAATTACATGTATGAGAATGGAATTGAAGGAGTAGATTTTGCTGTCTGCAACACAGATACGCAAGCATTAGAAGCTAGTCCAATTCCGGTAAAAATACAATTAGGAGAAAATCTAACTAGTGGTTTAGGAGCCGGTTCTAATCCAGAAGTTGGAATGCAAGCAGCTGTTGAAAGTATTGATAGGATAAATGAACTCTTGGATTCTAATACTAATATGCTTTTTATTACTGCTGGAATGGGTGGTGGTACCGGAACTGGAGCAGCTCCTGTAATTGCAAAAGCAGCTAATGAAAAAGGTATTCTTACTGTTGGAGTGGTTACTATGCCATTTGAAACAGAAGGAGGCAGAAGACACGAGCATGCTAAAGCTGGTTTAGAAGAACTTAGAAAACATGTAGACACACTTTTAGTTATTAATAATCAGAAGCTATTGGAAGTTCATGGTGATTTAACACTCAGTAAAGCATTTAGTAAAGCGAATGAGGTATTAAATATCGCTACTAAAGGAATTGCGGAAGTAATTACTCAACATTTAACTGTAAATATTGATTTGTCTGATGCCAGATTAGTATTACAAAAAAGTGGTACTGCAATTATGGGACAAGCAGAAGCTGAAGGTGAAAACAGAGCAGTGGAAGCTGTAAAAAATGCATTAGATTCTCCACTTTTAAATGATAATGATATATTTGGCTCAAAACATGTATTACTAAAAATTGTAACGGGAGATTCTGAAGAAGATGAAATCTCAATGAATGAATTGAAATTAATTACGGATACTATACAGAAACAAGCTGGTAATAATGTAAATATTATTAATGGTGTTGGTACAGATCCTGAATTAGGTTCAAAACTTTCTGTTACAGTAATTGCAACTGGTTTTGAAGCAAAAGAAGAACAAAAAGAGGTGGTAGTTGGAATTGGAGAAGACGAAACCTTAGATACTATTTCTTCAAATTCTAAAATAAAAGATGAAACGCTAGAAAACTTAACAGAAGATTTCTCTCAGCAATCAATGTTTGATTTTGAGGATAATATAGATGTTAGTTTCTCTGAAATAGAAGATACTGTAGCAAACACTGAAGAAGATGAAAATAACCTAATAGAACCTGCTGTTTCTGATTCTGTAGAGGAAGAAACAACCGAGATGAAAGAAGAGGAAAGAGTGATTTTATCTTTAGATGACGAGACTGTACAAACTAATGAAGTTGAAGAAGAAGTTATATTAGATTTGGATTCAGAAAAAGAGGAAATAAAAGAGGAAGATAATCAAGAAGAAGTTTCATTTCATTTTAATATGGAAGAAACCGAAAAAGCTCCTTTAATTAGAGAAAGAGTTAGTATTAATTCCCAAGATTTGCCTGAAAATGAAATTACTTCTAGAAAAAGAGAAGAAAAATTAAAGAACATTTCTAATATTTTACGAACTCCATCAGGATTAACAAATTTAATTGATGAGCCAGCTTTTAAAAGAAATGGAATAGATTTGGAAGATACTCCTCACTCTTCAGATTCTGAGATTTCAAGCCAAACATTATCTTTGGGAGATGATAATGTTGTTCAACTCAAGCAAAACAATTCTTTTCTACACGATAATGTAGATTAGAGGAAAATTTGCTTTTTATTGATTGTTGAAAGCCGAGCATGCTCGGCTTTTTTTATTCTACAAAAAAGTTTTAATTAAGAAATATTTTCCAGTTTTGGTTTTATTATTCGGAAACCATTTAATAATGCTTCTGATAATCTGTCAACATGCTGTTGATTGAGAGTAGTAGCAAACATACAAGCACAAGTATTTATCATGATGATATTTTCTTTTAAAAACAAATAATCAAGTAATTCATTAATAATCGTTTTTATCTCCTTTTCTTGGTAGGCTTCTCTGTATGTTGTTGGTTTATTATTATTAAAATGCACTCTGAACATAGATCCATCTCCTGTAACACAAGCAGGTATTCCTGATAAACTAATTGATTCCTCTATTTGTTTTATTGCTATCTTGGTTAGTTTATTCAGGTCTAAAACAGCTTGTTTGTCAAACATCTTCATTGCTGTATAACCAGCAGTCATAGAGATAGGGTTGGCAGAGAAGGTCCCTGAATGTGGATGTCTTATTTTTTTTTCTGTAGGGTCAAGTACTTGCATAATTTCAGATTTCCCAGCTAATGCTCCAATAGGAAAACCTCCTCCAATAATTTTCCCTAAAGCTGTTAAATCTGGTTCTACATTATAATTTTCTTGTGCTCCAGAATAATTTACTCTGTAAGTTACAACCTCATCAAAAGCCAAAATTGTATTATTCTCTCTTGTCCATTTGTAAATAGCATCAATATATTCTTTAGTTGCAGGAATAAGACCTACTCTATGTGGTACAAGATCAATTAATACACAAGCAATTTCATTAGCATTCTGATCTAAGAGTTTAATAGTTCTTTCAATATCGTTATATGGGAAAATAACCATGTCATTTAAGACTCCCTTAGGAGTTTCTTCTACAATAGGAACAGGATTTGGCTTGTCAATAGTTCCCCAATTCGTAGGATTTGAAGTTTGGCTAATCTCAGCATAATCGTAAGTGCCATGATAAGTCCCCTCTGCTTTTGCAATCTTATGTTTTCCTGTATAAACTCTAGATGCTTTTATCATTGTCATTACCGCCTCTGTTCCAGAGTTCATAAATCTAATTTTCTCAAAAGATTTTGTGCGATTATTTAGTAGTTCGGCATACTTAACTTCTAATTCAGAACCCATAGTAAATGCTGAACCTTTTTGTAATTGATCAGTAACAGCTTCTATTATTTTAGGATGAGAATGCCCATGAATTAAAGAAGCCATATTGTTTGCAAAATCAATTCGTTTGCAACCATCTACGTCTGTTATGTAACTTCCATTAGCAGTTGACACATAGAAAGGATGAGGATTACGGAAAATAGTATTCCTGCTCACTCCACCTGTTAATACTTTGGTGGCTCTATCATAAATCTTTTCACTTTGCTTTCCTAATTGATTACTCTTTGTATTCATAATGAAGGATTATTTTTTTTCGTATTGAAGTAAAGTGGCTTCAGTGTGTTTTTGCACAAAATCAAAATCAATATTTGGAGATAATTCTTTAATAAATAAACCATCTTCTTTTACATCAATAATAGCAAGATTGGTATAAATTCTTTCCACAACATTTTTCCCTGTTAAAGGGAATGTACAATCATTGATAATTTTTGGTAGTCCTTTTTTGGTTGTGTGTTGTGTGATTACAAAAATTCTTTTTACTCCCGCTACTAAATCCATAGCTCCACCAACAGCAGGGATAGCGTCTTTTTTTCCAGTACTCCAATTTGCTAAATCCCCATTTTTTGAAACTTGCATTGCTCCAAGTACACAAATATCTATATGACCTCCTCTTATCATTGCAAAACTATCGGCATGATGAAAATAACTAGCTCCAGAAATTGCAGAGATACATTTTTTTCCTGCATTTACAAGTTCTCTATCTTCCTCTTCTTTTACAGGAACTTTCCCCATACCAAGTAATCCATTTTCTGTTTGGTATATTACTTCTCTGTCTTCAGGAACAAAGTCGGCTACTAATTCAGGAATTCCAATTCCTAAATTCACATAAGACCCCTCAGGAATATCGAGAGCTACCTTTTGAGCCATTTCTTCTCTGCTCCAACCTATTTTTTTTTCGTTTAACATGGGTATCGCATTTGATTTTCCACCAATTCCGATTCGTGTGCAGGATTAGTAATCTCAATTACTCTTTCTACAAAAATTCCTGGAGTAATTATTTCTTCTGGGTTTAATTTTCCTACCTCAACAATTTGTTTTGACTGTACAATTGCAATATTTGCAGCAGAACACATGATTGGTCCAAAATTACGAGCTGTTGCATGATAAATAAGATTGCCGTATCTATCGGATTTATGGCATTTTACTAAAGAATAATCTGCTTTTATAGCGTACTCTAATACATTTTCTATTCCATTAATTATTCTACTTTCTTTCCCAATAGCAAGAGGAGTATCTACTGAAGTTGGAGTGAAAAAAGCGGGAATACCAGCTCCTCCTGCCCTTATTCTTTCGGCAAGAGTTCCTTGCGGTACTAATTCTAACTCTATTTTTCCATCCCTGTAAAGTTCAGGAAACACCATAGAATTTGCTGTTCTTGGGAACGAACAGATCATTTTTTTTACTTGTTTGTTCTCAATAAGCGCAGCTAATCCAACATGTCCGCTACCAGTATTATTACTAACAACTGTTAAATTTTTAGCTCCATTATCAATTAGTGCATGAATTAATTCAATTGGACTACCAGCTTCACCAAAACCTCCAATCATAACCGTTGCTCCATCAAATATATCGGAAACCGATTCTACTAAGGAAGTAACTTGTTTATTGATCATTTTCTGTAATTAATATTTACTCTCTTCGCAGATATTTCAGATTTATTTGTGAGTTGTTTAACTAACACTACTTGTATCTTGCATAGATTTTTTAAATAACCCTGCTTCATCATAAATAACTCGATCTTCATATCCACTAAACCATATCGCCTCAGGGTTTCTGCCTACAATAGCTACTTTCCCTTTTAAGGGAGCATCAAAAGCTCCACGTAATAATTTAAATATTACTACTCCATTTTCTGTGCCAGGGACTCCGGGTATTGGTTCATTAGTTACCGCTACAACTTCAGTTTTTCCTAGATAATGAGTGATAGATAGTCTTGCAGTTGATTCTACTCCAGATAATCCTTTTTGAGACTCATTTAATAATTTCCAAGATTCTTCTATCGGTAGATTAAAAGCTTTGTGACCAACAATATCACGTCCACAGAAGAAATATTGATTATTAACATTTTTATTTTTTAACTCCCGCTGCATTATTCTAATTGCTTCAGGGTCGTGATTGATACCTTTAATAAATGGAGCTTGATTTATAACTGTAATATAGTGTCGTTTTGATAATTCTTTAACAGCTCGTTTAGTATTTTCTATCCATACTAATCCTCCGTCAGGATTATCAATATAATTTCCATTTTTATCCTTTTGAAGAAATTCATCTGGATGATTAAAATGAATCATTAGTCTTAATTGTACTTCAGGATATATATCATTAAATTCATCCATCATATTAAAAAATGTTGAATCAAATCGATCTGGATAGAACGCTAATTCTTTTGTTCCTAAACGTATGTTCTCTATCCCAGAATCAGCTAAAGCAGAAAACCATTCTGCTAATTTCTTATTAGGAAGTACCATTGGATCTCCTCCTGACATTAAAATTTCTCTTAATTTTTCCCGATTTGTTTCTGGATGTTTTCCTCCATTTTCTTTTACTATTCTGTTGTGTTCTAAGATGTATTCTACTAGTTCAGGTATTTGAGCTGTACCTTTTGAAGAAATTGTACCATCTTCTCTTTTAATTTCTTTTCTTGCTATTAACTCTTCTCTGTAGCAAAAACGGCAATGTGCTGAACAAGTATCAACAACATATATAAGTCCTAATTCATATTTATGTATTAGACCTTCTAATGGACTATAAGTCATCTGATTTCCAGGATCAGGAGCTCCATCAAGATCATATGTTTCTGCAGGACTAGCTTTAACCAAAGTTTGTATTGGTTTACTGTTTTTTGCAATTTGAAAATAATGATTAGTAATCTTTACGGGCATTCGAGCTTCTACATCATTTGGAGTATCTCTTAGGTCAACCAATGCTTGTAATTCTTCTTCTGAATAAAACCCTTGCATCTCTTCAGGAACTTTGTTGCCTATAAACTTATTTAGACCCCTGATCATTCCACGATCATATTTTGGGTTTTCAACTTTATCTAAGAATCTTTGAGCCTTTTCTGTTGGCTGATATTTTCTTTTAATAGTAGCTTTCGGATCTTTTCTAAACATCATAAATATAATTTTTATTATTACATGCAAAGATAAATACAATTAACAAAAAATTAACTAAATAGATAATACTATTATTAACAATATTTTCCATTTACTATGCTTAGCATAACACTTTATCTATTAAGTTTTATTTTCGCCTATTATTTATGAAAAAACTAATATTATTTTTAATTATGATAACTACACTTGCAAATGTAAGTTATGCTTCTTTTCCAGTTCATGGAGAGATTTTAAACTCTATTGATACTCTTAAAGCAGATACTAATAAAGTAGTAAAGAAAGAAACTACTGAGGAGTATCACCTCAGGATGGAGAAACAAGGTTTTAATATTGAGAGTTGTATGTGTGAAAGTTGTAGAGATCGTATTTCATTAGAAAGACCTATAACTGTAAATAGTAGATCTTCTAGTAGTATGTATAAAATTGCTGCTATTTTATTTGCTCTTGATCTAATTGTATTTGTATTTTCGATGAAAGATGGTATTGCTTGTATTGAGGATTCATCTACTTGTAGTTCTAATAATACCCCTTTAATATTTTATGTTTCATTATTAATGTTATTTGGTTATTCAAGTTTCTTTTATTTCATTAAAGGTTTATTGATTCAAAAGAGAAAAAAATAAAAAATCCCAACCAAAATTAGAAGGGATTTTTTAAATAATTATAATACGAAAAGTTTTTTACATCATTCCTGGCATTCCACCACCACCCATAGGAGGCATAGGAGGATTTTCCTCAGGAATATCAGAAATAACACATTCCGTAGTTAGTAACATCCCTGCAACAGATGCTGCATGTTGTAAAGCTACTCTAACCACTTTAGCTGGGTCAATAATTCCAGATTTCATCAAGTTTTCGAACTTTTCTGTTTTTGCATTAAATCCGTAATCATTTTTTCCATCTTTCACTTTACTTACAATAACACTTCCTTCCATTCCAGCATTTGCTACAATTTGTCTAAGTGGTTCTTCTAATGCTCTTTCAATAATATTGATCCCTGTTTGCTCATCATCATTTTCACCAGTAAGTTTTTCTAATTTCTTTGCAGATCTTACAATAGCAACTCCACCTCCAGCTACAATACCTTCTTCAACAGCAGCTCTGGTAGCAGCAAGTGCATCATCCACTCTGTCTTTCTTTTCTTTCATTTCCATTTCAGAGGCTGCTCCAACATAAAGTACTGCAACTCCACCAGCAAGTTTTGCTAATCTTTCCTGAAGTTTTTCTCTGTCATAATCAGAAGTAGTACTTTCAATTTGAGCCTTAATCTGATTTACTCTTGCTTTTATATTATCTGAATCTCCCTCTCCATTTATGATAGTCGTATTA
>Ga0208963_1000626_pt1 | contig 10117 bp, 8 predicted proteins | sample AOAMet2_C43A7_35_2_FD_188079 | JGI IMG/M metagenome (GOLD analysis project Ga0208963, IMG submission 188079) | Ammonia-oxidizing marine microbial communities from Monterey Bay, California, USA - C0912_C43A7_35 (SPAdes) | ecosystem: Environmental > Aquatic > Marine > Intertidal zone | place... | reverse complement strand
ACAACCAAGAACACCTTTCAGAGTTGCTCCCTCTTTTGCAATATCAATAAAGACTTCGCCTAGAGTTCCATCAGGATACTCACCAGTTCTTAGATATACCTTATGGCCAGCAATTCTTGCTTCTTGGGTCCAACCTTCTCTTCTCTCAGGAAGAAGGAACCTTGGTCTATTAACTCCCGCATATGCTCTTGAAGGGCTGGTTCCTGGAGCAAAGTTACCTTGAATTAACATGGCTTCTTCTTCAAGAATTTTAGTTACCTCGGGATCTGTTTCTTCGGAGTCCCCATCATCTGAAGAGGAAGAAAGTGGTTGAGATGCTTTGGAGCCATCTCTATAAATAGCGATAGCTTTTACACCAATCTTTGCTGCCTCGAAGTAGCAATCCTCAATATCTTCAATTGTTGCTTCATTAGGCATATTTACAGTTTTAGATATTGCACCAGATATGAAAGGTTGTGCTGCTGCCATCATTCTTACATGGCCCATATAGTGAATGAAACGTTCTCCATCTTTTCCACATTTGTTTGCACAGTCAAAAACATCTAGGTGTTCTTCTTTAAGATATGGTGCACCTTCAATTTTTTGAGTTCCACAAATATCTAGATTTGCTTGAGCTATTTCATTTCTTGAGTATCCCAATGTTTCAAGTAGATTGAAATCAAAAGAAGTGTATTCTTCTTCTGGAATACCAAGACCTTTAAGTGTTTCCTCACCTAAGACAAAAACATTAAAAGCATGCTGTATTTCAAAAGCACCTGGTAGAGCAGCTTCAATCTTATTTACATCTTCCTCGTTCAGACCCTTCTCAATTAAGGATTGTTTGTTCACATATGGTGAGTTTTCAAGAGACATTGAACCAATAACATAATTAATAATTTCAGTAACTTCATTCGCTTCATAACCAAGAGCATCCAAAGCAGGACCAACTGATTGGTTTACAATCTTCATGTAACCACCACCAGCAAGTTTTTTAAACTTCATTAATGCAAAATCAGGCTCTACACCTGTTGTGTCACAATCCATGAGAAGACCAATTGTTCCAGTTGGTGCAAGTACTGTGGCTTGGGCATTTCTGTAACCATTTTTAGTACCTAGCTCAACGGCTTCATCCCAAGACTGTTGTGCTCCTGCTAATAAATCTTCAGGACATAATTCTTGGTCAATGGCAATAAGGTCATGGCTTAATCCCTCATAATCATTTGAATCATATGCTGCTTTTTTGTGGTTATTCATAACTCTAAGCATGTTGTCGGCATTCTCTTTATAACGTGGGAATGTACCAACAATGCCTGCCATTTCAGCAGATGTTTTATATGCCTCACCGGTCAACATGGCTGTTAATGCACCAGCGATTGCTCTTCCTAATTTGGAATCATAAGCAATACCTTTTCTCATAAGGAGTGAACCCAAGTTTGCATATCCAAGTCCTAATGTTCTGTAGTCATAAGAACCTTGGGCAATCTCTTTTGATGGAAACTGAGCCATTTCAACTGAGATTTCAAGAACGATAGTCCAAATTCTTAATGCATGCTTGTAGGAGACAACATCAAATTCCTGTTTTTCGTCATCGTAGAATTTAACTAAGTTCAAACTTGCTAAGTTACAAGCTGTATTATCTAAGAATAAATATTCGGAACATGGATTAGATGCTCTAATTCTTCCACCCATAGGGGAGGTGTGCCATTCGTTAATAGTTGTATCATATTGCACTCCTGGGTCAGCACATCTCCATGCAGCATCAGCAACTTTTTTCCATAGCTCACGTGCTTTAACAGTTTTCATCACAGAACCGTCAGTTCTAGCGATTAAATCCCAGTCACCATCTTCTTCAATAGCTGTTAAGAACTCTGTTGGAACCTTAACTGAGTTATTCGAGTTTTGACCTGAGACGGTGGCATAAGCTTCACCATTGAAATCAGCAGGATAGCCAGCTGCAATAAGTGCACGGGCTTTATCTTCTTCAATAGCTTTCCATTCGATGAAAGTTTCAATATCTGGATGATCCAAGTCAAGAATAACCATTTTTGCTGCTCTTCTTGTTGTACCACCAGACTTGATTGCTCCAGCTGCTCTGTCTCCAATTTTTAGGAAGGACATTACACCTGAAGAAACACCACCACCAGAAAGTTTTTCACCTTCTCCTCTGAGGTTTGAAAAGTTGGTTCCCGTTCCAGAACCAAACTTAAAGAGTCGAGCTTCTTTAACCCAGAGATCCATGATTCCACCTTCATTTACTAGGTCATCATCAATAGATTGAATAAAACAAGCATGGGGTTGTGGTCTTGAATATGAGTCATCTGCCTCTACGAGTTCTCCTGATTTAGGATCTACATACCAAAATCCCTGTTTAGGACCTGTTAGATCATATTTATGGTTGAGTCCAGTGTTAAACCATTGTGGGCTATTAGGCGCTGCCATTTGGGTAGCAAGCATGTACTTGAGTTCATCTTCAAAAGCTTGAGCATCATCTTTTGTTGCAAAGTATCCTGTTGTCTCTCCCCAGTGTCTCCAGGTTTCAGCTAGTCTGTCAAAAACTTGTCGTGAAGAGGTTTCAGAGCCAAGAATAGTATCCCCGTTTTCATCTTTTAAAGTGTTACCTTCATCATCAACTTGCGGAACGCCAGCTTTTCTAAAATATTTTGAAACCATGATGTCTGTTGCAACTTGTGACCATGTTGAAGGGATTTCTACATTTTCCATTTCGAAGACTACTGAACCATCAGGGTTAGCTATCTTTGAAGTTCGCTTCTCCCAAACAATTCCTTTATATGGATCGCCCTTTGATGTATATTTTCTTGTTACCTTTAATCCTGAACTCTTCGCCATGTTTTCTCCTTTTACAACTAAATATGGTGTACTTTGTATATTTAGATACTAAATATAGTGTTTAATAACTATATTACAAATCACTTTAGTTTTCAAGCTTATCTAGGTAAAATTTTCGCGAGGATGTTAGAAGTACAAATTCGATATATACAAGTTGTCTTAACTACAGCAATTTTTGTTGGGTTATTAATGGACAATATTCAATTGTTAACCGCTGTGTTCGTTGGACTACTCTTGGTGTGGCAACTTGAGATGCTGTCAGGCCAACTTCGTGTTGACTCTAAAGAGTACAGATTGATATTAATTTTTATCTCTATAACTTTTTTACCTGTTCTCTTCAATATTTTGAGTGAGTCGAATATTCAAACACTACTTTATATCGTCTTACTATTAGTTCCACTTATTGGGATATTTGTCATAGATTTAAATATTTTCAAATTAGGAAATCTTTTATTTTCAACGATAATTTCAATGACTGTAATTCATTTTATTCTTACTCAATATTTTAAAGACAACATTATGTACTTAACTTATCTTTTCTTACTGTTGTTCTTTGTTAAAACAATTGCAACCTTGTTTAATGTGCAATTTAGTAATTTCCAATACTTCTTTAATTTTTTTGCGGCGGTCATAGTTTTTGTTGGAGTCAGTAGCTTCTACGACTACAGCATTTCTCACGTGTTGCTTGCAGGAACATTTACGGCATTATTTACAGTGTTGATTAATTTTTTAATTCTGAAACTCCGCTTTGAGTCAGAGTTTATAAACGAACTATCTACGCAGGTATATTTGTATGATTACCTCGTAGCATTTTTACTATCTTTGTTTTTTGTGGATGCAGTAAATATTGTGAATGGTTTATTCTAGTTAGGTGATAGTCGATCAAATAAACAATTCACCGTTTGTAACTAAGGAATTCCTTGATTTAGTAATTCAACTAAATAGCTCTTCTGATGGTGACATACAGCATGATTTATTTTCAATCAAAGATGGCACCTTATGTAACAGTGGATCAAGAGATTACATAGACTACCGTCCAAATTTTAATCTAACCTCTAAATCCTTAAAAGATCTCAACTGTAAAAAGGTCTCTCTTGACTCTATGCATTTCGATCAAATTAAAGAAATTACAAAATTGTATCCAGAGAACTCACTAAAAATATCAAAACAAGATCAAGTTGTAAATCTTATGCTCCCTAAGTCTTATGAGGAGTATCTTGCTGATCTGCCAAGAAAAAAAAGGCATGAGTTAAAGCGCAAAAAAGTACGCTTTCAAGAAAAGTATCCCCAAGCTGTATTGAGGGAATCTAAAGACAGTGAAATATTTGAAAGTTTTATAACGCTTCATAAAACATCAGATGGAGATAAAGGTAATTTTATGAATGATGAAGTTACTGCATTTTTCAGCAGCTTACTAACGATGAAGGGGTGGAAAATTTACTACCTAGAGGTAGATAACGCTATTGCTGCATGCTGTTTTGTTTATGAAGATGAAGTGGGAAGCTATTTATATAATTCAAGTAAAAACAATACTTTTAATGAAGTCAACCCAGGGATTATCATCATTGATAAAATAATTGAACAATTAATCAGCAAAGAGTTCACTTTTTTTGACTTCCTAAAGGGGACAGAACGCTACAAATTTGATTTAGGTGGCATTTCCACTCAACTATATGATATTGAAATCACCTTATGAACATCTTACAAATCAGCTTTCATACAGCTCCAATGAATAGTCTCGGTGTTAATGATGGAGGGGGACTTAATGTGTACGTTGAATCTATTTCAAAAGAATTAGCAAAAGATAACATAGTGCACATTATTACTGGCGAACAAGCAAAAAATATAAGTAAGAGGAATTTAAAGTTAAGTTCTTTCAATCTATTTACAAACCAAGCAAATACCGAAGAGAAAAAAGAATTCCTTGATGAGTTCATCGAAAAAACATTTCAATACATTGAAGAACATGAGATTGATGTTGTACATGCACACTATTGGCTCTCAGGATTAGTTGCCAAAGAGATAAAACAAAGATATAAAATTCCTTTTATTTTTACTTCGCACAGCTTGGGAGTTTTTATACAGGAAAATGGTTTAGATAGGATTAGTGCTGAAAAAGAGATTTTTAATTCTGCTGACAAAATTACGGCCTCCAGCCAGTTTGAAAAAGAGAATTTACTAAATCGTTATGGTGCAGACAAGTTAAAAATACATATTGTCACTCCAGGCCTTAATGAAAAAACTTTCAAAGCATTTAGGGGAGAGAAAAGAAAAAATATCATTCTCTCAGTTGGAAGAATACAAAAACAAAAAGGGCAATTACAAACCCTAGATTTATTTAAAAACCTACAGTATCGAATTAAAGGTCTTGAATTAATTTTTGTTGGAGGTCCAAGTGGTGCTGATGGAGAAGCTTATCTCACAAAAATGAAGAACAAAATTGAAGAACTTAGAATCGAAGAAGATGTTCAGTTTGTTGGATCACTGTCTCAAAAAAAATTAGTAAAATTGATGCGCAAGTCTAAATTATTAATTCATTCAGCAGAAAGCGAAACATTTGGCTTGGTTGCAATAGAGGCACATCGTTCAGGTCTTCCAGTTTTAAGTACCAATCAGGGTTCTTTTAAGGAGATTATCTCAAATAACGAAGATGGTTTAGTTTCTAAATCTTTTGAGGATATTCAAGTATACGACTTCATCATAAAGTTATTTGAAAATGAAGAGTATAGATCGCAATTAATTAATAATGCAGTTAAAAATTCTTTAGTATTTAATTGGGAGATAACTGCTCAAAATCTTAAAAAGGCTTACAAAAATATTACCTAAATAACTTCAAAGATATTGGTCTTAAGGACAGTTAAGAACTTAAGTTTTCATTAAAAAAGCTAACAATAACTTTTCCAAATTCCTCGTTATACCCCCAAAGGCTTTCAACATGTCCCATGTCCTCATATCGATAGGTAGTGATTTCAACTCCATTATCGTTTGCAATTTTTATTAAATCATCTGTGTGATGTGCAAGAACTCTTGTGTCCAACAGTCCATTAAAAACCAATATTGGTTGCTTATTACCACCAGCAATGGCAACTTCAGGGGTGACTTCAGTAAGATTTTCACCTCTAAAGATTCTTGCATAGTGTAAAACGGGTGTATAAAGACTAGGAGGAAAACCTTGGAATTCCATCTCTTCTCTTACGAGAGTCTCAAATGCAACTGGCGGATCGTGTACTGCAATTGCGGCAAAATTCTGAGTTTTGGCTCCTGTTTGCAAGGTAGTTAGTGCTCCTAATGACTGACCATAAATACCTATTTTATTTGCACTGATATTCTTTTCGCTCACTAACCAGTCGACTACAGCTGCTGAGTCGTCAGATTCTTTTTGACCTGCAGAATAATATCCATCTTCACAAGTACTGTCGCCATGATCTCTCATATCCATTGCTAAAACATTGAACCCGCTTTTGTACAGTATTCCAGAAGCTAGAAGAACACCAGATGAGTATTTGCTACTTGTTAATCCATGAATAACAACAACAGTTTTTGCCTGTGGATCATTTTGCATCCACCAAGCACTTAGTTTGACATCATCTGTTGAATCAATACTTACTGTTTCGTAGCTTGGCATAAAGTATGGTGTTACATCTACATCATATTCATCCCAACCAGAGAAGTTTGAAGGGTTATTTGTTTGTTCACCCTCCCAGACAGTGCAGGGAACTGTTGCAGATGCATCATAGATGTAGTAGCCAACCCCAAAATATCCAACAATAACTAATACTAAAAATCCGTAAAGTAATTTTTTAATGATTCCCCCTCTTCAAAGTAAATATATACAGATTTATTAGATTATGCTAACTTAAAACAATTTTTCCTGAATATTTAATCTCTATATAATGAAATCTATGAAAAAAATAATTTCTTTCGCAACAGATTTTGGTTTAGAAGATGGCTCAGTAGGCGTTGTTAAAGGTGTCATAAATAGGATAGATCCTGAATTAAAGGTAAATGATATCTCACACGGCATTCCGGCTCAAGATATTAGATATGCAAGCCTCCTCTTAATGAGAGCTATTCAATATATCCCACAAGGAGTCTTACTTGGTGTAGTGGATCCTGGAGTAGGGACAGAGAGAAAAGCAATTGGGATAGAAACCGAGTGGGGTGTCATGATTGGGCCAGATAATGGTTTATTAAATTTGGCTTGCGCAACTGTCGGTGGAGCACAGAGAGCTTTTTTACTTGAAAACACAGATTGGATTATTCCCTCTGAAGGTAGTACTTTCCACGCACGGGATATTTTCTCACCTTTTGCTGCTGGATATGCTTCTGGACAGCTTGCTTTAGAAGAATTTGGACCAGAAGTTGATCTTGGAGATTTAAAGCAGTACTTAATTCCCCTTACAGATGTGTCTGAAAAAGAAATTAAGGGTGAAGTCCTTTATGTAGATCACTTCGGAAACTGTCAAACAAACGTCTCACCTGAAGAACTCAAAAGTTTAAATTTATCTATTGGTGATGTCGTAAACGTAACGGTAGGTAGCCGTAGTTTTAAAACAACTTGGTGTGAAAGCTTCCAGAGTGAGTATTTAGATAATGTCGGCCTAATAACTGACTCTTGGGGAATGGTTTTAATATTTAGAAAAAATGGTAATGCTGCAGAAATCCTAGAGTGTAAAGATTCCTCGAAGGTTAGCTTTTCAATTTAAATGAAGCTTAAGACAATAAAACCAGATACAAAAATAATTACTGCTAAAAGCACTACAAAAACTAATGTCCAAGGTCTCATAAGAATATTTTAGGTTTATGAAAACTTTACATTTAGTTGTTACAGAAAACTGTGAACTTTGTGAAAAGGGTTTAAATACCATTTCACTTTTAAATAAATTTTTTAAAATTAATACCGTTCAAGTGGAAGAGGGATTCCAAGAATATCTTTTAAGAGTTCCTGTGCTGCTCAATGGAAATAAGGTCCTCGATGAAGGAATTTTAAATAAAGGTACTATTTTAAAGAACTATTTATTTTCTTAAATATCTATTGGTTTCGAGAGATCTCTATTTTGAATTTCATATTCTAAAAATTCAATAATTTTTTCTGCAACATCAATTCCACTTGCACGTTCAATCCCTTCAAGTCCAGGTGATGAGTTAACTTCTAAAACTAATGGTCCACGATCTGATTGAATCAGATCAACACCTGCAACTTGAAGACCTAAAACTTTCGCTGACCTTACAGCACTCTCTTTTTCCTCATCAGTCATCTCATAATTTAAAACAGACCCTCCAAGATGCACATTGGATCTAAATTCACCAGGTTTGGCTTTTCTCTTCATCGAGGCAACAACTTTATCACCAACTACTATCGCTCGGATATCTTCACCATCTGCTTCTTTAATAAACTCTTGAATCAAAATGTTTGCATCAATATTTTTCATTGTCTCGATAGCACTAATTGCAGCCTCCATAGTTTCCGTAAGAACGACACCTCTCCCTTGGGTACCTTCTAATAGTTTTATTACAAAGGGAGGTTCACCTACTGTATTAAGGACAGCTTCAATATCTCTCGAAAAATGAACATAGCCAGTAACGGGCATTTCAACACCACTATTACCAATAAGTTGAAGAGCTCTTAGCTTATCTCTTGAACGACTAATCGAGGCCGAAGAGTTAGCTGATAGAGAACCCATTAATTCAAATTGTCTGACCACAGCCGCACCGTAGAATGTCCAAGTTGCTGCAATTCTAGGAATGACCGAATCAAAACTAAGTTCATCACCTCTGAAAAAAATTCTTGGGTTTGCTTTTGCAATATTCATATAGCAACGGAGATAACTCACAACTTGTGTGTCGTGACCTCTTTTTTTTGCTGTTTCATACAATCGTGAAGTTGAATACAAATTTATATCTTGAGAGAGAATCCCTAACTTCATTTCTTAATTTTTCTTTCTTTATCATTTGATTTTGTTAAAAAACTAATAGATGGATTTACAACCCATCTTCTTCCAAGTGCTTTTCTTCCAATCAACATTGTGTAATCCATCGGCCCTCTGTCAGTTAATGTAAGTTCAATCTTCTTAGCAATACCATCCATTAATAAAGTAGTTTTAATATATGGTCTTTTTTCAACATCTCCATTTGAACTCTTTATTCTTTTATAACCCTCAAGCGGGGCCGAGGTTTTTCTAACAGTATTATTTCTTTTCATGACTGTGAATTTTACATATTTAACTTTGTTTCTAGATACAATTTTTATATCTGCAGCATCAATTGAAGCAAGATTGGCACCTGTATCAATTTTTGCGATGACACTTACAATGTTTAAATCAGGTAGAGCTGCATTCTCTTTCCAGCCTACGACTCTCTTAGCCCTTTTTTTTGCAGCCACTTAGAGAACTACGTAAAACAATAAGCCCGCAAAAGCGATTAGAGCTAAATGAAAATAGATAACAGGTAACATAGCAAAATATTAATTAGTTTTTGAAAAGAAACAAAGTGTTTTTTAAGGAGTTGTACTGACCGCTTCTATATTTTCTTCGTCTTCTTCTGTTTCAAGAAGACCACAATCAATGAGTACTTCTTCTGTATTTCCTCCACCGAATACCACTCTTTCAAACACAACAACCGCCATAAGTTCTTCTTCAGTTAATTTACCTTGGAATCCAGGCATGCCGCCGATTGATATTGTATCTTCAGCACCATAAGCTGCTCCTACTTCGGCCTGCCAGCCAGCTGATCCAAGTTGTATCCACTTCGCGTGATCTGCACATGTTGGGAATGTTTTATAAAGTGCTCCGCCGATAAAAGATGGTCCAACACCACCCCCACCATTAGCCCCGTGACAACCAGCACATGCCGCGGCACCTGAATATACTTGCTGACCCACAGCTACATAATTAACAGCGTTTGTAGAGGCTACACCTTTTCCTTCAAAGGGTGACCCATCACAATTAACAGTTTGTTGAGATTTTCTATCTACATCTAAGATTCCATTTACTCCGCATTCCTGTGCACCAGAAGTATTAATCATTCCTATGAGGATAAATACTGGAATAATCATAAAGCTAAAGTTCAACCACCTTGGGAGAGTAGTGTCAGTATTTAACTTAATACCCATAGTGTTATTGGCCATGGAGACTTTTTTGATTACAGTTTCAACTTTTGTAGTTACTGATTTAGCAACAGGAGCTTCTTCAACTACAACTTCTTCTTTGACTTCCTCTACAGGAGCTTCTTCAACTACAACTTCTTCTTTGACTTCTTCTACAGGAGCCTCTTCAGCTACAGGTGCTGATGC
>Ga0208963_1000601_pt1 | contig 10323 bp, 11 predicted proteins | sample AOAMet2_C43A7_35_2_FD_188079 | JGI IMG/M metagenome (GOLD analysis project Ga0208963, IMG submission 188079) | Ammonia-oxidizing marine microbial communities from Monterey Bay, California, USA - C0912_C43A7_35 (SPAdes) | ecosystem: Environmental > Aquatic > Marine > Intertidal zone | place... | reverse complement strand
CGACCAATCGATTATGAGTCGACTGCTCTAACTAACTGAGCTATAAAGTCTATACTTTATATCCAGATAGTCATAAAAATATATTTAGTTTCTTATTCGATGGAAAAGCGGATACTCAAATCTCAAGAGGAGAATGTCGTTGAGAGAATTCAGTTGGTTGATTACTGTAATTCGTTTGTTATTTGGTTTATGGGTCATCGCAGTTACTTTGGGTGCTTACTCCTCTGACCTCGTTAGAGAAAATGTTATTGAATCAATCAATGTATTAATGACGAGCGGTATAGTGGGGAGGTTTGTCCTAATTTTCTTTGTAGTTTTCGCAATAGACTCTTGCTGGCAAATGTACTATGCGACATACAAAGCAAAAGGAATTAATAAGCACTGGTTGGAAATCTTTCGCACTAAATATACTTACCAGAGATGGTTAAAACCAATTTATGTGGTATTTGTGTGTTTTCAGATATTTGGTTTTATTATAATTTTGGTGATTTAGACAAAATGGTGGGCCCAGTCGGACTTGAACCTAAGTCAAATCGATTATGAATCGATTTACCCGTGTAGTTAGGACTAACTCGTCGTTTTTCTGCTTGTAAACGCTTAACAACATGGAGTTTTACAATGAATAATTTGATTAGATCCAAGCGTGAGGCTATGTCCTTGATTTATGCTATTCCTTTTGGTCTAGGCCTTTACGGATTCTTTAAAGGGACCGATCAAGACGGGATTATGGGATTTTTAAATAATGATACCGTTGTGTACTGCTTTCTTGGCGTTGGATTGGTTGGAATGGTTATAGATTTTGTCTTGCTTTATAAGAAAATAAAATCGAATCAAAAAAAGGCGGCTGAAGAGGATAAGTATCAAAGTGAAAATGAACTCAAAGACCGACATCGTAGTAGGTAAGAAGATTTTTTTGTCGCATTAAAAAATGGTGGGCCCAGTAGGACTTGAACCTACGACCAATCGATTATGAGTCGACTGCTCTAACCAGCTGAGCTATGGGCCCTTAAAAATTTATTGCTCGTCGATAAAGCTACGCAGGTGATCAGAGCGGGTGGGGTGACGCAGTTTACGTAGTGCTTTAGCCTCAATCTGTCGAATACGCTCACGAGTTACATCAAACTGTTTGCCCACCTCTTCTAGAGTATGGTCTGTGTTCATGTCGATACCAAAACGCATGCGTAGAACCTTGGCTTCTCGCGCAGTTAAACTGCCTAGTACACCACGTGTTGAGTCGGTGAGGTTGCTCTTAGTAGCCTCATCAATTGGCTGGGCAATGGTAATGTCTTCAATAAGGTCGCCAATACTTGCATCTTCATCTTCACCAATAGGAGTCTCCATTGAAATGGGCTCTTTAGCGATTTTAAGTACCTTACGAATCTTGTCTTCAGGCATTTCCATGCGCTCGGCCAACTCTTCGGGCGACGGCTCTCGGCCCATCTCTTGCAGCATTTGGCGAGAAATACGATTGAGTTTATTGATCGTTTCAATCATGTGCACAGGAATTCGAATAGTTCTGGCCTGGTCGGCAATTGAACGCGTTATTGCTTGTCGAATCCACCATGTCGCATAGGTTGAAAACTTGTAACCACGGCGATATTCGAACTTATCTACGGCCTTCATCAAGCCAATATTACCTTCTTGAATAAGGTCTAAGAATTGTAGCCCGCGATTTGTATATTTCTTAGCGATCGAGATCACCAGGCGTAAGTTTGCTTCCACCATCTCTTTCTTTGCACGCCTTGCCATGGCTTCACCGATGGTGAGACGTCTATTAATATCTTTTATTTGTAAGATGGACAGGCCGCTCATTGTTTGCACCTGTATGAGCTTTCGCTGAGACCGCAAAATTTCTATTTCTTGATTGGCAATGCCATTTGAGTAGTCGGCTTCTGCTTTTACCAGAGTACCAGTCCACTTTAGATTGGTTTCGTTGCCTGGGAATGACTTAATAAACTCTTTACGCGGCATTTTTGAAAAACGAATGCAGAGTTTCATGATGTTACGTTCTTCAGCACGGATCTTTTCTACCGCAGCGCGAATAACCGCTACTAGAGGGTCAAACTGACGAGGAGTCAACTTCAGAAACTTAAATAATTCACCGAGTTCTTGCATGTTCTTTACAGATGCATTTCCGTCGCGTCCATAGCGTGCGACAGATTTATCTGTTTTGATCATGAGTGCACGAATTTCTTCAAAGCGCTGAGTAGCTTCTTCTGGGTCTAAGCCGCCTTCGTGCTCTTCCTCTTCTTCCTCTTCGTCAATTTCTTCACCGTTGGCAATTCTTTCTGCTTCGGCTGCTTCAGCCGCTTGTTGCTGAGCAAGTGCTGATGGAACATGCTCCATGGGGTTTAAATAGCCGCTGATAACATCAGTGAGTTTTCTCTCTCCCTCAACAACCTTGTCCCATTCAGCAATAACGGCGGCAACATTTGAAGGCCAGTCTGCGACTGCGGACATTAATTCTCTTGTGCCTTCCTCAATTCGCTTGGCGATTTCAATTTCACCTTCACGGGTCAAAAGCTCAACTGAGCCCATTTCTCGCATGTACATGCGCACAGGATCTGTTGTTCGATGCTGCTCAGACTCTACAGACGCAAGCGCAGCGGCCGCTTCAGCAGCAGCAACTTCATCTGGGGTGTTGTCACCGGACATCATGAGCAATGTTTCTGCATCGGGAGCAGTTTCAAACACGGTAATTCCCATGTCATTGATCATTTGAATGATGTCTTCGACCTGTTCAGGGTCGGCTATATCTTCAGGTAGGTGATCGTTCACTTCAGCGTAGGTTAAGTAACCTTGTTCCCGTCCTTTGGCTATAAGGTCTTTGATACCAGATTGTTGCTTATCATTGCTGTCAGTCATAGGGCCGTCTTGCGTAGTTAGAGGTTGAAAAAATAGCGCGCAATTATAGCGAATAAAAATCCGCTTGTCTCAGTCAAACTTATCTTTATTTTACTTACTTATATTTTCTTAGTTTAGACCACAAGTCGTTGTTTTATCTTGTTTTTTAAGTCACTCGATTGTTGGTCATTAGCCAGCTGCAATCGTATCCTGTGTAACTGCTTAATTTCCCGCTCGCTCAGGGTTTTTTGTTCAAGTAAATGGAGCGCTTTTTCTTGGATCGGTAAGGCATCAAACGCGCTTTGAATGACATGGGCTAAAGCATCACTGAACTCTTGATGATCATCACGTCCTGTTCCGACTGGCGGGTGATAGAGCTCACTGGCAGCGAGTGACTGCAGTATCTTTGTCTCAGCTTGATTGCCATGAGTTCCCAGCCAGTAGGCAAAGATATGGGATGGTTTGTAGTGGGGGTTTTTCTTAGCGACATCAAGAACTCGCAGGAATAGCTGTGTGTCTTGATCGGTAGACTGCTTTAAAAATCCGATATCTTCTGCAGCCTCTGCTAGAGCGGGGTGGTTAAGTAGTAGCGCAGTGATAAATTTTATTGGAGAAAGGCGAATTTTGGAAGCCCGGGTTGGGCGCATATCAGCATAATCGTCGGCTTCCAAAGAGCTATCTTGCTCGGGATAGTGATAATCGTTGGAGGCGGCATGATTGTGTTGATCAGTGGATTGGGTTTGTGAGCCTGTTTCGTGATTGGGATCATTGGCGATCGCGGCTCTCTGCTGGGGAGTGACATGGGTAGCGACATAATCGCGCAAGTTGTCCGCGGAGACGCCGGTGCGGCGTGATAATTCCTCAAGCATTAATTGCCGAAACACACCTTGTGGAATACGGTTTATTTGGGGGGCACAGGTTTTACTTAACCGGGCTTTTCCGTCTGCTGTGGAGGAATCAATGCCGTCGCTAAGTTGCTCAAAAAGGAATTCTGATAGAGGTTGAGATTTTTCAACCTGTTCGAGAAAAGCTTCAGTACCTAATTGACGAACCATGCTGTCAGGGTCTTCACCATCAGGTAAAAATAAGAACTTAGCTGATACGCCATCCCTCATTTCTGGCAGTGCAATCTCAAGAGATCTGGCTGCCGCTCGTCTACCTGCGCTATCACCATCAAAGCAGAATACGATTTCGGATGTGTACCTGAATAGCTTTTGAAGATGGTTCTCTGTAAGCGCTGTACCAAGGGTAGCCACCGCATTAGCAATACCATATTGCGCTAGTGCGATCACATCCATGTAGCCTTCTACCATGATCAGGCAGGGTATTTCCTTAAGTGCTTGTCGCGCTTCATAAAGCCCATAAAGCTCTCGTCCTTTGTGGAAGACCGGAGTCTCAGGAGAGTTGAGATACTTTGGTGTACTTTCGTCTAACACTCGACCACCAAAGCCTATGGTACGTCCTCTCTGATCTCGGATCGGAAACATTATTCGGTGCCGAAAACGGTCATACTGTTTCTTTTCTTCAGGTTTGACGATGATCATTCCCGACTCATCAAGCAACTTGTTTTTTTGATCGTCACCGCCGGCCACTTTTAATAAATTGTCCCAACCTGGGGGCGCGTAACCCACACCAAATTGGGCAGCAATCTTGCCGCTAAGTCCGCGGCCTTTGAGATAGTCAACAGCTACCTTGGCTCCTTGGTGAGTTCTTAATTGTTGACGAAAAAATTTATCTGACTGAGTTAATATTGAATAGAGGCTATCTTTCTGTTTGGTAACTCTCTGATCTGGCGCCGCTTCCCTTGGTATTTCCATGCCTGCATTTTTGGCTAACATTTCTACTGCTGGAAGGAAGTCTAAACGATCAAACTCCATAACAAACCCAAGTGCATTTCCGCCAGCGCCGCAGCCAAAGCAGTAATAGAATTGTTTATCTTGAGCGACGGTAAAAGAGGGGCTTTTTTCTTCATGGAAGGGGCAGCAAGCTTTGTAGTTTTTGCCGGCCTTTTTAAGTTGCACACGGCTGTTAACCACGTCGACGATATCAACGCGGTCTAATAAATCATCAATAAAAGTTTGTGGAATCAATCCAGCCATGGGCGACGCAAATAATTGTCAGTTAACAGTAACAGTGTAACCACTTCGTCGGGGAAAGAAACAGTGATTAGCTGTTTAAGGCAATCTTCACCAATCCGCTGACTGCACCGCCATCAGCTCGACCTTGAATTTGAGGTTTGAGAATGCCCATGACCTTACCCATATCGCGCATCGACTCAGCACCTGAAACGCTGATTGCTGAGTTTACCATGGCATTAATTTCATCATCCGTGAGTGCGGTGGGTAAAAACTCTTGAATCACGTTTATTTCAGATATTTCAATATCTGCTAATTCTTGCCGCCCGGCAGATTCGTACTGAGTAATAGAATCACGCCGTTGTTTGACCATTTTGTCTAGAATGGTCAAAAGTCGTTCATCACTGACTTCAATTCTTTCATCTACTTCAATGCGCTTTACCTCTGCCAACATCAATCGAATGGCGCTAAGGCGAGGTTTGTCTTTTGCACGCATGGCATCTTTCATCGCATCAGTAAGCTGGCTCTTCATTGACATGGGTTACCTCCAGGTAAATATTTAAAGGATTCTAGAAACACAAAAAGCGCCAACTAGGCGCTCTTTGGTAATGTTCATCTCACACAACAAATCGGTGGAGACTAGTACAGCCGAGTAAATTTGCGGGATTCGCGAGACACTTGTTTCTGGTTGCGCTTAACTGCTGCAGCGGCCTTGCGCTTGCGCACCCAGGTAGGTTTCTCGTAAAACTCACAACTGCGAACTTTAGCTAGTACACCAGCCTTTTCGCAAGAGCGCTTGAAGCGACGCAGAGCTACGTCAAATGGCTCGTTTTCTTTTATTCGTACACTTGGCATGTATGATTAATCCTGTAGTGAAAATATCTGTCGGCGGGACCCATTCCACAACCAACTTCTCAAGGGCGCGTAGTCTATACACTTCCCCTGGTTGTTGCAAAGTTTTTTGACGTCTTTTTGATGGGTTTTTACGCGTATTCTAAGGTAACCTTTGCAACATGCTATAAGGATGTCACCATCTTAGAATAACTATTGTTATAATCTCGGATCATCTACCAGCAAATTTATTTAGGTTCTCTACAAAATGCTTGTTCTAGGTATCGAAACCTCATGTGATGAAACCGGTGTAGCTGTTTATGATAGCGATCGCGGGTTACTGGCACACACCCTATATTCACAGGTTAAACTCCATGCGGATTATGGTGGAGTGGTACCGGAATTAGCATCCAGAGACCATATCCGAAAAATATTACCCTTACTTAATGAGGTGTTAGAGTTGGCTGGAGTCCTCAAGCAGGATCTTGATGGAATAGCTTATACCGCTGGTCCAGGTTTGATGGGTGCATTAATGGTGGGTGGTGCTATGGCTACCGCTTTAGGATTTGCACTGGGTATCCCTGTTGTTGGCGTTCACCATATGGAAGCGCATTTGTTGGCGCCCATGCTGGAGAATAATCCGCCAGACTTCCCCTTTGTTGCACTGTTGGTATCTGGGGGACACACCCAGTTAGTATCAGTAGCATCTATCGGCGACTATGAGTTGCTTGGAGAGTCTTTGGATGATGCGGCAGGAGAAGCCTTTGATAAAACAGCAAAGATGCTAGATTTAGATTATCCAGGCGGCCCGGTTTTAGCAAAGCTGGCAGAGAAAGGTAAAATAGAGCGATTTACCTTTCCCAGACCAATGACGGATCGCCCAGGTTTAGATTTTAGCTTTTCTGGATTAAAGACTTTTACTCGAAACTTGATTGACAAACATCGGGGAAACGACGTTCTTCCCGATGATCAAACCATTGCAGATATTTGTGCGGGGTTTCAGGAGGCGGTAGTGGATACGCTTGTGATCAAGTGCAAAAGAGCGGCTCTCGCTTCGGGAATGAGTACGTTGGTCATTGCTGGAGGAGTCTCAGCGAATACGAGGCTAAGACATAAGCTAGAGGTCGTCCTTAAGGAAGAGGGAGTCGAAGTGTTTTATGCTCGCCATGAGTTTTGCACCGATAATGGAGCCATGATTGCCTATGCTGGTTGCCAGCGGCTATTGGCGGGCGAAAGTAACCCCTTAAGTATAACGGCTACACCACGCTGGCCACTTGATCAACTTAGTCAACCTTCAAGCATTGATGTAATAAAGGAAAGTGTTTAATGGATATTGTTTATATTAGAGATTTACGTATTGAAACGATTATTGGAATTTATGATTGGGAGCGAGAGGTCAAACAGACGGTTAGTTTAGATCTTGAAATGGCCCATGATATTCGTAAAGCTGCAGAGACGGATGATATTCAATACGCGCTTAATTACAAATCCATTGCCAAACGGCTGATCAAGTTTATTGAAGAAAGTGAGTTTTTATTAGTTGAGCGCATGGCAGATGAAGTAGCTAGTATAGTTAGAGAGGAATTTTCTGTGCCTTGGTTAAAATTGAGAGTTAGCAAGCCTGGAGCTCTTCGAGGGTCTCAGGATGTAGGTATTATTATCGAGCGGGGAGAGCGTCAATAGTGGCCTTAATCTACCTTAGTTTGGGCAGTAACATCGATAGGACTTTGCGTATTTGCGCTGCCTTAGATGCACTTGCTGAAAACTTCGGTGATCTAACTCTTTCTTCTGTTTATGAGAGCGACTCAGTGGGCTTTAAAGGTGATAATTTCTATAATTTAGTGGTGGCAATCAAATCCGAAATGTCTGTTGGAGAAATTTCCTTTATTCTTAAGGAGATAGAGAATAGTAACGGTCGAGACCGCTCTGCACCGCGCTTTGGTCCGCGAAGTTTGGATATTGATATTCTCACTGTTGATGATGTCTCTGGTGATAGGGATGGTATTGCATTGCCCCGCGATGAAGTCTTGAAAAACGCTTTCGTACTTTTGCCTCTAGCGGAAATCGCGCCGACTTCTGTTCATCCTGTCACGGGTAAATCCTACGCTCAGCATTGGGCTGATTATGACAAAGAAAAGCAAAAGCTGTGGCCTATTGAGTTCCATTGGAGTGGCGCCAGTTAACAAGTTTTGCTAAATACTATTTGAACTACCCCCATCTACAGCAATTGTTTGGCCAGTCATGTAGGTCGCTTCGACCGCTAAAAAATAGACGGTTTGAGCAATATCATTTTCAGTCCCCAAACGTCCCATCGGCACCTTACTCAAAACAGAGTTCTGCTTGTCAGTGTCATCTAGCTCGTGTTCAGGCCACAAGATTGCCCCTGGGGCTACACTGTTGATCCGTACTTCTGGTCCCAACTCTTTAGCCAGTGATTTAGTCATGGCAATATTGCCGGCCTTGGCAATGGTGTATATAGGGTGTTTTTGCAGTGCTTGTCTTGCGTGCATATCAGAAATGTTGACTATGGCTCCGTGGCTCTGAGTAAGCATTGGTGCAAGTTTTTGAGATAGGAAAAACGGCCCTTTGAGATTACTGTTAATCAGATCATCCCACTGATCATTGTTGCAATCTTCCAGAGGAGTTGGATAGAAACTCGATGCATTATTTACCAGCACATCCAATCTGCCAATAGACCTAACTGTATCTGTGATTTTACCTAATCCAGAATCCTCATTAAGGTCACTTTGAACAAGCAGGCAACTATCTTTGCGCTGTTGGTTTAGTTGCATACAAAGCTTGTCTGCAGCTGAAGCTGAACGGTTGTAGTGAATGATAATAGTGTACCCTTGCTCATGAAAGACTTGGGCGATGACTGCGCCAATTCGACGTGCGGCTCCAGTGATAAGAATGACTGGTGAGGATGAAAGGTTTGATTGCATAAAAGTCACTCGTTAATTCTGTTGAAATTCGTTTTTAAACTGTTGCAACGCTTCGATTTGTCGTTGCTGTAATTGTTCGCCGATATCAGTGCCGCTAAGACCACTGTTTGCTAGATCTTTGACTTTAACTTCTAGCAGTTTTTCTCGTGCTTGTGTTAAGTACGCAGCAGGGGGGTATTCTCGATCTTCAAATCCTTTACGACCTCTAGCGTCAGCAAGACAGCACTCCAAAAAGTCATCGAGTTTTTTTGCAGATTTCAACGCGCCAATGGATTTTAGCAATTTCAACAAGGTTGTGGGCTTTAGCTCGAGGCTTTTGTGACATATCAAGTGAAACTCAGTGACCACTAGCGCTAGGTTGCGATGTTCATTGGGGACTTTTAGTCTGTCACAGACCGCTTTAACAAGTGGCACACCGCGTGCCTCATGGCCTGAGTGTCGGGGAAGAATATCTTTTGGCGTGATGCCTTTTCCAAGGTCATGGACTAAAACCGCAAACCTAACAGCTGCGCCACTAGAATACTTAGCCGCTTGCTGTAAGGCCATCAGAATATGTATGCCGGTATCAACTTCAGGATGATAGTCTGCCCGCTGATCCACACCGAAAAGAGCATCAACCTCGGGCAGTAATTCTTTCAATGCACCACAGTCTCGCAAGGTTTGAATATAGATATCAGGAGATTTTTCACATAGCGCTCGTTCGCTTTCCTTCCAAATTCGTTCAGCAACAAGATGGGCCAATTCTCCTGAATTGACGATGGCAATCATTAAGCGTTCTGTTTCAGGCGCGATGGTAAACCCTAGGTGTGCGTATCTAGCTGCGAATCGGGCCACCCGCAGCACGCGAAGAGGGTCTTCATCAAAAGCTTCTGAGACATGGCGCAAAACTCTATCTTCAAGATCGCGTTGCCCGCCGTGGGGATCGATAATGGTTCCATCTTCGTCCTCTGCCATGGCGTTAATTGTTAGGTCGCGACGAACTAAATCATCCTCAAGAGAGATGTCTGGCGCTGTATAAAAGCTGAAACCACCATACCCAAGGCCTGTTTTTCGCTCGGTTCGCGCCAATGCGTACTCTTCACCTGTTTCGGGTTTAATAAAAACGGGGAAGTCCTGACCTACGGGCCGATACCCCAGCTTGGACATCTCTTCAGGAGTGCTACCTATGACTACCCAATCATTTTCATGACTCGGATAGTGAAGTAATTTGTCCCTTACTGCGCCACCGACGCGATAGATCTTCATGGTTATATCCAAAAGTTTTCAGCATTGTATGTCCCTTGGATGATGACCTCAATCTAAACCACCATGGATGGCACGGTCTGATACCTAATAACTCGATTAGTACGGTTTTTTGCTTATTTACTGCAACAAATGTCTGGATTATTCCAAAATACGTTTAGACCTTGATGCTAGATATCTAAATAGCGATAAAAGAGCATTTTTTTACTTGACGAACTTAAAGTTTAGAATTATTTTTTAAGCATACTCCACGTTTTTCATGTTGCCTTTTTGACTTTTGTGAGGTTCTCCAAAAATGGGTGATGATTTAGACGATGATGTTTTTGATGCAGATGAAGATCTTGATGAAACCGCAGTTAGGGTTGAAACTGATCTTACTGAAAAACAGC
>Ga0208963_1000600_pt1 | contig 10345 bp, 12 predicted proteins | sample AOAMet2_C43A7_35_2_FD_188079 | JGI IMG/M metagenome (GOLD analysis project Ga0208963, IMG submission 188079) | Ammonia-oxidizing marine microbial communities from Monterey Bay, California, USA - C0912_C43A7_35 (SPAdes) | ecosystem: Environmental > Aquatic > Marine > Intertidal zone | place... | reverse complement strand
TGGAGGAAAACAACCTGCTATTAAAATATTCCTATCGCTGCTTTTGACTGCATCTTCTGCTAAACAAAGCGCAGTTTCACTCAATTTTCTATAATCTAAACCAGAGTCTTTCTCTTTTAATATTATTGGAGTTGCATAATAATTACTCGTTGTAATCACATCGCTTCCAGCTTGGATATTATCTTTATGGATATCAAAAATAAGCTCTGGCGCATCAATTAAAGCTTGAGCTGACCATATAGAATTTTTCCAATCAGGAAGGTCAAAGCCTTTTCTTTTTAACTCGCTAGCAAGTCCACAATCTAAAATATAAAAATCACTCAGCTTCTACCCTCCCAAGTTTAGCTTATATAGAATCTAGCTTAGCTAGAGAAAATATTTTAGACTAGAGATAACATTAGTCTACTTAATTCACCCGGGCATTCAAAGAAAGGGAAGTGCCCCGACTCATCTATAGTATAAGTTTTACTGGAAACATGATTTACGAAGTTTTCTAATTCTTTTAAATCTACTAACTTATCTTTACTTCCTAGGATAATTGAAACGGGCAAATCTAAGCTTTTCAATTCGCTTGAGCTTAATTGATAGTTGTTACATGCTTCTAAATCATCCAACATGATTAAAGCTTCTTTTTGTGGAAATATATTTTTAATACCTATTAGCCTTTTATAAAGTCCATATTTAATAATAAAGCTCGAAGCCTCACCGTTACTTATTTTAGCTTTTTCGATTAAAAATTTAGATACTTTTATAGGATAAATACTATTAAGTAAGATTAATGATTTGGCTTGATAGCTATGATGAATCAACATATCCATCGCAATTAAACCTCCCATACTATGACCACAAAGAACTAAGTTATTAAGGTTATAGCTCTTTAGTAGCTCTATTAAAAACTTACTATAAAATTGAATATTATTACATGAGGTTCCATGTGAACTTCCATGTCCAGGTAAATCAATAACCAGAGGTGGGTTATATTCAGATTCTGGGAAATTTAATGCTCTAATAAATCTATGATCCATACCAGCGCCGGGGATAAAAAGTATAGATTTTTTTTTAGGATCAATTAAATCAAAATTATGAAAATATATTCGAGAACTATTCATTTATAGTTATATCTTCTGTCAGAAAACTCTCGAACTCTTTTTCTCCATGTTTTGTATGAATTAGATTTTAAGTTTTCTCTCATAAGTTTTTTAACATCCTTTTCACCAATACCATAAATTGATTTTATGTTATCGAAGCTTGCGTGATCTGATAATGCTAACTCAATTATTTCGCTTATTTCAATTTCAGAAAACTTTTTCAAGATTTTTCCTTTTTATTACTGATTAAAAGATTCTACTTTCGAAATCCTCAGCTTATAAAAGTAGATTAAAAAAATTATTTATGAGGATTCACTAAATATTTCTGCCCAGTGGATTGTTTTGCATAGCTTATTATTGTTTCAGGCTGCAACATTTCCTCAAAAGATATTTCCTGAGCATATGAACTTGCAAAAGTAGTCTTAATTTCTTTAGCAACCCTCAATCTCATTTCTTGGAATTTCTCCATTCCAATTTTTCCAATCATAGGAGTTAATAACCAACCTCCTAGACCCCATGACATACCAAAAGCTCTTTTAAGAATTGTTGGCGACTGATCAAGTCCGCCATAGATATAAACTTGTTTATATGTATCTGAACCATAGCGACTGTATTCTTTGGAGGTTTTATTTGCAGCTATTTCCATTGCAGAGAGTATTTGACCTGGTAGTTCGCCATTATTTCCTCCACCAGTTGCATCAAAACCTAATGTTGCCCCTGTTTCAACTAAAGCTTCAACAAGATTTTCCATAAAATTATCATCACTTGTATTGCAAATATACTCGGCTCCAAGATTTTTAAGAATCTCTACTTGTTCATCTTTTCTAACTATGTTTACAAGGGGGACAGCGTCATCTTTACATATCTTCACTAACATTTGGCCTAAATTTGATGCGGCAGCAGTATGAATAATAGCAGTATGATTTTCCATTTTCATTGTTTCTAAAAAAGATAAGGCTGTTAAAGGGTTAACAAAAGAAGAGGCGGCATCTGCCGGACTTGTTCCTTCGTTCATTACAAGGCAGCTAGATGCAGGAACACACCTGTATTGAGAATACATAGCACCTCCTGCCAATCCAACTACCTTACCTATAAGATCTTTTGCATTTTCACCTGCACCTTCAATTACCCCGGCACCCTCGTTTCCTACAGGCATGGATTGATCTAATCGAGGCTTCATAGCATTCATTAAGGATGGATTTATTTTCATTGAAGTTACTGTTTCATCTCTAGAGCCAGAGGTATTTATAGTACTTAAATCTGCCGCAAAGCTTAATAAAAGTCCTAAATCTGAGGGATTGATTGGAGCTGCTTCTACCTTTATTAATACCTCATTATCCGATGGTATTGGCTTTTCAACAATTGCAATAGATATTTCAATATTCCCATCGCTTGTTACTTTTGATCTTATTTCTTTTGAATTTTTATCTGACATAATTACTTTTCCTCAAATGAATTTTTACTGAATAAGGACGATATAAATTAATTTATATTGCGTTAACTAATTTTTTTTCGTTACTTCTTCGAACAAGTTTTCCAGGAAGGGCGCCTGTATGAACACCATTATCAAAGATCACCTCTCCAGCCTTAATAGTGATTTCATAACCTTCAGGACGTTGAACCAGGCGTCTACCGCCAGCAGGTAAATCAAAAACTGCCTCGGGCCTATGCAGTCGCATAGCATCAAAATCAATAATATTTAAATCAGCAATTTTACCTTCCTCTAAACGTCCACGATCAAACATACCAAAAGCTTCTGCTGTGCTAGATGTAAGGGATTTAACTATAAACTCAAGAGACAGCTTTTCGCCACGTGTTCTGTCTCTTCCCCAGTGTGTCATAATAAATGTTGGCATGCCTGCATCTGCAATTACACCACAATGAGCGCCACCATCACTAAGGCCAAATAATACATTTGGATGTTCAAGAAGTTTTTTTTGATAATCTAAAGAATAACTTTGATAGCCGCCAAGAGGTTGATAGAACAACTCCTTACCCTCTCCCTCTAAGAGCATATCATACATAACTTCCATAACATCTAAATCTCTTGCCTTTGCTATTCCAGCAATACTGTCATCAAAAGTTGGTTCATAATTCGGATTTTCTCCCAAAGGAAAGACAAGACCCATTAAAGTTGGTAGATCCTGCATAGGTCCACTTTTAATCACAGATTTTTCAGATAATATTTTCGCTTTTATTTTTGGGTTTCTTAACTGAATCAATAAATCTTCATGATCAAGAGAGGCTAGTTTATCTCGCCATGTAGGGTGTCCTACAAATGCATGAAAGCTTGATTGTAAACCATGAAGAACACCAGTTGGCCGGCCAGCTGCTTGTGGTCTAATTTCATGGCCCTCGAGTCGAGCTTGTTCAGCAAGATTATACATCTTATTGTCTTTGTAAGCTGGAGCAGTTGTTGCTATTAAAGTAACAGTTAAACCTGTTTGTTTTTGAAAATCTTTAACCCACTCCCATTCTTCATCTTCACCAAGGTGATCTGAAACTAATTCAAATACTGAATTATTAAGACCTTTCATACCTAATCCAAGAGCTAGCATCTCTTCATTCCCTGAGAAAGTCCCTGGCATGTATTCCCCATGAATGTCTTTGTGTAATAATGTTTTAGAACTTGAAAAACCAAGAGCGCCTGCCTCAACCCCCTCTTTCACAAGATATGCCATCTTATCAACTTCTTCTTTTGTTGGTGCATAATCTGAGTTACAACGCTCACCCATAACATATGCTCTAACTGCACCATGAGGTACCTGTGTAGCAACGTCAATTGCACGGGGAAATGCTTCTAGTGCATTCAAGTACTCAGGAAAACTCTCCCATTGCCAATTAATACCTTCTGATAATGCAGCTCCAGGAATATCCTCCACACCCTCCATCAACTCTATTAAAAAGCTACGGTCTTTCTCTTTTACGGGTGCAAATCCTACTCCACAATTACCCATAACAACTGTTGTTACACCATGCCAACTTGAAGGAGCCAAAAGAGGATCCCAGGTGGCTTGACCATCATAATGCGTATGCACGTCAACCCAACCTGGGGTTACAAGCTTACCTTTTGCATCTATTTCGTTTTTAGATTGCTCATTGATTTCACCTATAGCAGCTACTCTCCCATCTTTTAATGCAATATCGGCAACATAACGATCTGCGCCGGTACCATCAATAATAGTTCCATTTCTGATAATGGTATCATACATAAGCAATCTCCCTTTTTAATCAGTCTATATATCAATAATTAAGTAATCAATAAGTTAATAGTAACTAACATTCTAATATCAGAATCTAATCTAAGTCCCTGAAGTTAGGCTTTCTTTTTTCTATAAAAGCAGAAACACCTTCTTTAAATTCTTTAGAGTCCAGCCTTACTCTTTGAATTTCTTTTTCATAATCCAATTGTTCGCTTAACGATCCAGATAAAGCTTTATCATGAGCCTTAACTATCTCTTTAAGTCCGGCTGTTGGACCATTTGCAAGTTTATTAGCAATTTTTTCAGATACCACCATCAGCTCATTATCTGGAACACAGTCCCAAATCAAACCCCACTCCTTAGCTTGTTGCGCTGATATATCGTCACCCAAAAGTCCCATTCCATTCGCTCTAGCCCTACCAATGAGGTTAGGTACAAACCATGATGCACCAACGTCTGAAATAATTCCTAAATTTGGGCCAAAAACTAATTTGAATTTTGCAGACTCAGCTGCAACTACAATATCACCTGTAAGTGCTAGACCCACACCGCCACCGGCAGCTATTCCATTTATTGCATTAACAACTGGTTTTGTTGATTGCGTAATAGCTTTGACTAGAGGATTAAAGGCATTTTCCATATTAACTGAACCGGCTTCACCTGGCGTTAAACCTCTTGTTTTAGGCCACCCACCATCTACTAGATCTGCACCAGAACAAAAACCTCTTCCATTACCAGTAATAATTATTGATCGAACTTTCTTATCAGCCTTAGCCTCATTAAGACCTTCCAAAAGCCCCATTATTAAATCTGCATTCATAGCATTTAGAGTGTCAGGCCTGTTTAAACTTAATCTTAAAACTCCGTTATCATTTAAATTTTTTTCAATTGTATTATTCATATCTTTTCCTAAATAAATATTTTCTCTTATTAACTTTGCTTGTTCTTACTAGCTAATTTCTTATCATAATTCCTTTTAGGAACTATTACTAAATTTATTTGTCGCCTTTATAAGTTCGTGAGTTATTTCTTTTTCAAAAGAAGAATGACCAGAAAAAGGTGCGATTATAAGTTCAGATTCGGGCCATCTAGAATGAAGCTCATATGCGGTTGTGGGAGGACAAACCACATCATATCTTCCTTGAATAATGATAGAGGGGATATTTCGAATAATATCAATATTATCTAAAAGTTGATTTTCGTTATCTAAAAAACCTTTATTTACAAAATAATGATTTTCTATAAGAGCAAAAGCTAGAGCAAACTCAGCATTAACAGAATCTTTTACAGCATTAGGGTTATAATTAATAAAGCTACAAGAAGCTTCCCACTTTGACCAAGCTTTTGCGGCAGATAATTTTTTTTCTTTATCTTTTCCATAAAAAATTTTTCTATAAGCCTCTATTAAATTAGATCTTTCTTCTTCAGGAATCTCCTCTAAAAAACCTTGCCATGCTTCTGGATACATTTCGCTAGCCCCATACTGATAAAACCATTGAAGCTCCTTTTCCCTGAGCATAAAAATACCACGGAGAACCATTTCGCTAACATATTTAGGGTATTTTTGAGCATAAGCTATAGCTAATGTACTTCCCCATGAACCTCCAAATACTAACCATTTTTTAATATTTAACTCCTCCCTTATTGATTCAATATCTTCAATAAGGTGCCAAGTTGTGTTGTCCTCTAAGCAAGTATGAGGTTTACTATTTCCACACCCCCTTTGATCAAAAAGAATAATTCTATATTTTTTTGGATCGAAGAATCTTCTTGAAAGTTTGCCGCATCCTCCACCTGGGCCGCCATGTAGAAATATTGCTGGCTTACCTTTCGGATTACCACACTGTTCATAATATATTTCATGAACACCCTTTTTAAGATAACCTCTGTCATAGGGTTCTATAGAAGGAAATAATTTATTTTTCTTATTAAATAATTTCATTTTCATTCCTTTTCTCACTTAATAAATATTAATAAAATCATCAAAGTAAAAATATCTAACACCATCACTTTGCTCGCAATTAGCTATACAATAAGCAACATTGGAGGATTTTATACTTCTATATTTTCTGAAATATCCAATTAAAAAAAGATTTATAAATGATGATAAATTTTGTCCAATTTTTTCTAAAAATCTACTTTCTTCTCGTCGACCAAGAAGTAAGCTAGGACGAAAAATATTTATGACCTGAAAATCAATTTTTTTAATTTCTTCCTCGACCTCACCTTTTGTTTTTAAATAAAAATTTTTTGTATGTGGGTTTGCACCCACAGAAGAAACCAAACTAATTTTTGTGGCACCAGCCTCTTTTGCTTTCCTAGCAAAAGATACGCAATAATCAAAATCAACTTTTTTAAATTCACTTTGACTACCAGCTTTTTTTATAGTTGTACCTAAACATATATATATGTGATCACAAGAGGGAAGACTTCCATTCTCCAGAAAATCATCAAAATTAATATCAAGAGGTCTTACGTTTTCAGGTAGATTATTTATGGGTCTACGGGTAATAGCTATAATTTCTGTATCTTTTTTAGCTAGCTCGTAAAGTAGCTTATTTCCTATAAGACCTGTAGAGCCAATAATTAGAGAAGTATTATGCGTTTCCACTAAATTAATACCTTTTAATGTTATTAAAATAAAATTACTTAGCGTAAAATCTCATCTCAACTTGATCAGTATTAACGTCCATTTCAGTTATACATAAATATTGATTACCATCGCTAACATCATCTAAAGATAGAAAAGAATATATACTACCCTCTCTACTCCAAACTCCTTGACGAGATGCGCTTGCTCTTGATCCATCCTTATTTATTGCTGTAGCTCTTCCGTAAAAAGATCCTTGATCCGGTGAATTTGGATTACTCAATTTTAAGTTATAGGTAAGCCATGTTTTTCCATATTTTTCATTGTCAGAAACCACATTAATTATTCCTTTACCATCCTTTAAAGTAATAGATGTAATTTTACCTGAGAGATTTACTTTATCCCCAGTTATTTCAAAACTATACAAATTAGTTGAAAAAAGAAAAAATACTAAAACAAATGTAATTTTTAAAAATATCCTCATGACTAGCTCCTATTTTTAAATAAAGCTTAACTAACAAAGTTAATAATGCAATAAATTTCTAAAATCTAAATAACTATTTGTAAGAAAAAAAAGATAGTTTTTTAATCAGAGCTTTAACCCGCCAAGTTTCGAACATGTTTCATTGAACTCTTTTATAGTATCTTTAATAATCTCTTCGGCTGATTTAATACCGTCAATTAGACCTACTGATTGACCAGAAAGAGCGGGAGCAGCGTTCATATCGCCTCCGAAATATAAATCTTGTATTCCCCTCATAGCGGCCATATCCATTTCCCCTGCATCAAGTATTTCTTTAGTAAAGTCTGTTCTAAGAGCTCTTATAACCGGCTTGGAACTTTTATTTAATATCCAAGTACCATTGAGAGGAGAATCAAAAATATAATTTTTAAAATTCTCATGAACAGGACTTTCTTTGCTAGAGACAAATCTAGTTCCCATTTGAATTCCTTCAGCTCCAACTGCAAAAGCTGCTGCCATTCCAGCTCCATCTGCAATTCCACCCGCAGCAATAATTGGTATATCTATTTGCTTCCTTATTGCTTGTATTAATACAAAAAGACCAACCTCTTCAGGACTTTTAAAACCCCCTCCTTCGGTTCCTTCTACAACAAGTCCATCCACACCACAATTAGCAGCTTTTATAGCCCCCTCAACACTTGGAACTGCATGATAAACAGTTATTCCTGCATTTTTTAATTTATCTATATATTTTGAAGGATCACCTGCTGAGGTAGTTACAAAATTAACACCGTGTTGAACACAAAAATCAACCATACTGTCATCTTTCAAGAAGAGTAACGGTAAATTTACTCCAAAAGGCTGGTCAGTTAATTCAGACATTTTCTCTATTTCAGCTTTACAATTATCTACTTCACCTGAAGATGTCTCAATCACACCAAGACCTCCAGCATTGCAAACTGCAGAAGCCAACTGGCTCCTAGCTATCCACCCCATGGGTGCTTGAATAATTGGATACTTAGACCCAGTATGTTTTATTACTCTATTCATTGATTTTCCTTAATAAAATTAATTAGAAGCTCTTATAATTCTTTATTGTTTTATTAAAATTTTCTACACTTTTTACCACTTAACATATCTTTAAATAAGTCTATCTGACTTTGATCTAAATCGCGATTTGTCCACCAAATCGCATGCTTATTTATATCGCGTTTATCATCTATAACTAATCCCCACATTGGTGCAATCTGGTTAGGTATCATTGAATAACGAATATCAGTGACGAGATTTTTTTCTTTGTTATAGCCTAAATAATCTTGAGAAAACCAACGAAACCTCTCAATATCCTTTCTTTGCTGACTATCTTTATCAAGATTGGGTAAATGATGTTGATAATCAAACACTTTAGTAGTCTCACCCTTACACCATGTAGTTGATTTAACGGTTCGAATTGCATCAACGTAAAAAGTTTCTTCATGCTGATAAATGGACTTCCATAAAATCAGGTTACCAAATGATGGCTTAAGGGTCATACGCTCAACGCCATGACCTCTTGATTCAGCAAGCTTAATCGCAGCTGATAATGCTCTCTCATATTGAATAAAACCCAAGGATAAATAAAAAACAATCCATCCAATCGTGAAAAAACTAAATATCCTTTTTCTTGTTACTATCGCAATTCCAGTGAGGATTAAAGCAGGAATTGTAAAGAGAGGATCAACAATAGAAATAGTATTCCAAGTAATACGCTCGTTTGAGAAAGGCCAAAAAAGTAGAGTACCGTAGGAGGTGCATGCATCAAGTAATCCATGAGTTGCATATCCCAAAAAACTCGCTAAATAAACTTTCTTCAGACTGATGGACTTCTTAACCAGAGGAAAGATAAGAAGAGAAATAATTAAAGCGCCAAAGGGAATAAAAAAAAGTGAGTGACTGAACTGCCTATGGTATTCAAGAAATAAAATCGGATCATTCTCTGACCGTATCAAAACATCTAAATCAGGGGCTAATCCGGCAAGAAAACCTATAAAGCTAATCTTGATAAAATTATTTTTGTTAGCAGTAGATTGTGCAAAGGCTGCGCCAACTGTTCCTTGAGATACTGGATCCATTTTTAGTCCTACCCATACTGTAATATTAAAATCTAACTTTACTTTTTACCTCTCGTAAACTTACTTAGGTAAACAATGGTTAAAGTGATGAAAATAAATGAGATTCCAAAAACACCGAATAATTTAAAGTAAACCCAAGTATCTAGAGATGTATAAAAAATAAAATATAAATTAATTAATCCAATACTTATAAAGCCAATAGACATTAAATTAGTTGCATTTTTCCAAGCTTTTTCTGGAATTTCCGGTATAGCCTTCTCTGTAAAATTCTTTATTAGGTAAGAATTTTTAAAATATGAAAAACCTATAAGAATCATAGCAAAAAGCCAATTTACAATGCTCACCTTCCACTGGATGAAAATTGGATCTCTTAATACTAATGTAGCTCCACCTAGAACCACCACCAATAACCATGTTAAGAGTAATTTTTTGTCAATGCTTCCTTTAGTTAACTTTTCATAACCCACTTGTAAGGTTAAGGCGATCATTAGTGCTCCGGTTGCTAAAATAACATCTTTAGTAAAAATCCAAGCACCTGCAAATATTAAAACTGGTAGAAGTGTATTAAATTGTTTCATATTATTCTTTTATTCTCACTCAATATAATATCTTTCATTTAACCCCACACACAAATGTTATATAATGAAATAGGGAGTAGTTCAAATGTCTATAAAAATTCAATTCAAACAAATTATTACTTCTAAATCTCTCAATATTATTATCTTTAATTTGTTCTTTGATTTTTTCTTCAATTGACATTAGTTTTCCTTACTGATTTTAAGTATTTTATTATGGTGTCATGAAAGCCAAATTTCAATGCATCTGTCATAATCGCATGGCCAATTGACACCTCGTCAACCTCGCCACACTCATGAAGGTGGGGTAAATTT
>Ga0208963_1000597_pt1 | contig 10392 bp, 18 predicted proteins | sample AOAMet2_C43A7_35_2_FD_188079 | JGI IMG/M metagenome (GOLD analysis project Ga0208963, IMG submission 188079) | Ammonia-oxidizing marine microbial communities from Monterey Bay, California, USA - C0912_C43A7_35 (SPAdes) | ecosystem: Environmental > Aquatic > Marine > Intertidal zone | place... | reverse complement strand
AGGTTACTTTGTAGATAAATTAGAAAAAATGGGAAAACAATACACAGACGAAGAAATACAAACTGCATACAAAGAACTACAAGCAGAAGGTAAAATAAAGAAAGTTGATTTAAAAGATTTAAAGACTGTAGAAAAAGTAAAAAAAGATTTAGATAAAGCTACAGATTTAATGGAAAAACAACTTAAAAAAACATCTAAAGCAGTATTTGACGCAAAAGGTGATTTAAGAGATGTAGGTTCTAAATATAACGCTTTAGCTACTAAGTCATTGAAACAAATACAGGACTTTGAACAGGCAGCAAAAAATTTAGGTGTAAAAGTAAATACACAAAAATACGAAGACGCAGTAGAAAAATTTTACAATATAAAAGCAAAAGTAAGTAACTACTTAAAATAAAATAAAATGTATAAAGACTACGAAATAAAATTAAACGCTATCTTAGACAAGCACGGAGTACAGAAAGTTGAGTTAGGTTTAGTAGATGATATAGAAAAACTAATAAAATCAAGCGAAACAAATAGAAAAAAATTAGATAGTAAGTTAGATAATTGGTATAATAAGATTGTTTCAGTAAATAAAGAATTTTCTTCTGTTTCTAAACTTTATACAAATTTCGACAAAAATATAAAAGAATTAAAACAACAAGTAAAAACTTTAGAAAAAGAAGCTAAAGGTTTAGGTATTCCTGTTAATACAATACCAGCTTATAAGAACGCTAACGCAGATATAAAACGAGCAGACGATATGATAGCAGAATTTTTCGAAGCTAACAATATAGCTAAAAAAATTAAGGCAGCGTTTTAGAAAATCAAATAGAACTTAAACAATTATATTATATAGTATAAAACAAAATTAAAATGGAATTAAAAACACAAATCTTAAAAGCTTTAGGTCTTAACAAAGACGAAGCAACAAACTTAGAATTTCAAGCTAAACTTATTGACGGTACTATTATTGTAAGTTCTGATGAGTTAGCAGCAGGTGTAGATATTGCTATATTAGCTGAAGACGGAACGACTATGCCGTTACCTGTAGGACAATACGAAACAGAAGACGGAGTAGGTTTTTCTGTAGAAGAAGAAGGTATTGTAGCAGAAATTTACGAAACTGAAGAAGTTGAAACAGAAGAAGAAGAAGAAGTAGCACCAGAAGAAGAAGTAGAAGCGGCTATCGAAGAAGTAGAAGATCCTTCAGAAGTAAATAGACTACCTAAAAAGATTAAAACAACTGAAGAAGTAGAGTTTAATAAAGAAGCAGTTATTGAAGAAATAGGTGCAGTTATTAAAGAATTACTTACTGAAGTTAGAAATGACGTTAGTAGATTGTCTTCAGAATTAGAAGAAATGAAAGGAACTAACGAAACATTAGAAGTTGAAAAAGAAACACTTTCTGCACAATTAGAAGAACTTTCTAAAGAACCAGCTTCTGAACCTGTAACTACAAACAAGTTTTCTGACAAGAAACAAGTAACACCTGTAGAATACAGAAATATGACAAGACAACAAAAATATTGGTATAACATAAATAATAACTAAAAAAAAATAAAACAATGGCTTTAACAATTACGAGTAGTTCGTACGCTGGAAAACACGCTTCGAATTATGTAAATGCTGCTTTAAAAACAGCAGCTTCTTTGGAGTATATGACTATCAGAGAAAATGTAAACTACAAAGAGGTTTTAAACAAGGTAGCAGGTGCTAACTTAGTAAAAGACGCTTCTTGTGACTTTACAGAAAATTCTGCTACACTTACTTTAACTGAAAGTGTACTTTTCGTAGAACCTTTTCAAATTAACATTGACGTATGTCGAACTACAATGATCAGCGACTGGGCGTACGAACAACAAGATGACTTCGTAGCTTACGCAATGGGTTACTTATCAGACAGTATTGCTGACAGTGTAGAAAACTCAATCTGGCAAGGAACAACAGGTACTTCTGGTCAATTCGACAAATTAGCAACAGGTTCAATGACTGCTTCTTCTGCTTCTGCAGCTTATACAGCAGCTAATATTGTAGCTAACTTACAAACACTAGCAGCTGACATTCCAGCAAATGTTTACGGAAAAGAAGACTTATACATTTATATGAACAAAAAGACTTACAGATTTTATATTTCTGCAATTTCTGCTTTAAGTGCTTTCCCTTTTAATCATATGGGGCAATACACACCAGAATTCGAAGGAATTTCGATCGCCGTTTGTCCAGGAATCGCAGATAACGTAATGTTTGCAGGTACTAAGTCTAATGTATTTTTCGGCACATCTAGCCAATCTGATATGCTGACTAGCGTAAAGGTGCTAGATATGGAAAACCTTGACGGCTCGAACAATGTGAGAATGGTCTGTAAGTGGACTGCAGGTGTACAAACAGGTGTAGCTTCTGACTTTACTTACCAATCATAATTATTAACTTAACTAACTTAAAATCAACGACTTATGGCTTGTAATTTAACAAAAGGAAGAAATGTCGGATGCCGCTTAGGAATCGGTGGAATCAAGGCAATCTATATAGCACAACACGATGAACTAACTGCTTATACAGCAGCAAGTGGTGAAGTAACAGACTTTGATTTGGGTGGTAGTGACGACTTATATAAGTATTTACTTAAAAGAGGTACAGGAAGTGTAACAGAAACTATTAACGCATCTAGCGAAAATGGTACTGTATTTTATACACACTCTGTAAATGTAAAACTACATAACTTAACTAAAGAAGACCAAAACGAAATTAAACTATTAGCACAACAAAGAATGGTTATTTTCGCAGAACTAAACCAATTAAATAGTACAGGTAAAAATACTATTGTAGCTTTAGGTTTAGATAACGGTTGTGAACTTTCTGCAGGTACTTCAGTTTCAGGTGCAGCTTTAGGTGATACAGTAGGTTATGACTTTACATTCGAAGCACAAGAACCTAACCCAATGCAATTAGTAGCGGACTACACAACAGTACCGTTCGATAACGCAGCGTTTACAATTAACGCAATACAGACTTCTTAAAACCTTAATTGGTTTTGTTTTCATATTTATTAAAGGGGTGGCAATAGCTACCCCTTTTTTTATTAACTTAAAATTAAAAAGATGTATAAACTAAAAGAACAATACAAAGGTATTACAGTAAATAAAACAGGTCGAATGATTATATTAGACAATGTAAGATCTGACGAAGTGGAATTATTAGGAGTAGAACACTTCTTTACAAAGACTAAGAAAAAGACAGTTTCAACAAAAGACAAATAAATTACTGTTTTTTATATTATATAGTATGATAACAGGAGTTTACGGAAGTACAATAAGTTCATATTTAACTTTAGAAGAAAATAGAATACACACAGATGTAGACGCTTCAAAGGTTAGATATTTGTTTAAGTTTACAAACGATATGACAGGAACTGTAAAGTATTGTTATGGTCGTAAAACAACTACAAACGACAGATACGTTAAGAACAGTTTTTTACACAGAACATCAGAAGACCTATTTACTTTTCATATAAACTTTAAACCCTACGGTTTTTGGAAATACGAAGTTTATGAAGTTACTTGGCTAGGTTCAGTTTCACTTACAGCAGAAACAGCACCAGCAACCGAAACACATATATTAACAGTAGGAGCAGCTAACGGAGTAGTAAAAGGAAAAGTAGAAGAAGGGAAACTTTATATACAAGAAACAGCAGGTTCAGAACAAATAAAATATACAGAACACACAACAACAGAAACTAATTATTTATATACAAATTAAAAAACTATGAGTTTAATAGACAATAACAATACTCTTTTAAGAGAACAACTAGGTAAAGGTTCGGGGGTAGTATTTACAACAGTAGCACAAACAGGTAAAGATTGGTACGCAGTACATTTTGTTACAGAAAGTGTAGTAAGTGCTATAACAATGACTTACCATACAGGCGAAAGTGCTTTACATACTACAATACCAGCAGGAACAGTTATATTCGGACATATAACAGCTATTACAATGACTTCAGGTGTTGCAATAGGTTACAAAGAAACTGACGAAAAAGCAGGATAATGAGATTAGGTTTAGGACTTAATATAAAAACTACAGGTGGAGAATGGTCACCAGCTAAATTAAGAAGTTTAATACATTGGTATAAATTCGACACAGGAATAGATAAAGACGGTGAAGACGATGTTACTGATTGGAATGACCAAAAAGGAAGTAATAATTTAACTGCTGACGGTACAACTGCAAATTCCCCTTTATATAGTAGTGGTTCTGTATTATTTAATTCTAACAACGATATACTGACTTTAGGAACACCTTTAGACTTAGGTAAATTTTCACTTTATGTAAGAATGGAGGCTAGTGCATTTGACGGTGACTTTCTTTTTGAAGAAACAGGAAGTGAGTTTATAAAAATACACGACGCTAATAATATAAGAATAAAAATAGCGGGTGGTTTAAGACACGATGTATCATCTGGTGTTTCTTTAAGTGCAGACACAAAATTTAATATAGGAGTTGAACGTGAAGACACAGGTAGTACTACAGACGACCAGATATTTTTATTTTTAAATAACGTATCTAAAACAATAGGAGGTTCTGGTGGTGGTACACAAGCAATAACTGACTTATTAGAAATTACTACAATAGGAAAACCAGCAAGTGACTGTAAATTTTATGAAATTATAATATGTAATGACACTTTAAGTAGTTCAGATAGGACAAGTTTAAATACATACCTTAATAAAATATAATGAAAAACAAAAAGAAAGTAGATTTTAAAGAAAGTATTTTAAACGTAAACTTTGAAACACAAACAGCACCTGTAATACAGGAGGCTATGGGTAAAGATTTTATAGAATACGGAACAGAAAACTATAAGAACTTATACCCTCAATTTTTAATAGACCTTTTCTACAATTCTAGTACACACGCAGCTATAGTAAACGCTACTTCGGATATGATAGCAGGTGAAAGTATAACAGTTGAAGAAAGTGACAATTTAGACGCTTACGTTAAACTTAAAAGGTTCTTAGCACAAGCAAATAGTAAAGGAGAAAGTTTACATAGTGTAGTTAAGAAAATTGCTTTTGATTTTAAACTACAAGGAGCGTACGCTTTAAACGTAGTTTGGAGTAAAGACCGTACAGAAATATCAGATATTTACCATATACCCGTAGAACGTATAAGAATGGGTAAACCAGACGCTTTAGGAAGGGTTACAGAATACTATGTAAGTTCTGATTGGTCTAATACAAGAAGAAACAAACCTCAAGTAGTACCAGCATTTAATATAAACGACAGAACAAACCCTAACGCTATTATATATGACGGTATGTACAGTCCTAATATGCAACTTTACAAAGTACCAGATTATGTAGCGGGTTGTAATTGGTGTTTAGTAGATCAGAAAATAGCGGAGTACCATTTAGCAAACGTACAAAATTCTTTCTCTGCGAGTATGTTTATAAATTTTTCTAATGGGGTACCTTCGGCCGAAGAAAGAAGACAGGTTGAGAATAGCATAAATAAGAAGTTTGCAGGAACAGGTAACGCAGGTAAAACAATAATAACATTTTCAGACGATAAAAACAGAACACCCGAAATAGTACCTATATCAATGTCAGAAGCGGACAAGACTTATTTAGCTTTACAAGAATTGATCGTTAGTAACGTAATGGTAGCACATCGCGTTACTTCACCTATGTTAATGGGTATTAAAAACAATACAGGTTTAGGTAATAACGCAGAAGAATTAAATAGTGCTTTTGAAGTTTACTTAAATAGTGTAGTAAAACCTTTTCAGAATAACATATTAAGTTGTTTAGGTAAAATATTAGAAGTAAACGGTATTAACTTACCTATAGAAATAGTACAGAACAAACCTATTACTACAAGATTTACTATTGAAGATATGAAGTCGGTAATGACTGAAGACGAAATACGAGCAGAATTAGGTTTAAAACCTTTAGAACAAGAATTAACAGCTGACGAAGAAGACAAATACAGTATGTCTGAAGAACAAGACGAACTAGACAAGTTTATAGCAGAATTTGGAGAAGACGATTTAGAAGGTTACGAACTAATAGATGACGAAAGAGTAGAAGACGAAGACGAAGATTTTGACTTTGAAAAAGAGTTAAACGAAATACACAGATTAGACTTAGCAGTAAGCACAGGTTCACCAAAACCAGACGAAGCAGACGCACAAGACGGAATAGACAAAGAATATAACTTATACAAAGTAAGATATGTATATAGTGAAGACACAGGACTAACACGAAAAAGTGGAAAAAGTAGAAGTTTCTGTACTCGTATGATGTCGGCAAATAAAATATACCGTAAAAAAGACATTCTTTTAATGGGTGCAAAGACTACTATAAATTCAGATTGGGCACCAAAAGGAAAATCTAACTACAGTATTTGGAAACACAAAGGTGGTGGTAACTGCCAGCATTTTTGGAAAAGAAAAATATATAAGTTTACTTTAGGAGTTTCAAAAAGTGGTAATTTAGAAGACGGAGATGTTATTAGTACAGCTAAAGCAAGAAAGTCAGGTTTTTACCCACAAGCAAATGACAAAAGAGTAGCAGAAGCACCAAAAAGAAGAAGTAATAAAGGATTTGTAAACCCAGAACTAATAGAAAAATATAGCTAATGAGTTACGTTTTATTCATATCAGAAAACAAAATAAAAGATAGTACTGCAATAGGTGGTAATGTAGACGCATCTTTTTTGCACCCCTACATAAAAATTGCACAGAAGAAATATATAGAAACTAAATTAGGAACTGACCTTTTCGAAGCGTTACAAACGAAAATAACAGCAGGTTCTTTAAGTGGTGCATACCAAACTTTAGTAGACGATTTTATAATGGACGCTCTTATACATTGGAGTTTTTACGAATGTTTACCGTTTTTAAGATACAAGGTAATGAACAACAACGTAGTTTCTAAAACTGCAGAAAACAGTACACCATTAAGTAGAGAAGAAGCACAAGATTTAAGAGAGGAAATTAGGAACACTTCTGAATTTTTTACGGAACGTCTTATAGACTACATTAAAAACAATACTGCAAGTTTCCCAGAATACACTACAAACACAGGTTCAGACGTAACACCAGACACAGTAAACTATTATTCTGGTATGAATTTAGAATACGACAGAAACGCAAGACGTGATATTACTTTAGACGACTTCTTAACACCAGATCTTAAATAATGAAAAAGAACTATAAACCAAAAGCTAAAAACGAAGTAGCTTTAAAAACATATATAAAAAATGCCGATAAAAAAAGCAACGGAAGAAATAGCAGAAGTAGGAATAATTAACGGTGGTACACTAGCGGCTACAACTTTTATTGAAATAGAGATGTTTTTGAAGATTATATTACTATCTTTGACAATAGGATATACTATATACAAATGGTACACACACTATAACAGGAATAAAAAAAAATGACTTTAAAGTATTTTAAACTATCTGAATTTGATTGTCCTTTTGAAGAAGGTTCGGGTTCTAAAATGAAACCAGAATTTTTAGAGAAACTAGACGAAGCAAGAGAAATAGCAGGAATACCTTTTAAAATTACTTCAGGTTACAGAACAAAAGAATACAACGAAGACCTTATACGCAGAAACTACAAAGCAAGTAAAAATTCTAGTCATCTTAAAGCTTTAGCATCAGACATCAGTGTAAAGGATAGTAAAAGTAGATTTATAGTTTTCAATAGTCTATTGTTAGCAGGTTTTACAAGGATAGGTATTGCAGACACATTTATTCACGTAGATTTGGACACAGATAAAACACAGAACGTAATTTGGACATATTAACTAAAATATTATATATAATGGAATTATCAAACATCGATTGGACTACTTTAATTTGGTCACTAATAGCAATTTTCGAAGTAATTGTTAGACTTACACCGTCTGAAAAAGACAATTCACTATTGAACAAAGTTATTTGGTTTATAGATAAAGTAGTACCAAACCGTACAAAATAAATGTCTAAGACAGGTAAGCGTTTACGTCTGTCTAAAGAAGAAGTAGAACTAATAAATGAATTTAGAGGTTCTGAATTAGATAATTTAAACGGTAATACAGCTTTAGATTTACACCTAAAAGAACGAGGAATAAACAAAGATGAAGTAGTCAGTGTTAAACACTGGCAAAATATGTCTGGTGAACTACGTTTTTCTATTGTAACTAAACAGAATTACGGTGTAGAAGAAAGTAATTTATTAGAAGACATAAAAGGTCTAATAGATAAACACGCACCTACTTACCCAAAGATAAAAAGAACTAAAGGTAACCACCTTTTAGTTATAAACCCCGCAGACGTACATATAGGTAAACTTGCAGTAGCTTTAGAAACAGGCGACGAATACAATACTAAAATTGCAACTGAACGTGTTTTAGAAGGTATTACAGGACTTATTGAAAAGTCTAAAGGGTTTAACATAGAAAAGGTATTATTTTGCATAGGAAACGATATTTTACATATAGACAACGTATATAACACTACAACAGCAGGAACACCACAAGACGCAAACGGTAAATGGTGGCAACATTTTGAACTTGCTTTAGATGTTTACGTTAAGTGTGTAGAAATATTAAGACAAATAGCACCTGTTGATGTTATACATAGTATGTCGAACCACGACTATCAAAGCGGTTTTCATTTAGCGCACGCATTAAAAAGTTGGTTTAGGAATACTGAAGACGTAACTTTCGATATATCAGTAGCACACCGTAAATATTATAAGTACGGATCTAACTTAATAGGACTAGAACACGGTGACGGTGCTAAAATGGCGAACTTACCTTTGTTAATGGCACAAGAACGAGCTATAGAATGGTCAGAAACGAAATACAGATATTGGTACTTACACCACCTACACCACAAAGTAAAACATAAATGGTTAGACACTAAAGACTATATAGGAGTAACAGTAGAATATATGCGTAGTCCTTCAGGTACTGACAGTTGGCATAGTAGAAAAGGTTTTACAGGTGTTCAAAAAGCAGTAGAAGGTTTTATACACGAACGAAATAGTGGTCAAATAGCACGTTTAGTACATTATTTTTAAATATAATTATGACCGAACAAATGAAAATATTTATAATGTATATTCTAATTATAGTATTAGTTTTATACTGTTCTATTTAGACACCCCCTAGACGTTTTAAGACACTTTCACACCATTTTAATACAAACACACTACATAAGATATAAAACTTCCTAGATTAAATACGTCTATTAACACCCTAATTGTTAATAACTTTTAAATAATTCTGTTATTTATTTTGTTAGTTAAATAAAAATGTTTACTTTTGTCCTAAGTTTAACACGAAGTTAGACATCAATAAAATTAAAATTATGAAAACAATTTCAAACTTAACCGACAAACAATTAACAAGTAAAATTCAAAATTTACTTAAGAAAAATTTTACAAAATGTAAAGAATTAAATTCTTTAACATCAGAAACAATTACTTTAAAATGCAATTGGAATGGCTTAAAATATAATACTCATCTATATTTAGAAGAAATTACAATTCCAAAATACAAATATCAGATATGTATAGGAACATACTCTTTTCCTTACTCACAAAAAGGTATTAAGCAAGCAGTAGAATATATAAATAAAATTTAATAACTAAAAACACAAAAATTAAAATTATGTACAAAATAACAAACAAAAAAACAGGTTTTAGTCAATACCGAAATGCTAAAAATTTAGTAACCTTTATTAAATTTAATTCGCACAAAAAATATAATATTGAAGAAATTGAAGCATACGACATTAAAAACTTCTTATATATGATTTTAACAATTGCATTTATACTTGTATTAACCTTTGCATTTATGTATTATGGATTGTAAATTATGTAGCAACGAAAGCGTCAATTTTGACGATCACTGCGAAGAACACCAAACTTGTTACAATTGTGGTTCAAATGATGATTGCGATTGTATGGAAGAAATGGAATGTAGAAGTTGGTGTTGTACGGGTTTAATATCTGACAACGGTATTTGTTTAGATTGTGGCGACGAAAGCCACACTATTTTAGAAGACCTATTAAATAATGGTGACTGTATTATACAAAATAAAAAACTAATAAAAGGTGTAAAGAACGACCTACAACAGTTCTAAATAAATTAAATATAAATTATGAAAACAGCAAAAGTAACAAACGTACAAGGTTCAGGGAAGTTTAACGAATATTTCGTATTTGAACTTCAATTAGACAACGGTGACACAGGTAAAATTTACAAAATGAAACAAGACGCAGGAGTTAAGATTGGTGAAGAACTAACCTACACTATTAACGACAAAGGTTCTATTAAGATACACAGGGAACAATACAGAGGTAATAAAATCGGTGGTGGTTTTTCTAAGTCTAACCCAGACGTACAGAAGTCT
>Ga0208963_1000588_pt1 | contig 10477 bp, 8 predicted proteins | sample AOAMet2_C43A7_35_2_FD_188079 | JGI IMG/M metagenome (GOLD analysis project Ga0208963, IMG submission 188079) | Ammonia-oxidizing marine microbial communities from Monterey Bay, California, USA - C0912_C43A7_35 (SPAdes) | ecosystem: Environmental > Aquatic > Marine > Intertidal zone | place... | reverse complement strand
AGAATTTGAATGAAAGAGATGATCATGATACTAATAGAGAAATCAATCCGCTTTTGCAAGCAGAAGATGCTGTTTTGATTGATAATTCAGCACTTTCTATTCAGGATCAAAATGATTTAATTGATAACTTAATAAATACAAAAAATAATGAAAGTAATTATTGATAAATATTCAGGATTTTGCTTTGGAGTTGTTTATGCAATTCAAATGGCAGAATCTATTTTGAATGAAGAAGGAGTTTTGTATTGTTTGGGGGATATTGTGCATAATAATAAAGAGGTTGATAGGTTAAATGAAAGAGGTTTGAAAATTATAAATCATGAGGACTTAAAAGAATTAAAGGATTGTAAAGTTTTGATTCGTGCTCATGGAGAGCCGCCTTCTACTTATGAATTAGCTTTAAAAAATAATATTCAACTATTGGATGCATCCTGCCCAGTTGTGCTTAAATTGCAACATCAGATTAAAGAAGGTTATGAGCAGTTAAAAGAAATTGATGGACAAGTAATTATTTTTGGAAAAGAAGGTCATGCGGAGGTGACTGGACTTGTTGGGCAGACAAATAGTGAGGCGATTATTGTTACTACTATTGAGGATTTGGAAAAGGTAGATTTTTCTAAGTCGATTTATATTTATTCTCAAACAACTAAGAGTCCAAAAGCTTACTTTGATATAACAAAAGAGATAGAGAAAAGAGTAAAATTATCATCCAATCCTGATATAAAATACATAGTTAATGATACTTTGTGTAGGCAGGTTTCTGGTAGAGAGCCTCAGTTAAAGCAATTTTCTAATGATAATGATGTTATTATTTTTGTGAGTGGAAAGAAAAGTTCAAATGGTAAAATGTTGTATAAATCTTGCGAGAATGAGAATCCTAACTCATACTTTATTTCGGATGTAGATGAGTTGAATTTTGAATGGTTTATTGATGCTAAATCTGTTGGTATTTGTGGTGCTACTTCTACTCCAAGATGGTTGATGGAAAATGTTCAAAAAGCTATCGAAAAAATAGCTTAATATTCTTTTGTGTTATTTCATATTAAAATTGTATTTTTGCACGCCTTTTCAGAATGTTAGTAAGGTAGTGAAAAGGCAACAATTATAATTAATCGCTCTTAAAGTTTAAAACATCTTAGCCTTACTTACTTTAAGATACAAATGTAAATGACGAAATATGTCAGAAGAAAAGAAAAAAGTAACTGCTAAAAAAGCAGTGAAAAAACCTAGAATTTCTAAGGTTAAAAAAGAAGAAACTCCAAAATCTGTGGAGGTAAAAGCAACTGAAACTCCTGTTGTAGAAGAAGTAAAATTAGAAGAAACTCCTGTAGTTAAAAAAGAGACAACTTTATCTAAAGAAGAATTGCTTGCGAATTTTGATTGGGACAAAGCTGCTCAAAATGACATGTATTCTAATGAAGAAAGAACAGGTCTTGAAAAAGAATATGTTGCTACTCTTCCTGAGATTATGGACAAGCAAGTTCTTGATGGTACTGTTGTTATGATTACTGAGAGAGAAGTAGTTGTTGATATCAACTTTAAATCAGATGGGGTGCTTTCTTTTAATGAGTTTAAATATAATGAAGATTTAAAAGTTGGTGATTCTGTTGAAGTTTTAGTAGAAAAGCAAGAAGACAAAAACGGACAATTAGTTTTATCACATAAAAGAGCTAGAATTTTAAGGGCTTGGGAAAAAGTTAATGTAGCATTAGAGACTGGTGAAGTTGTAAATGGTCAAATCTTGAGTAGAACAAAAGGTGGTATGATTGTTGATGTATTCGGAATTGAATGTTTCTTACCAGGATCTCAAATTGATGTTAAGCCAATCCGTGATTATGATGCGTATGTTGGTAAAAAGATGGAATTCAAAGTTGTGAAAGTAAATGAAGCTTTCAGGAATGTTGTTGTTTCTCATAAAGCATTAATTGAGGCTGATTTAGCAGTTCAAACTAAAGAGATTATGTCTAAATTAGAAAAAGGACAAGTACTTGAAGGAACTGTTAAAAATATAACTTCTTATGGTGTGTTTGTTGACTTAGGAGGTATTGATGGATTGGTACATATTACTGATTTATCTTGGGGTAGAATTTCTCATCCAGATGAGATTGTATCTTTAGATGAAAATATAAATGTTGTAATTCTTGACTTTGATGAAGGTAAGAGTAGAATTCAATTAGGATTAAAACAATTAGGTGCTCATCCTTGGGATAGTTTAGAGGGTGACTTAAAAGTTGGAGATGAGGTTGATGGGAAAGTTGTAGTTGTTGCTGATTATGGAGTGTTTGTTGAATTACAAGCAGGAATTGAAGCTTTACTACATGTTTCTGAAATGTCATGGTCAACTCACTTAAGGTCAGCTAATGATTTCTATAAAAAAGGTGATGCTGTAAAAGCTCAAATTTTAACTTTAGATAAAGAGACAAGAAAAATGTCATTAGGTGTTAAACAAATGACTCCAGATCCTTGGGCTGAAATTGAAGCAAATTTCCCTGTTGGATCTAAGCATAGTGTAAAAGTAAGAAACTTCACAAACTTTGGAATTTTTGTTGAGCTAGTTGAAGGTGTTGATGGTTTAGTTCATATTTCTGATTTATCTTGGAGCAAGAAAATTAAGCATCCAGCTGAGTTTACTCAAGTTGATTCAATGCTTGATGTTGTTGTTTTAGATATTGATAAAGCAAATAGAAAAATCAGTTTAGGACATAAGCAGTTAGAAGACAATCCTTGGGATGAATATGCTAAGCAATTTATTGGAGGTAAAGATTATGAAGCAACTGTAACTGAAGTGTTTGACAAGGGAGCTGTTGTTTCTTTATCAGAAGAAGTTGAGGCTTTTGCTCCAAAAAGACATACTGAAAAAGAAGATGGTTCATCAATGGTTGTAGGTGAGACTTTAACTGTAAGAGTTCTTGAGTTCTCGAAAGAGAACAAAAAGATTTTAGTTTCTCATACTGCTATCTTTAAAGAAGAACTTGAGGTTGAAAGAAAGAAATCAGCTGCTTCTGCTAAGAAAGTAATGAAGAAATTGGAAGATGACAAACAACATTCAACTTTAGGTGATTTGGATAGTTTGGCTGCTCTGAAGAAAGACTTAGAGAAATAAAATTTAAAGCCCCATTAATTTGGGGCTTTTTTTTGCTATGTTTGTAAGGAAATGTTAGAAGAAAGAGAACTACTAAATAAACAAGAAATTGAAATTACAATTGAAAGATTGTGCAGGCAGTTAATTGAGAATCATAATGGTTTTGAAAATACTGTTATTATAGGTGTTCAGCCAAGAGGAACTTTTTTAAGTAAACGTATTCTTTCAAAATTACAAACTCTTGTTTCTAAAACAAAAATCAAATCAGGTAATGTTGATATTTCTTTTTATAGAGATGATTTGTTAAGAAGAGATGAGCCTATTGTTCCTCAAGAAATGGATATGGACCTTACTATAGAAGGAAAGAATGTAATCTTAATTGATGATGTGCTTTTTACAGGAAGATCTATTCGTTCAGCAATTGATGCTTTAATGACATTTGGTAGACCAAATTCTGTTGAGCTACTAACTTTAATTGATAGAAGATATAGTCGACATCTTCCAATTCAACCAAATTATGTAGGAAGAACAATTGATGCTTTAGAATCAGAGAAAGTTATTGTTGAGTGGGATGAGGTTAATGGAATTGACAGAATATTAATGAGAAAATCAGAATAATGAGTAATTTATCAGTTGATCATTTACTAGGAATAAAATATCTTACTACTTCAGATATTGAGTTGATTTTTAAAACTGCAGATAATTTTAAAAAGATTATTAATCAGCCAATTAAAAAGGTTCCTTCATTAAGAGATATTACAATTGCAAATCTATTTTTTGAAAACTCTACAAGAACCAAATTATCATTTGAACTTGCAGAAAAAAGATTGTCTGCAGATGTAATTAATTTTTCATCTGCATCCTCTTCAGTTACAAAAGGAGAAACCTTGCTAGATACTGTAAATAATATCTTGGCAATGAAAGTTGATATTGTTGTGATGAGACATCCGAACCCAGGTGCGTCAGTTTTCTTATCAAGAAATATTGATTCAAAAATTGTTAATGCTGGGGATGGAACTCATGAGCATCCAACTCAGGCATTGTTAGATTCATATTCAATTAGAGAGAAATATGGTGAGGTAAAAGGAAAGAAAATTGTAATTATTGGAGATATCTTGCACTCACGAGTTGCACTATCTAATATTTATTGCCTGCAAAAGTTAGGTGCTGAAGTTAGAGTTTGTGGTCCTTCTTCATTAATGCCTAAACATTTGGATGCTTTAAATGCGTCTCATTTCTCTGAGTTGAAAGAAGCGCTTAATTGGTGTGATGTTGCTAATGTTTTAAGAATTCAATTGGAGCGCCAAGCAGTGAATTATTTTCCATCACTTAGAGAATATGCTATGGTTTATGGAATTAATAAAAGTTTGTTAGATAGTTTGGGTAAGGAAATAACTATTATGCATCCAGGTCCAATAAATAGAGGGGTAGAATTAAGCTCAGATGTTGCTGATTCTAAACATTCAATCATTTTAGATCAAGTAGAAAATGGTGTTGCAATTAGAATGGCTGTAATTTATTTGCTTGCCGGAAAAATTAAAAACAACTAGAATGAATTTACAAGAAACAACCTTAGTATTTAAGTTAGGAGAAGATAATAATATTTCTGATTTAAAAATTACTTCAGAGATAAAACACTTTATTGCTGATTTAAGAGGTGTTGAAAAGGGTGTGGCAGAAAGTGCTAAAGAAAAATTTATTAACTTTGGCGAAAGTATTTCAAAAACTAATGGCTCATTTGTAATAGTTTGTGAGTTTTCATTTGATGAAAATTTAACAATAGTACCAACTTTACAAGAGGCTTACGATTTTATTGAAATGGAAGAAATTGAAAGACAATTAGAATTATAAATCAAAATTATTACATATGAAAAAAACACTACTTACTTTAAGTTTAGCAATGGCAACAATTTTTGCCAGTGCACAATGCACACCTGATTCTCAGTTTTCTGCACCAGGAATCTATCCTGATAGTGCTGCAGGTCTTGCAAATGCATATGTTGGACAAAATTACAGTCAGAATATTACAATAATTACACCATTAGACACTTCTGTAGCGTCACTAGGAGGCATTACAGTAACTATTGATAGTATTAGTCTAACTAGTGTCTTAGGTCTACCTCCTAATTTCGCTTATACTTGTGATCCTCCTAGTTGTGGTTTTCCTGGAGGAACTATTAAGTGTGCAGAACTTTATTCTACAATTAATCCTACTACATCTGATATAGGTTTGTATAATATTACCTTTGAAACAAAAACTTATGTCATTGCTCCAATAGTAGGGGCTATAACTCAGGATGATGTGATTGATTATTATTATATAGAGATATTAGATAACACAACTTCAGTGATTAATCAATTTTCAAGCTTGACTTTTGAGCTTAAAGGAGTATTTCCTAATCCTGCAGTAAATAATGCAAAAATTCAATTTATTTCAGGAACATCAGAAGCTGTTATTTTTAAAGTTTATAACTTATTGGGAGAAGAAGTTGATTTACAAATTATTCATTCTCAGAGAGGTGTAAATACGATAAATCTAAACACAACTTCTTATTCTGAGGGAATGTATTTATATTCTATAAATAATGGAAAAGAGGTATTAACTAAAAGAATGATTATTAAAAATTAATGTCATTTAAATTAACAATATTAGGATGTAGCTCAGCTATTCCTACAATTGATAGAAATCCGACCGCTCAGTTACTTAATGTAAATGAGCGGTTTTTCTTAATAGATTGTGGAGAAGGGACTCAAGTACAGCTCAGAAAATTTCAGCTTAGTTTTCAAAGAATAAATCATATCTTCATTAGTCATTTGCATGGTGATCATTATTTTGGTTTGATAGGACTCATAAGTAGTATGCATCTTTTAGGTAGAAAAAAGGATTTACATATTCATGCACATGCTGAGTTAAAGGAAATTATTGATTTACAATTATTAGCTTCCAATACTGAGTTAAATTACCCATTATTTTTCCATCCAATTCCAGATATTGATGAAGGTATATTGTTTGAAGATGATAATATTAAGGTATCAAATATTGTTTTAGACCATAGTATAAAATGCTCCGGGTTTATTTTTACTGAAAAAAGAAGTAAAAGAAAAATAGTAAAATCAGAAGTTGAGAAATTTCATGTTCCTTATGATAAGATGAAAAGTTTGAAAAATGGTGCTGATTGGATAAATAAAAAAGGTGAAATTATTTTGAATGAGCAGTTAACTATAGAGAATTCAAAACCTCATACTTACGCTTTTTGTTCTGATACTAGGTATAATGAACAATTAATCTCTAAAATTGAGGGGGTTGATTTACTTTATCATGAAACTACTTTTAAAAAGGATCTAGAAGAAAGAGCACATCAAACAGGACATTCAACTACTTTGCAGGCTGCTTCTATTGCAAGAAAAGCTGAGGTGAAGAATCTTTTAATAGGACACTACTCACAGAGGTATAAGGATTTTGCGGAGCTTTCTGAAGAGGCAAAGGAAATCTTTAATAAAGTATTGATATCTTACTCTGGGCTTGAGATTGATTTTAAAAAGTTAAACTAGATTTTATTGGTATATTTGCATCAATTACTATGAAGAAAATACTTTTAATATTCTTTTTATTTTTTGCCTTGGTTTTAAAATCACAAGTTGCAAATGATTCAGTTCGTTCATATAATTGTAACCATGATGGTGCAATATTTTTAGACATCATTAATGGTGTACAAGTAGATAATTGGTTTTTTGATAATGATAGTCTGGGTTGGATTCTAGCTGATACCATGGGAGGTGTTCAGTTCTTAAGTTCTGATAGCCTCATCACGCAACAGTGTGGTAGTTATAAAGTTGTAGTTGCTGGAGATACTTCTTTTTTCTTTGTAGGATGCCCGTTAGGAATTAGACCATCTCATCAAAATGTTAAATGTTTTGGAGATTCAACAGGGATATTGAAGAGCGTTGCGCACTCAGGTACGCCACCATATAATTATGAATGGTTTAAAGATGGAATAGCATTTTCTTCTGGCTCTCTTGATACTTTGCATGAATCTTTAACAACTGGAGCGTATAAAGTTATTGTAACTGATTCTGATAGTTGTCAAGATTCAATTATAGCCAATATTTTCTCCCCTTCACCGATTCAAATAGATACATCAATTATTAATAATATAAATTGCAGGGGAGTCAACTCAGGAAGTATTACTTATTCAGTTTCTGGTGGTAAGAAATACACGGCTTCAGAGTTTTATAATTATTACTTGATTAGAAATAATGATACGATTGCTTGGAGTAATATTGATAGTATATCTGATAATTTCTCCTCAATACCTAGTCTAGATCAAATAACTTTTGACAGTTTGTATTCTGGTGATTATATTCTCTCTATTGTTGATTCATTTGAGTGTGTTTTGAATGATACATTTTCCTTAACCGAGCCAGATCCTTATCAATCTTATGGTTCCACAACTTACCCTTTAATATGTGAATCTGATAGTGGATTTTTACAAGTTGATAGCGTGTTAGGTGGTGGGAATATTCAATTTGGGTTCTCTTTTGATTCTATCATAGGAGTAAACACTGATTCAATCTATGTTCCTTTTGGTTGGTATCAGATTTATATTGAAGATTTAGATTTTGGTTGTATCGATACTGTCCCTATTAGGTGTCATGCTCAATATGAGATTTCTGTGTTTGAAACAATTTCTAGTGTTATTTGCTTTGGTGCAAATTCAGGATCAGTAGTTATTGATTCAATTACTGGAGGAAATGAACCTTATGATATTCAGTGGGGAAGTGTTGATAATACTAATTTATTTGCTGGAACATATGATGTTGATATTGTAGATTCAATAGGTTGCGTTCATTCGGAACAGTTTGTTGTTAATCAGCCTACTCAAATATTATCTAATGAAATATTGTATCCTCCATCATGTTTTGGGGTGTCAGATGGTAGTATTGTTATTTCTCCTTCTGGTGGTGTTACTCCATTGAGTTATTATTGGCTAAATGGTACTGGAACAAGTGATTCTTTATATGGTCTATCTTTTGGAGTATATTCATTAGTTGTTAATGATGGAAATTCGTGTTTAGATACTATAAAAATTAATCTGCAATCTCCACCAAGATTAGAGTTAAATTTTTTGTCTGTTGATTCGATATTATCTTGTTATGGTGAGACTACTCTATTAGATATAGTAATTTCTGGAGGAATAGCTCCTTACTCAATTATTTGGAATGATGGGTATTCTAATCAACAAAGAGTAGTTGGTGCTGGGAATTATAGTGTTGAAGTAATTGATGATAACGGTTGTTCTGAGATTATTTCTGTTGAAATTACAGAACCTGATCAACTTCAAATTCTATTAGAATATACGAATATGACTTGTGATAGTGGAGGGACTGCAAGCGTTACGTCTTCTGGAGGTACAAGTCCTATATCTTTCTTCTGGAGTACTGGAGACACTTTACAGAATATTGATTCTTTATGGGGAACAGTTTATTGGATTATTGCAGTAGATTCTTGTGGGAATTCTGATTCTGTTGGATTTGAATTGACTCCTTATGAACTTGAAACAGAAATTATTTATGATGAAATTACTCATGTGGCTGAGGTAAATATTGTCTCAACAAGTTCAGCTGGTCCTTTTAATTATGTATGGACTAATATCTTTGGAGATACAATAAGTTTTGATGCTATTACTCAAAACTTGTGTGAAGGAGTTTATTTTGCTATTACAACTGATATCCAAAATGGATGTTTTTCTTTAGATACCATTGTTGTTGAGTTTTTATTGCCTTTTGGAATTATTAATTTAGAAACAACTACAATTCTTGAAGATATAGACCTTTGGGGTTTTGCTCCTTATTTATATCTTTGGGACAATGGTGATACTACTCAGCATTCCAGTATATGCCCTGGTTCTCATTGGGTAGAAGTTACTGATTCCATTGGATGTATGATTAGAGAAGATTTTACTATTGATAATATAGTAATATCTTTAGATCCTGCTGATGCGATTATTCTCTGTGATTTAGAAAATATTGATATTGATTTAGAAGCTTCTGCAGTAGGGGGTACTATGCCTTTTTCTTATCTTTGGTGGAATGGTTCTTCTGATAATCCTATTAATTTAGGAATGAGTCCAGGAAATTATAGTATTACTGTTACAGATACTAATGGTTGTTTTGTTGATACTAATTTTCAGATTGCTACAATAACTAGCGATTGTGTTCCAAATGTGTTTTCTCCTAATGGAGATGGTATAAATGATAGTTGGAGTTTGGAGGATACCTTTTTATATGCCGAAAGTGAAGTGAGAATTTATGGAAGATTTGGGAAACTAATTTTCCAGTCTGTTGGTTACCATACTCCTTGGGATGGTACAAACGAAAATGGTAAGGATTTACCTGATGGTGTGTATTTTTATCATTTGGAAATAGGAAATGGCTTTGATCCAATACAAGGTACAGTAACTATAATCCGATAAAGGATTTTAATTTATCATACTCTTGAGGTTCAAACCAGTTTACTTCTTTGTCTTTTTTGAACCAAGTTAATTGCCTTTTAGCAAACCTTCTTGTATTTTGTTTTATTTTTTCTACTGCTTCTTGAAGAGTACATTCATTATTTATGAAAGAAAAAATCTCTTTATACCCAACTGTTTGTAGCGAATTTAAACTTTGGAACTCAATGAGTGATGAAACTTCTTCAAGCAAACCACATTCCATCATAAAATCTACTCTTTTATTTATTCTACTATAAAGTTTTTCTCTATCTATATTTAGACCAATTTTTATGATATCAAAAGGTCTTTTTTTAATGTTTTTTGTTTTAAATGAAGATAACTTTTTTCCTGTTTCTGTGAAAATCTCTAAGCACCTTAATAATCTTTGGGGATTCTTAATGTCACATGAGTTGTAAAATTCTGGATCAATATTTTTCACTTTATCTTGCAGCCATTCTAATCCCCTTTCTTTTAAATCTGAATTCAGCTTCTGCCTAGTTTTCTCTGAAATTTCCGGCATCTTATCTAACCCTTTGCTAATTGCATCTGCATAAAGTCCAGAGCCTCCAACTACAATAACACAATCATTGGTTTTATGAATTTCAGATATTTTATTTATTGCATCAATTTCATATTTACCAGCATTGTAAGATTGAGAAATACTTAAATTATGAATAAAATGATGCTGTACCTCTTTTAATTCTTTAGGTGATGGAGGGGCTGAACCAATTAATAATTCTTTATAAAACTGTCTGGAATCACAAGAAATTATCTCTGCATTAAAATGTTGTGCAAGTTTTATGCTTAATGCAGTTTTTCCAATTGCAGTAGGTCCAACTATAAAAATGACTTTTTTAGTATTCATATTCATTAAACTCATCAAAATCTTCAAAAGCAGTATCAA
>Ga0208963_1000531_pt1 | contig 11182 bp, 8 predicted proteins | sample AOAMet2_C43A7_35_2_FD_188079 | JGI IMG/M metagenome (GOLD analysis project Ga0208963, IMG submission 188079) | Ammonia-oxidizing marine microbial communities from Monterey Bay, California, USA - C0912_C43A7_35 (SPAdes) | ecosystem: Environmental > Aquatic > Marine > Intertidal zone | place... | reverse complement strand
TGACACGTTCTATTAATACGTCATCAAAATCTACCGAGTCGATTTTTATTGTCGTTTCTTCTGATGTTGTTTCTAGTAACAATAATGAATCATAATCTACATTCAATAGTGATTCTTGGTATACTAATGAGATAAATCCTTCAATATCCTCATTAATTATATTTGTACTGTCGGTAATAATATTGTTAATATTTAGGCTTGTGTGGGCAATAGGAACTACCATATCAACATCCCAGGTTGGTTTTTCCAACTCGTGTTTACATGCAAAAAGCAGAATAGAGGTTAGAGTAAAAAGTAATAGTTTTTTCATTTTTCAAATATAGTTTAATAATTGTACTTTTCTTTCCAAAGGTTTTTTAATCCCTCTCTAAACGCATTTTCTTTTGAATTATTAGAAGGGTTGTAAAGTGTTTTTCCACTTATTTCTTCAGGTAAAAACTCTTGTTTATCTGAAGGTTTATTATGTGAATAAATATAGTCTTTCCCATAACCAAGCTCCTTCATTAATTTACTTGGAGCATTTCTTAAATGTAAAGGAACGCTTAGGTTTCCACTTTTCCTTACTTCATCTTGAGCTTCATTTATTGCCATATATGAGGCGTTACTTTTAGCAGAGCATGCTAAGTAAATCACTGCTTGTGATAGTGTAATTCTAGCTTCAGGGAAACCAATTACATTAACTGCTTGAAAACAATTGTTAGCAATAACTAGTGCAGTAGGATTTGCATTTCCAATATCTTCAGATGCAAGTATTAAGAGTCTTCTTGCAATAAATTTCACATCTTCTCCACCTTCAATCATACGGGCAAGCCAATAAACTGCAGCATTTGGGTCGCTACCTCTTATTGACTTTATAAAAGCAGAAATAATATCATAATGTTGTTCCCCATTTTTATCATAACGAACAATATTTTGCTGTGCTTTTTCTACTACTAAATCATTAGTGATAACTATTTCCTTATTATCAATTGAACTAACTACTAGTTCTAAAATATTTAATAATTTCCTAGCATCCCCTCCCGAAATTTGCATGAGAGATTCAGTTTCTTTTAAAGTGATATTTAATTTTCTTAAAACTTCATCTTGCTTTATGGCTCTTTCTAGTAATTTTTGTAAATCTTCTTTGGATAAAGATTCTAAAACATAAACTTGTGAGCGAGATAGTAGTGCTGAAATCACCTCAAAAGATGGGTTTTCAGTTGTTGCTCCAATTAGAGTAATCACTCCTTTTTCAACTGCACCAAGCAAGGAATCTTGTTGGGCTTTACTAAACCTGTGAATCTCATCAATAAAAAGTATAGGAATGTCTTTTCCAAAAAGCCCTAAAGAAGATGCTTTATGAATGACTTCTCTTACATCTTTTACTCCTGAATTGATTGCAGAAAGTGTGTAAAATGGCCTTCCTAATTCTTGTGCAATTAGATTTGATAGTGTGGTTTTTCCAACTCCAGGAGGTCCCCAGAATATCATTGAAGGAACTAACTTATTGGTAATTGCGGTTTTTAACGTTCCTTTATCTCCAATTAAATGTTTCTGACCAATAACTTCAGAGAGTTGTCTTGGTCGTATTCTTTCGGCTAAAGGGATATTTTGCATCTTAACAAATGCTTTTTATCAACCTTAATTTATGAGTATGTGTTCCCAATTCTTGATTGAATATTCCTTGCTGATCTATTCTATCTATCCTAACTTTTCCTGATGCATGAATAATGTGATTATTTTCCATAATTATCCCAACATGGATAATCTCCCCTTCAGCATTATCAAAGAATGCTAGGTCACCAGGTTCAGATTCTTCAACAAAACTAAGTGATGTTCCAACCTCTGCTTGCTGGTAAGCATCTCTTGGTAAATCAATCCCTTGTAAACGATAAACCATTTGCGTAAATCCTGAACAATCAATTCCTAAAGGAGACCTACCCCCCCATAAATAAGGCGCATTTAAATACATTAAAGCATTTTCGACTAGTTTTTCTTTTTGAGCATATCCAGGAGTAGTTAAACCATCAAACTGATACATTTCATTATTAATTATCGCATGTCCGCTTTTGTAAGAAGGAAGTATACTTCCGATTACAATAGGTTGATGATGATCATTTGAAATAATATCTAAAATGTCAGTCGTGATAGTAGAAACATCTTTATCTAGTTGCTTGTAAATATCACCCTCAATTTCTATCCATTGTTTGTTGCAAATCCAACCCTCATAACTATCATGAGCTAATCTGATTCTACTCCATTTCTTTCTAACTTCTAAAACTTTAAAATGCTCACCAAATAAAATTTGATTTACCATTTCTGCTTGGTCAGCAGCTTCATTCCTCATTGGAACGATTGAAAGATTAGATATTCCGTATTGCATTATACTAACTCAATTACCATAGCAGATGCACCTCCACCACCATTACAAATTCCAGCAGCTCCAATTTTACCCCTATTCTGCTTTAAAACATTTATTAAAGTAACAATAATTCTTGATCCTGAACTTCCTAGTGGGTGACCTATAGAAACGGCTCCACCATTTACATTTACTTTATCAGCATCTAAATCTAAGATTTTCATATTTGCTAAACCAACAACTGAAAAAGCTTCATTTAATTCATAATAATCAACATCTTTTGTAGATAATCCTGCTTTCTCTAATGCTATTGGCAAAGCTTTTGCAGGTGCAGTAGTAAACCATTCTGGTTCATGTGCCGCATCAGCATAACTTATAATTTTAGCCAACGGAGTTAAATTTAATTCTGCTGCTTTTGCTGCACTCATTAAAATTAATGCAGAAGCACCATCATTTAAAGTTGAAGCATTTGCAGCAGTTACTGTACCCTCTTTATCAAATACTGGGCGTAAAGCAGGAATCTTATCCATTTTTACATTTTTGTATTCTTCATCTTCATTTATTACTAAAGCATCACCTCTTCTTTGTGGAACTTCTACAGGAACAACTTCATCAGTAAATTTACCATCAGCCCATGAAGAAGTACTTCTGTTGTAAGATTCTATTGCAAAAGCATCTTGTTCTTCTCTAGTAAAGTTCATTTCTGTAGCACATTTTTCGGCACAAACTCCCATATGAACTCTATTGTAAACATCCGTTAACCCATCTTTTACAAGACCGTCAACTAATTTCATGTCTCCTAATTTCTGTCCTGTTCTTCCTTTTGCAAAATAATGAGGAACACTTGACATATTTTCCATTCCCCCAGCAATAACAATATCATTATCACCACACTTAATTGATTGTGCAGCTAACATAATAGCTTTCATTCCTGATGAACATACTTTATTGATAGTAGTACAAGGTACATTCTGTGAAAGTCCAGCAAACATAGCAGCTTGCCTAGCAGGAGCTTGTCCTAAATTGGCTTGCATAACATTTCCCATATATACTTCATTTACAGAGTTAGCATCAATTCCTGCTTTTTCTATTGCTCCTTTTATTGCTGCAGCCCCTAATTTTGTTGCTGTTACAGATGATAAACTTCCTCCAAAACTCCCCATTGGAGTTCTTACTGCCGATATAATTACTACTTCTTTCATTATATTAATTTTTAAGATTTAAAATTTGGTGCGAATTTAGGTAAATTATCCTTATTTTCGCTACTGATATTAAAGCGAATAATGAAAAATATTTTATCCAATATTAGAGATAATCATGAAAAAATCTTCAGACTATTTCTGTTTGTAATTACTCTAGTAGTAATTCTGTATTCTTTCCCAAGGCAAGCGAAATTTAAGTATGAATTTAGTAAGGGGCAACCCTGGATGCACGAAACAATAATAGCACCTTTTGATTTTTCAATATTAAAATCAGAAAGTGAATTGGATATTGAGAAAGAAATTATTAAGTCTCAAAATTTCCCAATATACAATTATTCTGACGCAATTTTCGAGATAAAAGCTGAAGAATTCGTAAAGCTTTTTGAAGAAAAATGGGTTGCTGAGAAAAAGGTAATTAAAGATCAAAGATTTACATTTAAAAATTTATTTAAAAAGAAGATAAAATCAGATAAATCTGCAAAACTTGATTTAGTGAATTTTGGTTATAATTATTTAAAGAATATATATACAAAAGGAATTATTCAGTTAAATAATGAGGTGGGTTTTGAATCAAATAATAGTTTGCTTCTTAAAAAAGGTTCTGTTGCTGAGAGTAGTGAGTTTACAGATTTTTATTCAATAAACCAACTTGATAATGAAATTCACTTAATTGATAAATTATCTGATAAAGATTATGATTTTTTAGTACCATTGTTGTTAGTTTCTTTAGAACATAATATACTTTTTGATAAAAAATCGACTGATGATTTCTTACTAGCAGAACTTCAAAATATAAGCCCAACTAAAGGTTTGATTATTGAAGGACAAGTGATTGTCAATAAAGGTGAACTTGTTAATACAGATAGAAACCAAATATTATTGAGTCTAAAGAAAGAATATGAGGGTTCTGAATGGAATTTCACTGCTTATTTTCTTGTGCTTTTAGGTCAGTTTATTTTAGTTGGAATTTCACTTTTAATCTTGTGGCTCTTTTTAAAACAATATAGAATTGAAGTTTTAGAAAACACAACTAAAATTAGCATGATACTCTCTTTGGTTATCATTATGGTTGTAGTGTCAACTATAGTTCTTTCGCTTTCTTTAAACTGGATTTACATTATTCCATTTTGTATTTCTCCAATTATACTTAAAGCATTTTTTGATAATAGAGTTGCTCTTTTTGTTCACCTAATTACGATATTAATTATTGGATTTATAATGCCTAATAGTTTTGAGTTTGTATTTGTACAGTTAATTGCTGGGATTATTTCAATTTTAACAGTTTTAAAAATGTATAAAAGAGCACAATTATTTATGTCAGTGGCTAAAGTGATTGGAGCTTATTTATTGGTTTATGTTGCACTTTCTATTATTCATGATGCTTCATTCTCAGGAGTTGAGTCATCAAAATTATTGCAATTTGCAGCTAGTGGAGCATTGACTTTATTTGCTTATCCAATAGTCTTTCTATTCGAAAAGATTTTTTCCTTAGTTTCTGATATTTCTTTACTTGAACTTACTGATACAAATAGTCCTCTTTTAAGAAGATTATCTGAAGAAGCTCCTGGTACTTTTCAGCATTCATTACAGGTTGCTAATTTAGCTGAAATGGGAGCTCTTGAAGTTGGTGCAAATGCTTTACTTGCTAGGGCAGGAGGTTTGTATCATGATATAGGTAAACTAAAAAACCCAATGTATTTTATTGAGAATCAGAGTTCTAATTTAAATCCTCATGATGATTTAGAGTTTGATGAAAGTGCCGATATTATTATTAGCCATGTACTTGATGGAATTGATATTGCCAAAGAAAATAGCCTTCCTGATGAGTTGATAGATTTTATAAGATCACATCATGGCACTACTACTGTTCAGTATTTTTATAAGCAGTTTATTACAGATTTTCCTGATGAAGAAGTTGATATAAAAGATTTTACTTATCCTGGACCAAAACCATTTTCAAAAGAAACTGCAATACTTATGATGTCTGATTCGTCAGAGGCTGCTGCTAGAAGTTTAAAAAACCCAAATGCGGAAAATATTGACGCGCTAATTGAAAAGGTGATTAATCATCAAATAAATGATAATCAGTTTGTTAATGCTGATATTACTTTAAAAGAAATTACTCAATTAAAGAAACTCTTTAAAAAGAAATTAGTTAATATTCACCATGCAAGGGTAGAGTATTAGTAGTTTAAAATCTCCTCTATCTTTTTACTTACTTTTTCTGCATTTGGCAGCATTCTTGCTTCCAAAGTTGAGTTTAAAGGAATGGCTGGTAAATTTTCAGAACCCATTACATAAACAGGAGCATCTAAGTTTTCAAAACAATGTTCTTGTATTCTCCCAACTAAACTTTGCGCAAAGGAATTATTATAAGGTTCTTCAGTAAGTACTAAACATTTTCCGTGTTTGTTTACTCGTTCAAGAACTAATTCTTCATCAATAGGGTTTATAGTTCTTAAATCTAGAATTTCTACTTTCCCTTTATGGTTCTTGGCTGCATTTAATGCCCAATGTACTCCCATTCCATAAGTAATAACACAGATGGTGTTTTCAATATTATCTGCTTCTAAAGCAATTCTTCCTTTCCCAAAAGGAATTACATAATCCTCAGAAGGTTCAATTGTTTTTGCTGCAAGTGTTCCTTTTATTTTACTCCAGTACAATCCTTTGTGTTCTAAAATAACTACAGGATTTGGGTCATAATAAGCAGATTTCATGAGTCCTTTTAAATCAGCACCAGTTGAAGGATAAGCAATTTTAATCCCTTTTATTTGAGTTAGTACGGTTTCTACAGAAGAAGAATGATAAGGACCTCCACTGCCGTATGCTCCAATAGGAACACGAATGATACAGCTCACAGGCCATTTTCCGTTTGACAAATAATTGGAACGACTCACCTCAGTGAAAAGTTGGTTCAGTCCTGGCCAAATATAATCGGCAAACTGTACTTCAACAATAGGTTTTAATCCTACTGCTGACATTCCAACTGTACTTCCAATAATAAATGCTTCTTGTATTGGAGTATTGAATACTCTGTTGTCTCCAAAGGTTTGTGCTAGCGTTGCTGCTTCACGAAAAACCCCTCCTAATCTTTTTCCAACATCTTGTCCGTATAATAAAGATTCAGGATGTTTTGCCATCAATTCTTTTATTGCAAATAGGGCAGAATCCACCATTACAGTTGCTTCTTTATTTTTAGGAGCTCTTTCTCCTTTTTCTTCTAAAATAGGAGTAGGAGCAAAGTCATGCAAAAATAAATCTTCAGGATTTGGATCTTCAGCTTTTAATGCTTTTTTATAATCGTTTTCTACTACTATTTTTGCTTTTTTATCTATCTGAATTAAATCTTTTTCAGTAAAACCATTTGCTAATAGTTCAGCTTTTAATTTCGGGAAAGGGTCTCTACTTCTTGCTTCATCTAAATCATCTCTATACCATTCCATCCTTACTCCAGAAGTGTGGTGATTTAAAAGGGGTACTTTTGCATGAATCAATAAGGGAGTTCTTTTCTCTCTAATTTCCTTAAATGCTTTTTGAATTGTTTCGTATGATTTTGTAAAATCTGTTCCGTCAATGGTATAGGTCTTTAGTCCGAAACCTTTTGCATAATGAGTTGCATCTACTGCTCTCATTTCTGATGAATGTGCTGAAATATCCCATTCATTATCCTGTACTAAATACAAGATTGGTAGTTTTTTAAGTGCTGCCATCTGAAAGGCTTCTGCAACTTCTCCTTCAGTAATAGATGCATCTCCAAATGAGCATACTGTCACTGGTTCTTCTCCTTTTTTAGGTTTTGTTAATCCTTCATTTTCTTGGTATTGAATTCCCATTGCAACTCCTGTCGTTGGTATTCCTTGCATTCCTGTTGCTGAGGATTGATGTGGAATTTTTGGAAATCCTTCTCTGTTTAATGAAGGGTGAGAATAGTAAGTTCTACCCCCAGAAAAAGGATCGTCTTTTTTACAGAGTAATTGCAACATAAGTTCATAAGGTTGCATCCCAATCCCCAAAAGAATAGAATCATCACGATAGTAAGGTGCTACCCAATCATTTTCGGTAAGTTGTAACCCAACTGCCAACTGAATTGCTTCATGTCCTTTGGATGTAGCATGTACATATTTTGAAGTAACCTCTTTGTTTTCTTCAAACAAATAGCTCATAGCACGAGCAGTACACATTAAGGAATATGCTTTTTTGTAAATTTCTTTGGTGAGTTTTTTACTCATTATTTTGTTTTAAACTTATTAATTGCATTTCTAGTGAAATCAGATAAAACTAAAGTTCCACTACTTACTGCTCTTTCCATTAAAAGTGTATCCCAATGGTCAGTTCCTTGCCACATTACTTTTTTTAATCCTTCCATTGCCTCAGGATTAGAATTAGATAGGGTAGTGGCTAGTTTTGCTACTTCAATATCCATTTGCTCTGCTGAATCAAATATTTCTGTGTACAATCCTTTTTCACGGGCCCATTCTGCATCAAACCATTTAGTTGCGTTTATCGTCATTGCAGAAAATGCTGAAGTTCCTATTTTACGTTCTACTGCAGGACCAACCACAAAAGGACCAATCCCAATAGCTAGTTCTGATAATTTTGCAGAAGCAAATTTAGTTGCAAAACAATAATCAGTTGCGGATGCCATACCGACACCACCACCAACAGCTTTTCCTTGCACACGCCCAATAATAAATTTTGGACATTTACGGGCTGCATTTATCACATTAGCAAATCCTGAAAAGAATTTTTTACCATTTTCTGGAGTGTCAATTGCTACTAGTTCATCAAATGATGCTCCTGCACAAAAGGCTCTTTCTCCTGCACTTTTAAGGATGATTACTTTTATGTTATCATCTTTTCCTGCTTTGGTAATGGTAGAAGCTAATTCTGCTAATATATGACCAGGTAAAGAGTTAGATTGTGGATGAAAGAACTCAATTGTTCCTATTCCGTTTTCTGTGTTTATTTTTACGTATTCTGTCATTTTATTCAATTATTATTTTTTTCTCCACTGTTCCATCATCATAAATATAAAATAGGGTAGTGTTGGTTTTCTCTTTTGTGTCTTGTCCTAATACATCAGTAACCTTAATTAGAGTCTTACTAGTATTATTAATATTTATAATTCCAGTAAGATTATAAGCATTTACAAAGGTTGAATCTGAGATTTCACATCCATTAGCATCTGTCACATCAACAGTATATAAGCCAGGGGCTAAATTAATTTGGGGATTAGTTGTTCCTCCATTACTCCAAGTATAAGTATAATTAGGAGTACCACCAAAAACAGAAGCAGTAGCTGAACCATCATTCAATGCAGAAGTCTCATCATTAGAGGTTACTGAAATACTTAATGCACTTGGTTCCACAATCACTACTGTTTCAATATTTACACAATTATTAGCATCTGTTATATTAACTGTGTTTACGCCTGCACATAGTCCTGATATATTATCTGTTATATTTCCATTAGACCATAAATATGAATAAGGAGGTGTTCCTCCACTAGGCATAGAAAAGGCTGACCCATCACAATAACCAAAACAACTTATGTCAGTTAAAAAAGCATTTACAAACAATGGATTCGGCTCATTAATTACAACTGTCTGAAATATCATACAGCCATTTGCATCTGTAACATCAACTGAATATGTTCCTGCAGTTAATCCTGTAAATGTTCCGTTAGTTTGTGATAATGCGCCACCCAATGAATATTGAAAAGGAGGAACGCCACCAGAAGCAGTTACAATAAGGCTTCCATCATTATATCCATTACAACTTACATTAGTTGTAGAAACAATTACTGTATGATTACAGTAAACACAACTACTGTCATCAATTGTTGCGAGTGGGTTGTAATTTAAACCCAATGAGTCCGTACAACCTAGAATAGGAGTATAAAAAAACCAATCAAACTTTTGTGCTCTGTATAGATTCCCACCATTAGCATACTCTAATTGAAAAACAATTTGATTGTTTGCATCAACTTCAGTAACAATAGAACCTATATTTAACCATTGTAAATTCCCAAAATTAATAATAGTATTTCCATTTGGTAATCTTTGCGCCCCTCCTATTGATGGGGTATACAATGAATCGGGATGAATAAATTCCCACACTTTTGTAGCCTCCATTAAGATAGTGTCTAATTCATATTCAACCGCTCTTGAAACATTATTTCCGCTTGTATAATATTGCCCACTATAATTACCGTTATCATACATCAAATATCTATTGTTTCCTAAACTTCTTATTGAGTGTTGATGAGTAAAAGGATAATCATTTACGAATGTAAACTCATTATTAGAACCTCCCCATCTCCAAATAATTTCACCTGTTGTTCTGTGTATCTTTGTTATTTCATCCAATCCTCTGCAGGATATAATAAAATGCCCATCAAAATCAATGTCAATTGCATTTGCATGGATAAAATTAAGATTTGAACCAGTCCATGGACTCATGTAAGTGTTATCTGTTACATGAAAATGATCCCAACTTTTCCATTCAAAAATTACATTATGATTTGGATCTAATTCCTGAATTATTAAACCTTCAACAGTTGCATTTGGATCTCCGCCCGTTACAACAGTATCCATTGCATAAGGTTGTTCGTCATATGCAATAAGTACATAATTACCATTAGCTAAAGCTAAAAAATCATGATTATCTGCAGTATATCCATTCTGGAAATATACAGAATCAACCTCATTGTGTAATGAATCCATGACAAACCACCCATAAGTTGCTCTATCAAAGTAGGTTAGTTTATTATTATAATTTACTTTAAAATCCCACCCCTTCATCCCCCAAACTTCAGAAAATATTTCGGCACCTGTAGAATCAATAATTTTAACTGGTTTAATTGGCTGACCTCCAGTTTGAAAGAATAGATTTCCTGACCAAGCATTATTTGTGTTTACAGTAATGTTATAGTTTGCTTGACTAAATCCAATTAATGGATAGCAAAGTAAGGTAAGCAGTAGTTTTTTCATCATTTTGTTTTTTTCCAAGTATCAAAAGTTATCTTTTGCTTTTCTTTTCTATTTTCTTCTATTTCAGATAAAGGGATGCATTCTTTCATTAACTCAGCACATTCTTTTGGGAGCTCTTGATAAAGTTCAGTTCCCTTTGTTTTCCAAGCAAGCATTTCATCAGAAACTTCTCCCTTTATTAGTGCAGGATTGCCTACAACAACTTTTCGGTTTGGTATTTGCATCTCTCCCTTAACAAAACAAAGAGCACCAACAATACACTCATCTCCAACATTCGCATCATCCATTACCACTGCATTCATTCCTACTAAGGTGTTTTTTCCAATGTTAGCTCCATGAATTATTGCTCCATGACCAATGTGTGCATTCTCTTGTAAAACAACATCCTTACCAGGAAAAATATGAATGATACAGTTGTCCTGAACATTACAACCATCTTCAATTGTAATTTGCCCCCAATCTCCTCTTAGTGAAGCTCCAGGTCCGATATAAACATCCTTTCCGATAATTACATTTCCAATTATTATTGCTTCCTTATGTACAAAAGCACTAGGATCTATAACTGGTTTGTATCCGTTAAATTCGTAAATCATTAATAGTTTTTTAAATTTCTAACAACACCCATCACTTGTACAACATTCACTTGT
>Ga0208963_1000528_pt1 | contig 11230 bp, 9 predicted proteins | sample AOAMet2_C43A7_35_2_FD_188079 | JGI IMG/M metagenome (GOLD analysis project Ga0208963, IMG submission 188079) | Ammonia-oxidizing marine microbial communities from Monterey Bay, California, USA - C0912_C43A7_35 (SPAdes) | ecosystem: Environmental > Aquatic > Marine > Intertidal zone | place... | reverse complement strand
GAAATCTCAACTGCGAATAATTTTAATTTTGGATCACCAAAAAATAATATCATTATAGAAAATTAAGCTGTAAATTTAATTGATTTAGACTTAGATTTGAAGCTCATTCATATTTTTATATGAAGAATTTGAGTTGATAAGTTCTTCATGAGTCCCTTGAGCTATTATCCTACCTTTATCAATAAGTATGATTTTATCACACTTCTTTATTGTTGAAAACTTATGCGCAATAATCAAAGATGTCTTTCCTTCCATTAATTTATTAATTGCATCTTGAATTTTCTTCTCAGATTTACTATCTAATGATGACGTAGCTTCATCTAAAATTAGAATTGAAGGACTTTTTAACATTGCTCTAGCAATAGTTAATCTTTGTTTTTGACCTCCGGATAATTTATTTCCATAATCTCCAATCATTGTATCATAACCGTTAAGCTGTTGTTCAATAAACTCATGAGCATTAGCATCTTTTGCTGCATTTATCACATCCTCTTTTTTAGAATCTAGATTTCCAATTTTAATATTATTTAAAATAGAATCATTAAACAAAATTGATTCCTGAGTTACAATTGATATATTTTTATAAAGTGATTCTTTCGTTATCTGAGATATATTATTATTATCAATTAGAAGATTACCGGATTTGGGATTAAAGAATCCATTGAGAATATTAGCTATTGTTGTTTTTCCACTTCCTGAGGATCCAACTAATGCTACGCTTTCTCCTTTATTTATATTAAAGCTTATTTTATCTAATATTTTAGAATCACCGTAGTTAAATTCAATATTTTCAAAAGTTATTTTATTTTCAAATTTTATTAACTCTACATCTCTTTTTTGATCTACTCTGTCGTTATTGTATTCAATGATTTCAAATACTCTTTCAGCTGCAGCATTCCCTTTTTTTATGCTATAAAATGACTTACTGAGATTTTTTGCTGGAGTTAAAATGTTATATGCCAATCCCATAAATACAATAAAAGTTGTGCCTGAAATAGTTTCGCTGATTAAAACCATTTTGCCTCCAAACCATAATAAAACTCCTATAACTAGTATGCCCATGAACTCACTAAATGGACCAGCTAAATTCTTTCTATTAATTACTTTGTTTGAAAATTTGAAAAGTAAACTATTTATACCTTTAAACTTATCAAGAAAAAATGATTCTGAAAGGAATGATTTAATAACTTTTTGCCCACTAATAGTTTCATCTATTATTGATAAAAAATTACTTTGTTGTTGCTGAACCTCCTTAGAATCTTTTCTAAGTTTTTTTCCTATAATTGAAATTATAAAACCGGATATAGGAATAAATAGAGTCACAAATAATGTTAATCTTGGGCTTATTGTAAACATTACAATTAATGTAAATAATATAGTTAGTGGTTCTCTTACCATCAATTCTAAAATTGATAAATATGATGTTTGAATCTCGAGTATATCAGCAGTTATTCTGGACATTAAATCTCCTTTTTTCTTATTTAGAAAATATGAAATTGGCATATTTAATACTTTAGAATATAGATTTTCTCTAAGATTTTTCAGAAGTCCATTTTTTACAAACGTTATATTATACAAGGCTAAATAATTAAATATGTTCTTCATTAAAAAGAAGAAAACAACTATTCCTACAACTATTATAAGTGTTGATGAAACATCAGTTTCTAGTTGATTAGATAGATAATAGTTAAAGTAACTTTCTAGATATTCTCTAATGTTTCCAATTCCTGTATATTCAGGTTTTGTGTAGACTATTTCAGTTTGTTTAAATAATACATCTAGCATTGGAATAAATGAAACAAAAGCTAGAGCACTAAAAATTGCATAAAGAATATTGAATAATATATTCAGTAATCCAAAGTAGGAGTAATCAATACCATATTTTAATACTCTTGTGAAATAGTTCATTTAAAAAGTCTTATTTTTAATTGAATACGCATTCTTGTTTAAATTAAACTTAAGAATTATTTCAGCTATAAACCCTGCAATAAAGAATTGTGTTCCCAGAACCATCGTAATTAAAGCTATATAGAATTCAGGTCTAGTTGTGATAAGTCTAGAGGTGGTATCTATAAACAGTTTATTATAGCCTAAATAAACAGTAAATAAAATACCAACAAAAATCATCAAAGTTCCTAGTGATCCAAAAAAATGCATAGGTCTTCTTCCAAATCTATTTGTGAACCAAAGTGTTATTATATCTAAAAAACCTCTAATAAATCTTTCATTTCCAAATTTACTTTTTCCGTATTTTCTGGGCTGATGCTTTACTATATGCTCTCCAATCTTATCATACCCCTCATTTTTTGCAAGTATTGGAATGAATCTATGCATATCAGCGTATAAGTTGATAGATTTTATAACCTCATTTTTATACACTTTAATTCCACAATTAAAATCATTGAGTTTGATTCCAGAAAATAGTCTTGCGACAAAATTAAATAATGAAGAAGGAAGTCTTTTTAAAAAAAAGGAATCATACCTTTTCTTTTTCCAACCAGAAATCATATCAAGATTATGTTTGATAAGTTTATCTATCATAATAGGAATTTCCTCAGGAGAATCTTGAAGGTCTGCATCTAGGGTAGCTACATACTCTCCTAAAGCCTCTGAGAATCCGACCCTTAAAGCTTGTGATTTACCATAATTTCTAGTAAATGAAATTCCTTTAACATTTTTATTACTATTAGCAATCTCTTCAATTATAGCCCATGATGAATCGTTACTTCCATCATCAATATATATGACTTCATATTCTAAACCTCTATTTTTGAAGGATTTGGAAATCCACGAATTTAGTTCTCTTAAAGAATCTGATTCGTTTAGTAGGGGTATAATTATTGAAACATTCATAGAATTTACTATGCTGGCCTATTTTTTTTAAGAGCTAATCCAGTAAGTAATGAAATAAGTCCTCCGAAAAATAGAGAAACAGTTATTCCAATTGCAGATGATAGAAATGGGTTAGCAAAGAACTCAAAAGCACCTTCGATTGCTTCTATCATTTCATCAGTAAGTTCTGGATTTTGATCAATTGCTTGATTTATTGCATAATCCATAGCTTTAGTCATAGTCTCTGGATCTAAAACATAACCTTGAAATAAACCATATAAAATACCTATTGTTGATCCAAGAGCTACTATTCCAATACCAATCTTCATTCCTTCACCTAGACTTATAAATCCTTCATTTGCTTGTTTATATGCAAGTTGTCCAAAAACTATTGACCCAGCCATTATTAAAAGCCCTGTCCACTGTTGGATTGAAGAGTTTTGATAGTGCATATCCATTATAAATAACATTAATGTAAATGCAACAGAGAGTCCACCCATAATTATTCCATAGTTTAATACAGTAGACTTAATTGTTCCTTTAGATTCTAACATTTTATTTGTATTGAGATGTTTCAAGTAAAATTAAGCAAATATAATGACAGGATATATGAAAAAAATTTTAAATTTGCACTCACTTTAAAATTATGAAGAGTAATACACATCCTGAAAACTATAGATTAGTAGCATTCAAAGACATGTCTAACAATGATATGTTTATTACAAAATCTACTGTTGATACAAAGGAAACTACTAAGATAGATGGTGTTGAATATCCTCTTTTTAAGCTAGAAATTTCTAGAACATCTCATCCTTATTACACTGGTAAATCTAAACTTGTAGATACAGCTGGTAGGGTAGATAAATTTAGAAGTAAATATGCAAATTTTAATCAAGCTCCAAATTCAGATGATAACGAGCCAACTGAAGATGTGAAGGCTGATCAAATTGAGGAAACTCCTGCTGTTGAGGAAACTCCTGCTGTTGAGGAAACTCCTGCTGCTGAGGAAACTCCTGCTGCTGAGGAAACTCCTGCTGCTGAGGAAACTCCTGCTGCTGAGGAAACTCCTGCTGCTGAGGAAACTCCTGCTGAAGAAACTTCAGCTGAATCTGAGGATTCAAATCCTTCTTAGATAATCCCAAAGTTTTGTCAATATCTACTGTTCCTATTGAATCTAAAAAAAAGATCTCTAGTGTTGCATTTCACACTCTTGGCTGTAAACTAAACTTTTCAGAATCTTCATATATTTCAAAATCTCTTGAAGAGAATGATTTTAAAATTGTAGAATTTAATGAGTATGCAGATGCATATGTGATTAATACATGTTCGGTAACTGAAAATGCAGATAATAAGTTTAGATATTTTGTAAAACAAGCCCTAAAAATAAACCCTGAAGCTTTTATAGCTGCAATTGGTTGTTATGCTCAACTTAAACCTAAAGAATTATTATCTGTTGATGGTGTTGATTTAGTTTTAGGAGCTGCAGATAAATTTAATCTTCTAGACTGTTTGAAAAATATTGATCATTCAAAAAAAAATCATTCGTGTAATATTAATGAGGTAAATTTTTTCAAGGAAAGCTATTCTCTAAATCATCGAACAAGAGCATTCCTTAAAGTACAGGATGGTTGTGATTATAAATGTAGTTTTTGTACTATTCCTTTAGCTAGAGGTAAATCAAGAAGCAACACCATATCTAATGTTATAGATAATGTTAAAAAAATTGCCTCTCAAAACATAAAAGAAATTGTATTAACAGGAATAAATCTTGGAGATTTTGGTAAAACAAGTAATAAAGCTAATAATTCTAATTTCTTAAATCTTATTAAAGAATTAGACATATTAGACCTTGATTTGAGATTTAGAATATCTTCAATTGAGCCAAATTTATTAAGCGATGAGATAATAGAATTTGTTAGTACCAGTAAAAAGTTTGTACATCATTTTCATATTCCCTTACAAAGTGGAAGCGATACTATTTTAAAGTTGATGAGAAGAAGATATGATGCTGATCTTTTTGAAAGTAGAATCAATAAGATTAATGAATTAATGCCTAATGCATGTATTGGAGTTGATGTAATTGTTGGTTTTCCAGGTGAAGATGATGATAGGTTCTTAGAAAGTATGAGTTTTCTAGAAGCTCTAGATATCTCTTACTTACATGTTTTTTCATACTCAGAAAGGGATAATACTCATGCTATAACTTTACCAAATATTGTTCAATCAAATATCAGATCCAAAAGAAGTAAGCTATTACGAATTCTCTCAAGTAGAAAAAAAGGAGACTTTTATAAAAAACATCTAGGTAGTACACATAATGTTTTGTTTGAATCTGAAAATAAAAATGGATTTATTGAAGGTTTTTCATCAAACTATCTTCGCTTTAGAAGAGAATGGGATTCAAGTTTAGCAGGATCTGTTGTAAAATCAAAATTTACAGAAATTGATTCTGAAGGTTTTGCTATCTAATACTTAACTATAATTTGATTCCTACGGGAAGTAAATGTTTAAATGCTTTATTTTTTCTAACAAAACCAGCAATTCTTGGAGAAGTAGGAACAACTCTTAGGTTTTTACTTTCAATAAATTCAAGAACTTTAACTATGAAATCTTCCTCAAAAGATTTATCACTAACACTTTCAGGAATATGAATTTTAGTTAAGAATATTTTTCTCTCTTGTTCAGCGTATTCTATTCTAGCTAATGAGTCTGAAATTTTGACTTCAAATTGTCTTAAAAACTCATTATTTTCTATTATTATTTGATTCATAAATAAAAAAGCTGAATTGCAAAGATAAAAAAAAATCTATTGAGGATAAAAAAACTTGATACTAAATTCTTTTCATCTGCTCCTGCATTAATTTAATTTGAGCAGTTAACATATTATGTGTGTCAAGATTTTTTGCTTCAGTAAGCAGCCCTTGTGCTTCTCTCTTTCTTCTTTTTTGCATCATAATCCCTGCAAGACTCAGTTTAGCCATAGCTAAATCATGCTTCATGCTAAGTCCAAGTTTCAGAGATTCACGGAAATATTTTTCTGCAATTGATAAGTTTTTCTGAGACTGAATTAATCCATGTAAATAATAGTAAAAACCCTGTTGTTTCTGAACTAATGCTGATTTTGGATTCTTTATTAATTTGAGAATTTTCTCTGTTCTATCAAAATTCTGCTTTCTTAAACTTAGAAATGCAAAAATTAAAACTTCATTTTTAAAATATAGTACTATTAATAGTATAGATAGAATAATTAAAAATATTCCATTACCTATAAAAGTTTCTGTAATTTGATAAACTCCATATCCTAGAAGTAATATCGAAGCTATTAGCTTAATTATTTTTGGTATCATATATGTTACAAATTTACAATTTAAAAATATTTATATGAAGTTGATTAAAAAGATATTATATTTGCCACCGAATAAATAGACAATCGTGAAAAGGACGTATCAACCATCTAAGAGAAAAAGAAGAAATAAGCACGGATTTATGGACAGAATGTCATCGGCTAATGGACGAAGAGTGCTTGCGGGAAGAAGAGCAAAAGGAAGAAAAAAATTATCAGTTTCTGACGAATCTCGTCATAAGAAATAATTTTTAATAACTTTTTAAAGATGGTGCTTTTACAGCACCTTTTTTTTTATATTTTAGTGTGATTTTATGCCTAAGGATAAAAATATTAAATCAATTCTAATAATTGGTTCAGGACCTATAATAATTGGTCAAGCCTGTGAATTCGATTATTCTGGATCTCAAGCTTTAAGATCCCTGCGTGAGGATGGTATTAAGACGATTCTAATAAATTCAAATCCTGCCACCATTATGACTGATCCATCTATGGCAGATCATATATATCTTAAACCACTTACAACTAAATCAATCTCTGAAATTCTTGAAATTCATGACGATATTGATGCTGTTCTTCCAACTATGGGAGGTCAAACTGCATTAAATCTTTGTATTGAAGCTCAAGAAAAGGAAATTTGGTCTAAGCATTCTGTTGATATAATTGGTGTTGATATTGATGCAATAGAAATAACTGAAGATCGAGAAAAATTTAGAACATTATTAAACAAAATTAATATACCTGTAGCTCCTGCCGAAAGTGCTTCTTCATTTTTAAAAGGTAAAGAAATAGCACAAAGGTTTGGTTTTCCACTAGTAATTAGACCATCATTTACTTTGGGTGGTACTGGTGCTTCAATAGTTTTTGAAGAAGATAAGTTTAATGATCTTTTAACTAGAGGCCTAGAATCTTCTCCTATTCATGAAGTGCTTATAGATAAAGCTTTAATGGGATGGAAAGAATATGAACTAGAATTGCTTCGTGATAAGAATAACAACATTGTAATTATTTGTACCATTGAAAATATGGATCCAATGGGTATTCATACTGGAGACTCTATAACAGTTGCTCCTGCTATGACTTTATCTGATACTACTTATCAGAAAATGAGAGATATGGCTATTAAGATGATGAAAAGTATTGGAGACTTTGCAGGAGGATGTAATGTTCAATTTGCTGTAAGTCCTGATGAAAATGAAGATATAATAGCAATTGAAATTAATCCAAGAGTTTCTAGATCTTCTGCATTAGCATCAAAGGCTTCAGGATATCCTATTGCAAAAATTGCTGCAAAACTTGCTCTTGGTTATACATTAGATGAATTAAGTAATCAAATTACAAAATCTACTTCTGCTTTATTTGAACCTACACTGGACTATGTTATTGTTAAAATTCCAAGATGGAACTTTGATAAGTTTGAGGGGTCTGATAGAACCCTTGGTTTGCAGATGAAATCTGTGGGAGAGGTTATGGGAATTGGGAGGTCATTCCAAGAAGCTCTTCATAAAGCAACTCAGTCTCTAGAAATTAAAAGGAATGGACTTGGAGCAGATGGAAAAGGTTACAAAGATTACAATACAATCATAAGTAAGCTTAAAAATGCAAGCTGGGATAGAGTTTTTGTAATTTATGATGCTATTCAAACTGGAATTTCATTAGAAAAAATTCATGAAATAACAAAAATTGATATGTGGTTCTTAAAACAATATGAAGAGCTATATCAATTAGAAAAAGAAATTTCTAATTTAAAAATCGATAATATAGAATATGACATTCTTTTAGAAGCAAAGCAAAAAGGATTTGCTGACAGACAAATAGCTTTTATGTTAAACTGTTTAGAGAGTCAAGTTTATAAAAAAAGAGATGAATTAGGAATTAAAAGAATTTATAAACTGGTTGATACTTGTTCTGCTGAATTTCCAGCTCAAACACCCTACTATTATTCAACTTTTGAAGAAAAAATTAAAACAATAGATAACCAAGAGTTCTCTGAAAATGAGAGTATAGTATCAGATAAGAAAAAAATTATTGTATTGGGTTCAGGCCCTAACAGGATTGGACAAGGTATTGAGTTTGATTATTGTTGTGTTCATGGAGTATTAGCAGCAAGTGAGTGTGGCTATGAAACTGTAATGATTAACTGTAACCCTGAAACTGTTTCTACTGATTTTGATATATCTGATAAGCTATATTTTGAACCTGTTTTTTGGGAACATATTTATGATATAATAAGACATGAAAATCCAGTTGGAGTTATTGTACAATTAGGTGGACAGACTGCTTTAAAACTTGCAGAAAAATTAGATAGATATAATATTAAAATTATTGGCACCGAGTATAAATCACTTGACTTAGCTGAGGATCGAGGAAGTTTTTCAAATTTATTAAAGAAAAATGATATTCCTTACCCTGATTTTGGTGTGGCTACAAATTCAAAAGAAGCAGTAGAATTATCATCAAAATTAAATTTTCCTATTCTAATCAGACCTTCATATGTTCTAGGTGGTCAAGGAATGAAAATTGTAATTAATAAAGAAGAGTTGGTAGAGCATGTAGAAGATCTGTTGTCTAAAATTCCTAATAATAAACTTTTACTTGATAATTATCTAGACGGAGCTATTGAAGCTGAGGCTGATGCAATATGTGATGGTGAAGATGTTTATATAATCGGTATTATGGAGCATATTGAGCCATGTGGTATTCATTCTGGTGATTCAAATGCAACACTTCCTGTTTTTAATTTGGGAGAATTAATTGTTCAACAAATAAAAGATCATACTAAAAAAATTGCTTTAGCTCTAAATACAATTGGTTTAATTAATATACAATTCGCTATTAAAGATGAAAAGGTATTTATAATTGAAGCTAATCCAAGAGCCTCCAGAACTGTTCCTTTTATATCAAAAGCATATGGGGAGCCATATGTTAACTATGCTACTAAAGTAATGCTTGGAGAAAAGATGTTAAAAGATTTTGACTTTAATCCAAAACTAGAGGGATATGCAATTAAACAACCTGTATTTTCTTTCAATAAGTTTCCTGATGTAAATAAACAACTTGGACCCGAGATGAAAAGTACTGGAGAAAGTATTCTATTTATAGATGATTTAAATGATGAGTCTTTCTCTGAACTTTATTCAAGAAGAAAGATGTATTTAACTAAGTAATTATTCAATTATTTTATCCTCAATAATAATTTGTTGGAAAAAGTCTTCATTAGGTTTTTTCACTTCTTTATAATTATTATTGCTAATGCTTGATGGAACATTTCCTATTATCTGATCTAAAGCAATTTTTAAAAGAGGTTCTTCAGAGTCACCAAGTATACCAGGATTTACTAGAGATTCTTTAATAAATATATCTGGTTCAAGTCCGTTTGGAAAATCTGTATATCCAGCAACATTTCCAATCTTAAGCACGATTGGCTGCATAGCATACATATGATTAGGGTTTTTATCTCTTGAGTCATTAATATAATCATAAACAGTTATTGACCCCTGATTCTTACCAACTGTAAAATCTCCTATATGAATTACATCAATGTAAGGGTCAAGACCATTAATTAATAATTCACTTGCAGATGCTGTTCTTGCAGATGTAAGTACAAAAACTCTACTAAGATTTAAAGATGAAATTGATTGATTGTTATCTAGTTTATCAGTAAACTTATTTAAAAGTGATTCTGGACTATTTTCATTCCAATAATTCATAAGCTTAGAATTCCATCTTTCTTTAGCAAAAACTTGATTGTTAAATTGACCAGTTATCATTGAAGCTAAATTTATTGATGTAGAAATTCTACCTCCAGGATTATATCTTAAATCAATAACTAATTCTTCAACACCATTGGATAAGAAATTTGCAAAAACGTCATTAAGCTCAGAATTATAATCTTTATTTTCAGATTCAACAACTCCAAGAAATTGGTTATACATTAGATATGCAATTTTTCTACCTCCACTATCTATTACTTTTGATATATGAACAGGATTTTTAACAATTCTTGATTTTACAAGAGTTAGATTTTCTTGACCTGGAATTATATTAGCACACTGATTGTTGTTATTGTAACTAAGTTCTGAGAATTTAATTGAGTAGGTGTCACTTAAGTCATTAAAGAGAAGATCTCTGTAATTGTCTCTTGTAAGTCTAGTACCATTTATTTCACTAAATAACATACCCCTTTTTACACCCTTTGATTCTGCATCAGAGTTTTTGTGAACATATCTAACAAAGCCAAATATATTTTGATCATTACACTCTACGTAAAGTCCAAATTCCATCCCATCTGAATTGTCTATACCTTGAAGCATATTCTGTAATTCAATGTAATCATCAACAATCCAGCTAAAATTATCATCTGGATGTAATAATGAATTAAAGAATGTTTCTGGAATATTGTTTTGACTAAGATAGTATGCATATTCAGATTCATTTTCAGATTTACTATCTGATAAATTAGGAACACTTTCTTGCCAATAGTAATATTGATTAAGACCTTCCCAGATAAAATCACTTATTTCGAGATCTGTTTCAAGTCTAATAACATTAGGATCATCATCGTCGGCCTTTTTACAACTATTGAATATTATAAGGGTTGTAAGAATTAAATAATTAATTTTTTTCATCAAATAAAAATAAAATTATATTCCGGTGTAATTATAAGGTGATATTTGTTTTAACTCATTTTTAATATTGTCATTAATATCAAGTTTGTCAATAAATTCATGTAAAGAATTTTTATCAACTCTTTTATTACTTCTAGTAAGTTCTTTCATTATCTCATAGGGATTACTGTAACCTTCTCGTCTTAAAATTGTTTGAATCGCTTCCGATACAACAATCCAGTTATCTTCAACATCTTTATTAATTTTTACTTCATTAACATAGATTTTTTTTAATCCTTTTAATAAAGATTCAAAAGAAATTAGAGTATGACCAAATGGGACCCCAATGTTTCTTAATACAGTGCTATCAGTTAAATCTCTTTGTAGTCTTGATTTAGTTAATTTATTTGAAAAAAAATCAAATGTTGAATTAGCTAAGCCTAAATTT
>Ga0208963_1000488_pt1 | contig 11833 bp, 10 predicted proteins | sample AOAMet2_C43A7_35_2_FD_188079 | JGI IMG/M metagenome (GOLD analysis project Ga0208963, IMG submission 188079) | Ammonia-oxidizing marine microbial communities from Monterey Bay, California, USA - C0912_C43A7_35 (SPAdes) | ecosystem: Environmental > Aquatic > Marine > Intertidal zone | place... | reverse complement strand
TTATTACCAATTGTAAAAGCATTTACAAAATCTTCAAAAATAGTAGTTGAAACAAAGGACATTTCACTTTCAGCAAGAATTTTAGCCAATTTTTCAGAATTTTTATCTGAGGATCAAAAAATAAATAATGATCTTGATTACTTGGGAAAACTAGTAAAGCAACCCCATGCAAATATTATAAAACTACCAAACATTAGCGCATCTATACCTCAAATAAAAAATGCAATAATTGAATTACAAAAGCTTGGATATAAAATTCCGAAATACCCAAACGATGCTAATACAGTAATTGAAAAAAAGATTAAAGCTAAATATGATTCCATTAAAGGAAGTGCAGTAAATCCGGTTTTAAGAGAGGGCAATTCAGATAGAAGAGCTCCAAAAGCAATAAAAAATTATGTAAAAAATAACCCTCACTCAATGGGGGAATGGAATAGCAATTCAAAAACTCATGTTTCAACAATGTCCGAAGGTGACTTTAGAAATAATGAAAAATCTTTTACCCTAAATAAAAATACTGAAGTTTACATATCACACACTGATACTGAAGGAAAAGAAATATTATTAAAAGATAAATTTAAATTACAAAAAGATGAAATTATTGATGCGTCCGTAATGAGTATTAAATCTCTTAAATGTTTCTTAGAACAATGTATAGATGATGCTAAAAAAGAAAATATTTTATTTTCAGTTCATTTAAAGGCTACTATGATGAAAGTTAGTGATCCAATAATTTTTGGACATGTAGTCAAAACTTATTTTTCTCAAGTTTTTAAAAAATATGATGATACAATTAAGAAACTTGAAATAAATGTAAATAATGGCTTTGGGCATTTAACTGGTAAAATAAATGATTTAAATGATGAGTTGAAAAATGAAATTATTTCTGAAATTAATATTGCATATGATAATGGCCCAGAATTAGCTATGGTAAATAGCGATAAGGGAATAACCAACTTACATGTTCCAAGCGATATAATTATTGATGCCTCAATGCCAGCTATGATAAGGAATTCAGGTAAAATGTGGGATTCTAATGGTAAATCTAAAGATACTAAAGCAGTAATTCCAGATAGTAGTTATGCTTCTATTTATCAAGCTACAATTGATTTCTGTAAAGATAATGGAGCATTTGATCCAACCACCATGGGCACTGTTCCTAATGTAGGATTAATGGCTCAAAAAGCAGAAGAATATGGATCTCATGATAAAACATTTGAAATTAATAAATCTGGAACTGTTTGTATAAAAAACATTAAAGGAGAAATATTATTGAGTCATGATGTTGAAAGTGGTGACATTTGGAGAATGTGTCAAGTAAAAGACGGGCCTATTCAAGATTGGGTTAAACTAGCAGTTAATAGAACTCGATTAACTAAAACACCATCGATTTTTTGGCTAGATAATCAAAGACCTCATGATATTGAATTAATAAAAAAAGTTAATTTATACTTACAAGATCATAATACAAGTGGGCTAGATATAAAAATTTTATCACCATATGATGCAACAAAATTAACATTAGAGAGATTAAAACAAGGAAAAGATACCATCTCTGTTTCTGGCAATGTTCTTAGAGATTATCTAACAGATTTATTTCCAATTTTGGAGGTTGGAACTAGTGCTAAAATGTTATCAATTGTTCCGTTAATCAACGGAGGGGGATTATTTGAAACTGGAGCAGGTGGATCTGCACCAAAACATGTTGAACAATTAACAAAAGAAAACCATCTGAGATGGGATTCACTCGGAGAATTTTTAGCCCTCGGAGTTTCTTTGAATCACCTTGGAATAAAATTTAAAAACTCAAAAGCAATTGTACTAGCAAAATGTCTTGATTTAGCTATAGAAGAGCTTTTATTAAATAAAAAATCCCCTTCAAGGAAAAAAGGAGAAATTGATAATAGAGGAAGTCATTTTTATCTTTCGTTATATTGGGCAAAAGCAATTGCTAAACAAGATACCGATCTAAGATTGAAGAGTGAATTTGTCAAGCTATTTAAAATTCTTTCTGAAAATGAAATAAAAATACTAAATGAATTAACAAAAGTTCAGGGAAATAAAGTGGATTTAGGAGGTTATTATAAACCAGATCTAATAGCAAGTAATAAAATAATGAAACCAAGTCCTATTTTTAATGAAATTATTAATAATTTATACTCTGTAAATTAAGACTATTGAACAAATTTATTAAAATAACTGAACAAAATTCAAAGTATAACTCTATTGAAAATAAATCTATTGACCTAATACTAAAAGAAATTAATGGTGAAGACCAAACAGTTGCTGTAAGCATTAATAAAGAATTAAATTCGATTAAATCAGTTATTCATGAGGCCATTAAATGCCTTAAAAATAATGGAAGGCTTTTTTACATTGGTTCAGGAACAAGTGGTAGAATGGGAATTTTAGATGCTTCAGAGTGCCCTCCTACATTTGGAGTGGACAATAATCTTGTTATTGGTGTAATTGCAGGTGGAGATAAAGCTATTAGAAACTCACAAGAATTTGCAGAAGATTCCACTAATCAGGGTTGGTTTGACTTGAAGGAAAAAAAAATTAATAAGAAAGATTTTGTAATAGGAATTGCAGCATCAGGTACTACCCCCTACGTAATAAATGCGATAAAGGAATGCAATAAAAATAATATTTCTACAGCTTGCATTACATGCAATAAAAATAGTCCATTAGCAAATGAATCTAAATTTCCCATAGAAATTATTGTTGGTCCAGAGTATATCACTGGAAGTTCAAGAATGAAGGCTGGTACTGCTCAGAAAATGGTTTTAAACATGATAAGCACATCGACAATGATTAAATTAGGAAAGGTAAAAGGTAATTTAATGATTGATATGCAACTTTCTAATAATAAACTTATAGAAAGAGCAATAAACATGGTGATTAACTCATTAAACATTTCTTACTCAGATGCCAAAAAATTGATAGTAAAACATGGAAATGTTAGAAATGCAATTGAAAAATATAATGAATAAAACTCACAAAAAAATAATAGAAAATTTACCTAAAAGAAATGAGTTAAGGATAAAAAAACTTTACACAGGCATTAAACTTTTATGTATTTCTATAATTACAATTATTAGTGGGCCAATATTGATTCAAATTGGATTTGTTAAATCTAAAGGTGTGATTAATATTTACTCCATTTTAGGGATCTTAGTTTGCGTATCAGCTATTTTATTAATATATGCAGGTATAAAAAAGATAGGAGATTATATTTTTAACAAAAATGATAGATAATAAATTATATTAAATAAAATTATAAAATTATATTTACTTTTTTTAAAGAATTTATATGATTAATATCACACTAAAAGATGGTTCAAAAAAGAGTTTTCCTAAAGGAATATCTGTTTTAAATGTAGCTAAAAGCATAAGTGAGGGTTTTGCAAGAAATGTGATTTCTGCAAAATTTAATGATATAATTATTGAAACTTCTACTTCTTTAGATACCGATGGATCATTAGAACTTTACACTTGGGAGGATGAAAACGGAAAAAAAGCATTTTGGCACTCCTCTTCACATGTTTTAGCACAAGCTATTCAAGAACTTTTTGAAGGCTCTAAACTGACCATTGGACCAGCAATTGATAAAGGATTTTATTATGATGTTGATTTTGGTGACAAATCAATTTCTGAAAAAGATTTTAAAAATATTGAATCTAAAATGCTAGAAATAGCTAGAGGAAAGCACGATTTTATTATGAGATCAGTAAGTAAAAGTGATGCTCTAGAATTTTATTCAGCTGAGAAAAATGAATATAAAGTTGAACTTATAAAAAATCTTAATGATGGTGAAATAACATTTTGTGATCATTCCAATTTTACAGATTTATGTAGAGGTGGACATATCCCCAATACTGGAATCATCAAAGCTTTCAAATTATTAAGTGTAGCCGGAGCATACTGGAGAGCTGATGAAAAAAATAAGCAATTAACAAGAATTTATGCAATATCTTTTCCTAAGCAGAAGCTTCTGAATGAGTACTTGGAAAATTTAGAAGAAGCTAAAAAAAGAGACCACAGAAAAATTGGTAGACAATTAGGATTGTTTACATTTTCTCAAAAAGTTGGATTAGGGTTACCTCTTTGGCTTCCCAAAGGAGCTGAATTAAGGGCTAGATTAGAGAATTTTTTAAAGGATGCTCAAAAGAAAGCCGGATATGAAATGGTAATCACTCCTCACATTGGTCAAAAAGAGTTATACATAACATCAGGTCACTACGAAAAATATGGTGAAGATAGTTTTCAGCCAATTGGAACCCCTAAAGAAAATGAAGAGTTTCTCTTGAAACCAATGAATTGTCCACATCACTGTGAAATTTATAACTCATTTAAATTTAGTTACAAAGATCTACCTGTGAGATACGCTGAATTTGGTACTGTTTATAGATATGAACAAAGTGGAGAATTACATGGACTTACCAGAGTCAGAGGGTTTACTCAAGATGATGCACATATATTTTGTACTGAAGATCAGTTAAATGAAGAATTTAAAAACGTTATTGATTTGGTTCTTTATGTATTTAGATCTTTAGGTTTTAATAATTTTACTGCTCAGGTTTCATTAAGAGATTCTGAAAAATCTGAAAAATACATTGGTAATGATGAAGTTTGGGAAAAATCTGAAAATGCAATTCTAAAGGCTGTAGAAGATAAAAACTTAAAATATAAAATTGAAAAAGGAGAGGCGGCATTTTATGGACCTAAACTTGACTTTATGGTTAAGGATGCTCTTGACAGAGAATGGCAATTGGGAACAATTCAAGTTGATTACAATCTTCCCAAAAGGTTTGAATTAAGCTATAAAGGCAGTGATAACCAACTGCATAGACCTGTAATGATACACAGAGCACCATTTGGGAGTTTGGAGAGATTTATAGCAATTTTATTGGAGAATACAGCAGGTAATCTACCTATTTGGTTAATTCCTGAACAGGTTGCAATACTTAGTATTAGCGAGAAATACGAGAAATACACCAAAAAAGTTTTAAATTTGTTAGAAATTAACGAAATTCGCGCCCTGCTTGACAATAGAAGTGAAACGATGGGAAGGAAAATTCGTGATGCAGAGATAAAGAAAACTCCATACATGATTATTATTGGAGAAAATGAAGAAAAAGAAAACTGTATTTCATTGAGAAAACACGGTGGTGAAGATTTAGGAAAAATGAGTGTTGATGACTTTGTGAAAATTATAAACAATTCAATAAAAAAAATATTTAATAACTAAAAATTATATACTATAGCAATTAGAAGAAGGAAACCAAGAGGACCTGCAAGGATAATCAAAGTTGACGAACATAGAATAAATAGTAAAATACTAGCTCCAGAAATAAGGTTGGTTGGTGATAACGTTGAAATTGGAGTATATTCAAAATCAAAAGCATTAATAATAGCCGATGAATTGGGTCTAGACCTTGTAGAAATTTCTCCTAAAGCAAACCCTCCTGTCTGTAAAATAGTGGATTATAAAAAATTCCTTTACGAGCAGAAGAAAAGAGAAAAAGTATTAAAGGCTAAGACTACAAAAGTAGTTATTAAAGAAATTAGATTTGGACCTCAGACTGACAATCATGATTATGAGTTTAAAAAGAAACATTCTGAGAAATTTTTAAAAGAAGGTGCTAAATTAAAAGCTTTTGTTTTTTTTAAAGGCAGATCTATTATCTATAAAGATCAAGGTGAAATATTGTTATTAAGGTTAGCTCAAGATCTAGAAGAAATAGGTAAGGTAGAACAAATGCCAAAATTAGAAGGAAAAAGAATGATAATGTTTATAGCTCCAAAAAAATAAGTAAGTAATAATTAAAATTGACTAAATATGCCAAAAATGAAAACAAAATCTAGCGCCAAAAAACGTTTCAAAGTTACAGGTACTGGAAAAATTAAAAGAAAACATGCTTTCAAAAGCCATATTTTAACTAAAAAATCTAAAAAAAGAAAATTGGCTTTAACACACAGTACATTAGTACACAAAAGTGATGAAGACAACATTAAACAACAATTAAGATTAAAATAGTTTAAAGAAGGTAAATATTAACCATGAATTGGGCTAAAAAGAGTTTTTAAAACCGCCTAACTCAAAAAAACAAAAACAAAATGCCAAGATCAGTAAATTCAGTAGCAAAAAGAGCTAGAAGAAAAAAAGTGTTAAAACAAGCCAAAGGATACTTTGGTAGAAGAAAAAATGTGTGGACAGTAGCAAAGAATGCTGTTGATAAAGCAATGCTTTACGCATTTAGAGATAGAAGAAATAAGAAAAGATCATTTAGAGCACTGTGGATTATGAGAATAAATGCTGCAGCTCGTTTACATGGTATGTCTTACTCTGAATTTATCGGCAAAATGAAGTCAAAAAATATTGACTTGAACAGAAAAGTTTTAGCAGATTTAGCTATGAACAATCCAGAAGCATTTAAAGCTATTGTTGATAAAATAAATTAAAAAGGAAGATCCGAATTATCAGGCAAATTAAATGCCTGATTTGGATCAGGTTTAAAAGTATCATCATTTGCTGCTGCATTCATTTTTGAATGAAACTCGTAAGGAGAATCAAAATCATCTATATTTTCAAACCTACCTAATTCTTTAATAAACTTAAGTCTCAAATTATCTAATCCACCATTTCTGTGTTTAGCTACAATTAATTCAGCTTGCCCATCAGTTGATGATCTATCATCATCATCCCACTCATCAATTTTATAATATTCTGGTCTATAAATAAAGGATACTATATCTGCATCTTGTTCAATTGCGCCAGATTCACGTAAATCAGATAAAATAGGTCTTTTACTACCTCCCCTAGTTTCAACAGCTCTAGAAAGTTGAGAAAGAGCTATAACAGGGATACTTAATTCTTTTGCTAGTGCTTTAAGGTTTCTTGAAATAGTAGATATTTCTTGTTCTCGATTACCACCTTTATTATTTCCTCCGATAGTCATTAATTGTAAGTAATCAACAATCAATAATTTTATTCCGTGTTGAGAGGAAAGACGTCTAGCTTTTGCTCTCAAATCAAATACCGATAAAGAGGGAGAGTCATCGATAAAAAGAGGAGCTTTTTCTAAGCTCTTAACTTTAACGTTTAATTGCTCCCATTCATGTTTTTCTAATCTACCAGTTCTTAACTTTTCAGAAGACAAACCTGTTTCAGAAGAAATTAATCTTGTGATTAATTGAACAGAAGACATTTCCAAAGAGAAAAAACCTACTGGAATATTTTGATTGACTGCAATATTTCTTGCCATTGAAAGTGTTAATGCAGTTTTACCCATACCAGGTCTGGCAGCTATAATAATTAAATCACTTTCTTGCCAACCAGAAGTTAATTTGTCAATTTTGTCAAATCCAGATGGAATACCACTAAGACCATCTTTATTTGAGATAGCTTCAATTTTTTTCTTTGCTTGAATAACTAAACTCTGAGCAGTTTCTGAGGATTTTTTTATATTTCCTTGAGTTACATCATAAAGTTTCGCTTCAGCCTTATCTAACAAATCAAAGACATCTTTAGTTTCATCATAAGATTCCTCAATAATTTCGTTAGAAATTTTAATTAAACTTCTTTGTATATATTTTTGCAATATAATTCTGGCATGAAATTCAATATGAGCAGAAGAGGAGACCTTTTGAGTTAGAGATATTAAATAAAAATCTCCACCAGCTAACTCTAATCTATTATCTTTTTTTAATTGAGAAGACACTGTAAGAAGGTCAATCGGTTCACTATTTTCAAACAAAGAAAGTATTGCTTCAAATATATATTGATGACTTTCTTTATAAAAAGCCTCAGAGTTTAATATATCTATAACCTCATCAACCCCTTTTTTATCTATCATCATAGCACCTAGTACTACTTCTTCTAAATCAATTGCTTGTGGAGGTATTTTACCTTTTTCTAAATTTATAATTGAGTTTCTGTCTACTCTCAAGTTTTGATAAGGTTTTGTTTGCTTCATAAAGCTAAGTTAATTAAATAATGAAATGAAAAATAGAATAAAAAACTTAACTTTTTAACTTGTAGTAAACATTATTGTTGTTAATAAAAGTCAGAAATTGTTAATATAGGTTAGAATTCATTTAACCATTAAAAACTCCCATAGAAGAGTATTTATCCATTCTCTTAATAACTAAATCTTTAGAAGATAAATCTTGAAATTCTGAATAAGCTTTAACTATAGCATCACGTACATTATGAAATGTTTTTTCTCTGTCATTGTGTGCACCGCCCAAAGGCTCTTTAATTACATGATCAACTAGTTTCATTTTTTTCATGTCTTTGGCAGTTAACTTTAAAGCAGATGCAGCTTGTTCTTTGTATTCCCAACTTCTCCATAAAATCGATGAACAAGATTCTGGTGAAATAACTGAATACCAAGTATTTTCTAACATTAAAACTTTATCACCAACTCCAATACCTAAGGCACCTCCAGAAGCTCCTTCACCAATAATAACAGTTATTATAGGAACTTTCAACCTTGTCATTTCTAATATGTTTCTTGCTATAGCTTCTCCTTGACCTCTCTCCTCTGCTTCTAAACCAGGGTAAGCACCAGGTGTGTCAATTAAAGTTACAACAGGGATATTAAATTTTTCGGCAGATTTCATTAATCTTAAAGCTTTTCGATATCCTTCTGGGTTAGCCATACCAAAATTTCTGTACTGTCTAGTTTTAGTATTAAAGCCTTTTTGCTGACCTATAAACATAAATGACTGATCAAAAATTTTACCAAGTCCTCCAATCATAGCTTTATCATCTTTGAAGTTTCTATCTCCGTGGAGTTCTAAAAAAGAATCTCCAAATATAGCAGTAATATAATCAAGGGTATAAGGTCTGTCAGGGTGTCTTGACATTTGAACTCTTTGCCATGGAGTTAAATTACTATAAATGTCTTTCTTAGTTTGCTTTAATTTGTTTTCAATTTGCTCATAAGTTTCAGAAACATCTACATCACTCTTTTCGCCAATAATCTTGCAGTCATTTAATTGATCTTCAAGTTCTTTAATAGGTAATTCAAAATCTAAATAATTCATAAGAATAGTATATAAAACAAATATAAAAACTTTGGCGAGGATTAGATATCATGAAGATGTTTTTTTATTATTCTTAATCTTTAAAATAGAATTTATAATAATTGTAGAAATTATAATTAGTGTTCCAATATAAAATGAAAATTCCATTTTTTCAGTATCAGGAAAAATAAAAATCGCCAATAAAATTCCGTATACAGGTTCTAAATTATAAGTTAAAACTAATGTATATGGGCTTAAAAATTTTAAAATATAAATTGAAGCTATAAATGCATAAGCTGTACAAATAGATCCTAAAATAAACACATACAAATAGTCATAACTAAAAAGTGAGGAAATGGTTAAGTCACTTACATTATCTGAAAAAATTAAGTATAATAGTATGAAAACTACGCCAGATAAAAATTCATAAAAAGATATCAAAAAAGGATTGTTATTTTGAACTAATTTACCATTAAATACTGAAAAAAGAGATGCTAATAAGGCAGATACTATTCCCAAAAACACACCAACAAAACTGTTAATATTTGCCTTTAAAATTATAAAAACACCACATATAACAACACAACCTAAGATAATCTCAACAGGTTTTATTTTTCTTTTAAAAAATATAGGCTCTAATAAAGAAGCAAAAAAAGCACCAGTAGAAAACATGGCTAAAGTTATTGATATATTTGATTGTTCAATCGCTTCGAAAAAAGTAATCCAGTGAAGGGCAATTATAATACCAGCTAAAGAGAAATTAAAAAAATCTCTTAAATTAATTTTAAAATCATATTTACGAAAAATTAAAAATAAAAAAGTCAGAACAAAAGCAATAAGCATTCTATGCCAAACTAATGCAATAGAGCCTAAAGAAATTGCTTCGCCTAGTATAGCAGTAAATCCTGCTATAAAAACTAAAAAATGAAGATGAAGATAATGTTTAAGATTATTTTTTTGCATTGTATAATAAATAAATTGCAAGAATACCAAATAAAATATTAGGTAACCATACTGCTAAAATTGGAGAGAAGTCAGATTGTTGAGCCATTACCCCAAATACCTTGTCAAAAAATACAAATATCATAGCTACAACTATTCCAAAAGCTAAATTAATTCCTGTCCCTCCTCTTCTTTTTACAGAGGAAACAGAAAAAGCTATAATAGTTAAAATAAAAACAGAGAAAGGTATACTCCACTTCTTATACTTAACAAGCTGGTATCTACCTATGTTTGAAGATCCTCTGAGTTTTTCCTGTTCAATAAAAGATACTAGTTCTGGGTAACTCAACGTTTCTGCGATATATTTAATTGGAAGCAAATCCTTTAATTTAAAAGCAAATGATGTATCAAGTTTTCTTTTCTTAATTAATATATCATTTTCTTTACCAATTATTCTTTTGGTGTAATTAGAAAGTCTAAACAAACTATCAGAAGGAAGATAACGTATATTACTGGATTCAATTTTATATTTTAAAATATTATCTTCAAAATGTTCTAAGGTAAAATTAGATCCAACATTACTTTTTGGATTAAATTGACTTAAATAAATGTAATCATTTGGGCTAATTTGTCTATATATATTTTGACTGTCATAACTCTTTTTAGAACCTTTTAAATATTTATATGAGAACTCATTAAAATCTTTACTTGCATTTGGAACAATAAATAATCCAAATAAAAATGCGATTATAGCAATAATTAAAGCACCCAAAAGGTATGATCTTAAAAATCTAAAAAAAGATATGCCAGAACTTAGAAAAGCTATCACTTCTGTGTCGGATGCTAATTTTGAGGTGAACCAAATAACTGAAAGAAATAAAAAAAGAGGGAGTAATGAATTAGAAAAATAAATTGTAAAATTGAAATAATATTCAGCAACAAGATTAAACGGAACTTCGTTGGCTAAAATCTTATCAATATTATCAGCAAGATTGACCACTATAGCAATTGGAATAAATAATAATTGAATAGTAATAAAAGTATTTAAGTACTTTTTTAATATGTACCAATCTAAAATTTTCATTAATTATAACCTATTACTTAATTTTTTAACCATGATGCTTTTCCAATCTACAAAATTTCCTTCAATAATTCTTCTTCTAGACTCTTTAACTAACCAATTATAAAACCCTAGATTATGTATAGTAGAAATCTGTTTAGCCAATAACTCATTTACAGAAAATAAGTGTTTTAAATAAGCTTTTGAATAATCTGTATCAACATAAGTATGGGCCATAGTATCCAAGCTACTAAAATCATTCTTCCATTTACTATTTTTAATATTTATGGTTCCTTCAGATGTAAATAACATTCCATTTCTTGCATTTCTAGTAGGCATTACACAATCAAACATATCAACCCCTAAACTAATATTTTCTAGAAGATTAATTGGAGTTCCTACACCCATTAAATATCTTGGTTTTGACTTTGGTAAAATTTGACATACTAAATCAGACATTTCATACATTTCATCTGCAGGCTCACCTACAGACAAACCTCCGATAGCATTTCCAAAACAGTTAGTTTCTGCAATATATTCTGCAGACATTTTTCGTAAGTCTTTATATACACTACCTTGAATTATAGGAAAAAAAGCTTGTTCATAATCATATAAAAAAGGGGTAGTTTTTAATTTATCAATACACCTGTCAAGCCATCTGTGAGTCATATGCATTGACTTTTTTGCATATTCAAAAGTACAAGGATAAGGAGGGCATTCATCAAATGCCATAATAATATCTGCACCAATTTTTCGTTGAATCTCCATGACATTTTCTGCTGTAAATTCGTGAATACT
>Ga0208963_1000487_pt1 | contig 11839 bp, 10 predicted proteins | sample AOAMet2_C43A7_35_2_FD_188079 | JGI IMG/M metagenome (GOLD analysis project Ga0208963, IMG submission 188079) | Ammonia-oxidizing marine microbial communities from Monterey Bay, California, USA - C0912_C43A7_35 (SPAdes) | ecosystem: Environmental > Aquatic > Marine > Intertidal zone | place... | reverse complement strand
TGATCCCATGGTGGCCAAAGTGATTGGCTACGGCCCAACCCGCGAAGCTGCGCGGTTGAGGCTGATTGGCGCGCTTAAAGAAACCGTTCTATTTGGCACGCCAAGCAACAAAGACTTCTTAATCCAGTGTCTCGACAAGCAGAGCTTTATTGATGGGGCAGCAACAACTGCCTTTATTGGTGAAGAGTTCTCTGCAGATGACCTTGATGCAGCGCCGGTGAGCTTTTTGGATAGTGCAGTGGCAGCAACGCTAGAGCTCTGTTTAGAGAATAAAGCCCATTTTCAACGCAGTCTGCTAGTGAGTTGTGAGCTTAAAAATTGGACTATTGCTAGTGCTATGGTCTCGCGCAAGCAATATCAATTCGTTGATATTACTCATGACCTGTCAATATCACCCATTAATAGCAGCGCAGACACTTACCATGTCGCTGACACTGCAGCGGAGCAAAGTGCAGTGATACAGGTAATATCCATGCAGGACAACAAAGCTGTTGTGCTATTTGATGGGGTTAAGTTAGTCGCTCAGTTTATGCAGCGCCAGCGCGGCCAAATATATTGCTCTATTCAGGGTCGCGGTGCCTTCTTTAAAGACCTTATCATTCTTGATGGGGTGGTGGATGACGCCGAGGGAGGAGGTCGAGTGATTGCTCCAATGCATGGACTCCTGCTTGAAGTCATGGTTAGCCCCGGCGATAAAGTTGTTAAAGGGCAAACTCTAGCTGTGCTTGAAGCGATGAAAATGCACTATGAGATACTTGCAGAGGTGGATGGTACCGTAGAGGAGGTTAGTGCAGTGGCGGGTAGCCAAGTTGCAGTCGATGATGTATTAATTGAAATCAAAGAAAAAGATGATAGTTAACTGTTAAAAAGGACGATGCAATGAGTTTGAAACTTTGGCACTGCGCTGGATCGCGTTCGGTCCGACCTCTCTGGACTATGGAAGAAATGGGCCTTGATTACGAGCTTGAGGTCATGCAATTCCCTCCTCGATTTCTTCACCCTGGGTACGCTGAAATTAACCCAATCGGAACAGTGCCTTATTTTGTGGACGATAAGGACGGTCCGGATAATATTATTCAGATGACTGAGTCGGCCGGAATTAGTCAATATCTTGTAGATCGCTATGGCCCAAGTACTCTTGCGGTTGAGCCGAGTGAGGTGGGCTATGGAGGTTATCTCAATTGGATACATAGAAGTGATGCGACCCTCACATTCCCTCAAACTTTAGTGCTTCGCTATACCCTCCTTGAGCCAGAGGCTACGCGGTTGCCCAAGGTAGCTGAAGACTATACAAAATGGTTTTACTCTCGTCTGCGTTCTGTTGATCTAGCCACAGCTGACAACGAATTTTTGGTAGCTAATCGTTTTACTATTGCAGATATTACAGTTGGGTACGCGCTCTACTTGGCAGACACTCTGGGCCTGGCTGAGGGCTTTAAGCCGAATACCAAGGCATATTATGAAAGACTTAAACAGCGTCCTGCATTCCAGAAGGCTATCTCTCTGTAACTTTAATATGACACCTAAATTAGAGACAAACGATGACTAAACATAATAAATATCCGAATCTTTTCTCGCCTCTGGATTTGGGATTTACCTCCATTAAAAATCGCGTGTTAATGGGATCGATGCACACAGGACTCGAGGAAGCGGAAAATGGTTTCCCTCGATTAGCGGCCTATTTTGCGGAGCGCGCTCGTGGTGGTGTAGGCATGATGATTACCGGCGGTATATCACCGAATATGGAGGGCGGTTTTGGGGCTAAATTATCAACCCCTGAAGAAGCAGAGGATCATAAGCTGGTGACCAAAGCGGTTCATGATGTCGATCCTGATATAAAAATTTGTATGCAGATTCTTCATGCTGGGCCTCTGGCTGGGACTCCTAGCTGTGTGGCGCCATCGGCGATACCCTCTCGCATCTCTCGAATCGTGCCTTTAGGCCTAGACGAAGCAGGCGTACAAAAGCAGATTGACGATCATGTGCAATGTGCAAAGATGGCCCAGTTAGCAGGTTATGATGGTGTTGAAATAATTGGTTCCGCAGGTTATTTGCTGAGTACCTTTCTGGTGGAGAAGACTAATCAACGGGATGATAAATGGGGGGGGAGCTATGAAAACCGCATGCGCTTTCCTCTAGAAATCATGCGTCGTTGCAGAGCTGAAGTGGGCGACAATTTCATTCTTATTTTCCGTATCGCTGCCATGGATATGCTGCAGGGAGGCATGTCGTGGGATGAGGTAGTCTTGCTTGGCAAGGAGATGGAGAAAGCTGGTGCGACGATTATAAGTACCCATTTTACTTGGCATGAATCCACAGTACCAACTATAGCAACTATGGTTCCAAGAGCTGCGTTTGCGGGAGTAACAGGCCGTTTAAGAAAAGAAATTAAGATTCCCACTATTACCAGTAATCGCATCAATATGCCTGATGTTGCCGAACAGGTCCTTGTTGACGGTCATGCGGATATAGTTTCTATGGCACGGCCAATGTTGGCGGATGCTGAGCTCGTTAATAAGGCCTTTGAAGGAAGAGAAGATGAGATTAATACCTGTATTGCGTGCAATCAGGCTTGTCTAGACCATACCTTCACTGGTAAGTCGGTCAGCTGTCTGGTTAACCCAAGAGCTGCTCATGAAACCTTGCTTAATTACACGACAGTGGCGGAGGCTAAAAGGATTGCTGTTGTTGGCGCCGGTCCAGCAGGCATGGCCTATGCGACTGTTGCGGCTGAACGGGGGCATAAAGTCACTTTATATGACGGTGCCTCGGAAATTGGTGGTCAATTTAATCTTGCTAAAAAAGTACCTGGCAAAGAAGAGTTTTATGAAACTCTACGCTATTACAAGCGCATGCTGGAAATTTATAGGGTGGATGTGCGGCTCAACACTATGGTTTCTGCAAGCGATCTGTATAAAGCTAAATATGATCATGTGGCTGTCGCTACAGGCATTACTCCTCGAGTACCAGACATTGAAGGAATCGATCATGCCAGTGTAGTGAGCTATATCGATGTTATTCGCGGTGACTGCGAGGTAGGTCAACGTGTTGCTGTGATGGGCGCGGGGGGGATTGGTTTTGATGTGTCTGAGCTAATTATGCACAGCGGCGTTTCAGCTGCATTAGATAAAGATGTATTTGCTAAAGAGTGGGGTATTGATTTTGAGAACCACCCTCGTGGAGGTGTTACAGGAGTTCAGCCTGAGATTAATAAAGCCGATCGACAGGTATATTTGTTGCAACGTAAATCTACTCCGGTGGGAAGAGGGTTGGGCAAAACTACTGGTTGGACTCATCGTATTTCTCTAGCTCAGCGTGGCGTAAAAATGATTAACGGTCTAGAGTACCAAAAGATTGATGATAAAGGCTTGCATGTTACTAACAACGGCATTCCGGACATAATTGAGGTGGATACTGTAGTTGTCTGTGCTGGTCAGTTATCAAATAGAAGTCTCTACGATGAGGTTGTCGCGCTTGGGGCCGATGCAAGCTTAATCGGTGGCGCCTTTGAGGCCGCTGAGTTAGATGCTAAGGCAGCTATAAACCAAGCGTGTTATCTGGCAGCGGAAGTTTAGATTTCGAATCTGATAGCTTAAGACTTACGTATGTTCCTCGTCTGTCAAGTGATGGTACAAATACGTTCTCTGACGCCACTTAATTAGAGTGTCGAGCGTCGAGTTTAGGGGTTTACTGCGTCGCAATTTGCGATCTTATGCTGAACTCAAATTTCATCGTTAACATGACCGATGGGACGCGTTTAAAGGCTGGCAAAACTATTGACGTAATGTCTGCCATAACATACGATCATCGAAAGTGTTTATTTCTAGGGAGTTAGGTAAGTGGATATTAAATTTTCAGCTGAGGACATCGCTTTTCGTGAAGAGGTAAGGGCGTTTTTTGTAAAAGAATATGACGCAACTGTTGCGGAGCAATTGAGCGGTAGCGCAGGGACTGACTATAAAAGCGCTATTGTGAGCTGGCAAAAAAAGCTTCACTCAAAAGGCTGGATTGCGCCCGGTTGGCCAAAAGAATACGGCGGTACTGGCTGGACTAGTACCCAAAAGTTTATTTATGAGACTGAGCGTGGATTAGCGGGTATTCCCGATGTAGTGCCGTTTGGGTTGAAAATGGTAGCACCGGTTATCTATACCTTTGGTACCGAAGAGCAAAAAGCGCGCTTCTTACCTCGAATTCTTAATAGCGAAGACTGGTGGTGTCAGGGTTATTCAGAGCCGGGCGCCGGGTCAGACTTGGCGGCATTAAGCACATCAGCTGACTACGCTGGCGACAATTACATAGTTAACGGCCGTAAGATCTGGACTACTTTTGCGCAATACGCCGACTGGATTTTTTGCTTAGTGAGAACCTCCAAGGGTATTCGACGTCAAGAGGGCATCAGCTTCTTGCTGATCGACATGAACACTCCAGGCATTACAGTTAAGCCTATCGTCACTATTGACGGTAAACACAGCCTCAACGAAGTGCTATTTGAAGATGTAGCGGTGCCTACTGAAAACCTTATTGGTGAACAGGACAAAGGCTGGACTTACGCTAAGGCGCTATTGGCGCACGAGCGTACCGGAATGGCCGAAGTGGCGGATTCCAAGCGTATGCTTGACGGCCTCAAGCAGCGGGCGACGGCTGAGATTAATGGCGGCAAGCCAATGATCGAAGATCCTGTCTTCCAAATGCGTATGTCAGATATTGAAATGGAGCTGATGGCCCTGGAGTATACAGAGCTTCGAGTGTTTGCGTCGATGGCTGCAGGTGGCATGCCGGGGCCTGAGTCTTCATTGTTAAAAATTAAAGGCACTGAGATTAGTCAGGCTATTCATGAGCTACAGCTGCAGTTAGCAGCCAACTATGGTGGTGCATTGCCCAGTGACCTTAGCAGTGATGAGCTTGGCCATGACTTTGCTGCTGAAGCGCGCGGCAAGTACATGTACGGGCGAGCAGCTACCATTTATGGTGGTTCCAACGAAGTGCAGCGCAATGTTATTGCCAAAGCCGTTCTTGGCCTATAAGACGGCTTTAACGGCCCTTAAAAAGATTTCAGGAGTTTACACATGAATTTTGAGTTTTCCGAAGAACAAACCATGATCAAAGACAGCGTCTCGCGCTTTGTTCGTGAGCAATATGACTTTGACACACGTCGCGGCATTATCGAATCAGACGACGGCATCAGCCGTGAGTTTTGGTCAATGTTTGCTGAACTTGGCTGGTTATCGGTACCCTTCGCTGAAGAGTACGGTGGCTTTGGTGGGTCGGTCATAGACATAGCGGCAGTCATGGAAGAAATGGGTAAAGGTATTGTGGTTGAGCCCTATGTGTCCACCGTCGTCGTGTTTGGTGGTTTACTGTCTGCATCTACTAATTCAGCCCTCAAAGAAGCTGTTATTCCAAGCATCATTGAGGGTGCATGCCTAGGTTCCTTTGCCTACATGGAGCCTCAGTCACGCTACGAAATGAGTGATGTATCCACTGCGGCAACTACCAGTGGCGACGGCTATATACTTAATGGTGTAAAAACCGTAGTGGCCAACGGCGGCACGGCCAGCAAGTTTGTGGTCAGTGCGCGCACAAGCGGCGGACAATTTGATCACAGTGGTTTAAGCCTGTTTTTAGTCGACGCAACTGCGCCGGGTGTTGAGGTCAAAGCCTACAAAATGATGGACGGCCAAAGTGCAGCGACATTAACCCTGACTGATGTTGCGGTTGATCAGGGCCAGTTGCTTAACTCAGTGGGTGAGGGTATGGATCTTATTGAACAAGTCATGCCACAGATCTTAATTGGCTTGTCTGCAGAAGCGTTGGGTATTATGGCGATGCTTAATACGTTGACCGTAGATTACTCTAAGACGCGTCAGCAGTTCGGGACTCCTATTAGTTCATTTCAGGTATTACAACACCGTATGGTAGACACCTTTATGGCTTGTGAGCAGTCTAAATCAATGCTTTATCGAGGTCTTTGCGAGTCAAAAAGTGTTTCTGAAGGTGAAACTGACGGTTCAGCACTCGCCAAAACCGTTCATGCTTTAAAAGCTACGGTAGCTCGGTATGGTAAAACCATTGGTGAAGAGGCCATTCAACTCCATGGCGGTATCGGTATGACTGATGAACTTAATATAGGCCACTACGTGAAGCGATTGATGATGATTAACACTGCATTTGGCGATGGGGACTATCATCAAAAGAAATTTAATCAGATTAGTTACATGAGCTAATCTTGAGTAGTCTGCTGCTTGTTGGTTCAGTTTTTATACTTGCAGTGGTTGCATATTTTTCGCTCAGAAAAGATGCGCTATCACAGTATGATCTGCCGCTAGGGCAGCGCTTCGTCTCTACTGATCCATCGGTGGTAGAGCAATCTCAAAAAGCGTTACGTCGTATTAAAGCTAAAGTTAGGGCTGCTACCGGTCGTGGTGCGGCCCTGTCGGGCAAGAAGCGTATAGATCACATGCGCAATGTGATGGACAGCTTCTTTGCTCACGTTGAAGTAAAGAGCAAAATTATTTCGACCACGGCAGGTACTGTTCCTGCAGAGTGGATTATAGCTCCAAATGTCGATACTTCACATCGCCTGCTGTATATTCATGGCGGTGCCTTTTTTGCCGGTAGCCCACGCAGCCATCGCGTTATTACTAGTAAGCTGTCGGAGATTGGTAATTGTGCAGTTTTGGCCATCGATTACCGACTAACCCCCGAATATACTCGACTTGACTGCCTTAAGGACTGCCAAGACGGCTATGTCTGGATGTTGAACAATGGTCCAGAGGGCGGCTCGCAGGCTGCAAATGCCTATGTCGCAGGAGACTCTGCAGGGGGTAATTTAACTTTGTGCTTAACTGCTTGGGTAAGAGATACCGAGAAGCGTGCTCCCAATGCAGTAGTCGCTCTGTCCCCCATAACTGATAGTCGATTATCAAGTCCGAGCATAAAGGCTAATTTGGAATCTGATGTCATTTTAAAATCCTTGGCAAAACAATTGTCTTGGGTGCCTAGTATGTTTATCAGCCTCGTTGCGAGAAGGTTGGCAAAACATGATACAAAGGATCCTAGAATTTCGCCCTTGCTAGGGGATTTGTCGAGGCTGCCTCCCATATTGGTTCAAGCTAGCGATAGTGAAATACTCAGAGACGATGGCAGGCGTTATGTTAACAAAGCAGTTGCCGCAGGCTCAAATGCAGTCTTGCAGCTTTGGGCTAATATGCCTCACGTTTGGCAAATTTTTGATCCAGAACTGCCAGAGGCCAGTGAGGCCTTTGAAGAAATTAAGTTGTTTTTGGAACGTCACACCTAACTACTGCTCGAGTCTTGGGTTATGTTACGCAGTGTGATACATTTTATACGAATTAGGATAAACCAAGAGGCAGGCAAATGGAATGGCTAAAAAAATATGACAACTATTATTTTGTGTTGGGTCGCACCTTACTAGGGCTTTACTTTATCGTTCCTGGTATGACTAAGGTAGCTGGTTATCAAGGGTATTTAGACTTAATGGCGAGTAAAAGCGTCCCTTTGGTTGAGGTTTTACTGCCTTTGACCATTCTGGTACAAGTAGGAGCAGGTTTGTTTCTGATCGCGGGCAAGAACCTGCGAGTTTCGGCTCTGCTACTTTTTGGTCTGACTATTCTTATTAATCTCTTTATTCATAACTTTTGGGCTCTCGCTGGAGACCCAGGTCAAGCGCATGAGACACAGAATTTCGTCAAAAACCTGGCGATAGCAGCGGGGCTTCTGGTTCTTGCAACAAAAGATAAGAGCTAGAGCGTTTTTCTGTCTAGCATTACTTTCATTACATTACTCCAGCGCTTGCAGTGTCTCGTTAATAATTCGATTTAGACTAAATATCCATAGCGCTGAGCGGTTTGGGTTGCGAACCGTCGATATCAGTAAAACCATATTCAAGTGCTAATTCGGCAGCGATACAAACTGTTCCGCTTTTTGCCATACAATTCTCATCTTCTGCTAAAGCGACAACTGCCCTACCAATAAATTGTGGTGATTCCGAGTTTGTCAGATCTAAATGATCCGCGCCGCGCAAAACAGCTTCGGTTCTCACCAACCCGGGATATATACAGAGCGCTGCAATGTTATTGGGTTTTAATTCATGCGCCATGCAACTATTCATGTGATCAGTAGCAGCTTTAGCGGCACCATAAGCTACGCCTTTGTCTGCCCGTTGAGCGGCGAAAAATGATAAGTTGACGATTAAGCCTGACTGATTAGGTATCATTAGCTGGGCGGCATAAACGCTGGATATATAGTGAGCTCGTACCCCAGATTGAAACATCGAATCCCATCTTGAAAATGGCGCTTCCCAAAAACCCACCTCATTCCAAAATTCAGTGCCATCAGTATAGAATTCATAGCCTCCCCAGACATTGTTAACCAATACATCTAACTTTCCGTGTTCCTGCTGAATTCGGTTAAAAACCATAGCAACTTGGTCATCGTCTGTATGGTCGCATTGAATGGGTACGCACCTTCCGCCAGTCGCATTGATCTCTGCTGCAGTCTGTGTGATTGAACCGCTCAATTTGGCAGGAGATGTGTTTTCTCCAACCGTTCTTCCCGTAATGTAAACTGCAGCCCCCGCTTTACTAAGCGCTTGCGCTATCCCTTTACCTATACCGCGACTAGCGCCAGTAACTAGAGCTATTTTGTTTGTTAGTGACAATACCTCTACCTCAGTCTAGTAAGAGAGGGGCTAAAAGTTTTCGATGATGCTGTGGGTCGCCATATTGCTGCTGAGTCCATTGGGCTCGGCGAATATAAAGCATGGCATCGCAATCATAGGTAAAGCCCATGCCGCCATGGAATTGTACTGCTCTGTCACCGGCAAATGACAATGCATCTGCAGCCTGAGCTTTGGCCATTCTACAGGCAATTTCGGTGTCTTTATCTAGCTCGCCATCGCCAATTAGAGTGGCAGCATGGTAGATAAAGGTTCTCGCTGAATCCATTTGAATCAGCATCTCAACAGTGGGGTGCTTTAAAGACTGATAAGAGCCTATTAGCCGGCCAAATTGCTTTCGGGTTGTAAGGTAGTCCACGACCGTATCAAGAGCTCCAGCTGCGGATCCGGTGGCTTCTGATGCTATTAGCAATGCCCCGATCAAGCGCAGATCCGCTAATGCGGCTCCACCGCTGGGAAGAATAGCATCAGATTGGATGGTCACACCTGTAAAATCAACGTTAGCTGCACGTTTAGTCTCGTCGACAAGGGTTTTACAGGTTATGGCATTGCTAGCAAGCTGTGATGATTCAACAATTACTAGCACCTCAGCGCCGTCATGCTGGGCAAGCACTAGGAAAAAGTCGCTAACTGATGCATCGTGCACTAGTAATTTTTTCCCTTTTAACTCAAGTTGATCATCTTTCCCGGTTAGTACGCATGAAGTACTGGTTGCTCCCCAATCTTCATTATCTAGCAGCGCTAAAGTGCCGATGGTTCCCTGTACCATAGCTGGCAGCCACTTGGTTTGCTGTGACTCGCTGCCACCGCGCACAATTGCTTGGGCGGCGATAGTTGCTGAGATATAAGGTGTGCATAGCATATGCCGTCCCATGCTCTCGACAAGTGGCACTGTTGCTCCAATACCCATGGCAAAACCACCAAATTGCTCTGGGATTGTCAGTCCGGTCCAACCTAGAGCCACCATTTCGTCCCATACGTCTGGGTTAAACCCTGTTTCAGATTTAAGAAGGCTTCGTACTGCATTACCATCTGACTTATCTCTACAAAATGCTTGTGCACTATCGAGGATCATTGCTTGTTCGTCAGAGAATGCCATTGAAAGGTTTGCTGATCTTGTCATGGTTTTTTCTAATCCTTTGGTAGTCCGAGCACGTGCTCACCAATGATATTTGCTTGAATTTGGCTAGTACCGCCGCCAATTGTCGTAGAAAAGTTATTCATATAGGCCCGTTGCCAAAATCCACCTTCGACTGCATCTTCATCGCCAACATACAAGGCGCTAGAAGCACCTTGGAGTGTCAGAGCATATTGCCGCATCCGGCGAAAAAACTCAGTTCCACGAAGCTTGGTAGATAGGGCCAGAGAGTTTGGATAATCAGCACAAAGCGCAGGTATTTTTACTCTTTTTTCGGCGAGGTAAAGAGCTTGCTCTTCTATCAAAAACTTAACAAGGTTATCTCGTGTTACTGGATCTTTCATCAGCGGTTGGCCGTCGCGCTGGACGTCTTCAGCAATCCGTAACAGGTCATCCATGACTGTTGCTAGAATGGAAACTCCACCAGCTGCTCCGGCTTCGGCACCTCGTTCATATTGCAGGGTCTGCATGGCGATACGCCAGCCATGACCTTCTTCTCCCATCAGGCATCTAGCAGGGATGCGAGCATCAGTGAAAAACGTCTCTGTAAAGCCGTAGTCTCCTGTTAGCTTCTGGATTGGTGAGGTGGTAATTCCCTCTGTGCCCATGGGTGCCAAGAAGAAAGAAAGACCGTTATAGCGACGTTCGGCTTGAGGGTCGGTCCGTGCAAGAAGTATCATGTATTTGGCATAGTTGCCCATGGTCGTCCAGATTTTACTGCCGTTGATTATATACTCATCGCCATCCCGTTCGGCGCGCGTCTGGATACTCCCCAAGTCAGAGCCATGGTTTGGCTCAGAAAAGCCCTGGCACCATATATCTTCTCCTGTGAGAATGCCTTTGAGATAGGTTTCCTTTTCAAAATCCGTACCAGTATCAATAATTAACGGCCCAGCCCAACCGAGCCCAATAATGTTAAAGCAAATTGGTACACGAGCACGCTTCATCTCTTCGTCAGCAATTTGCTGAAAGATGCGAGGCATACCACCACCGCCATACTCCTTTGGCCATGCCATGCCTAGGTAACCTGTTGACCAGACCTTGTACTGCCACTCCCTAAGGAAGTCTAAAACCTGTTCTGAACCAACTTCCATAAATGTTTGAGGAAGAAGGAAACCTGGATCTGCTGGAGTATTATGTTTTATCCAGTCAACAACACCATTACGAAAGTCTTTTAGTTCTGCGGTTTCAAGCTGCTGGTCTTCACTAAGTGGATTGTTTGTTGTCATGGGATGCTTCTCTCTTGAGTACGATGTTAACCTTAGCTATCGTTAAATTATACGTCTTTTTAATTGGTGCCATTCGATAGAGATTTAGTGCCACATATAACGAGCAGTACTACAACACGCCTACTCCATTAAGGATCTTTAAATTGAATAATATGGATTAATTAAATTACTCAAGTAACTGATAATAATATCTATTTTATTATATCGGTAAGTTTATTTGTTGCGGTTGCTGTCGCTATTAATTTGTCATTTTGAAACAGTTCGGCAGTTGTAAATACTATGGACTTCCCCATCTTCAGAACTCGAGCTCTGGCTTCCACAGGAGAGGGACGGCATGGCATTAGATAGGTTATATCCAGATTTAGGGTTAGTGGATTTACCTTAAAGTCATGGGCATGTAGCACGTATTGCGCCATGGCGGAATCAAGCATGCCAGCGATGAAACCTCCTTGAACAATAGTCCCGTTTGAATGGGTAAGCGCAATTGATGGCTCAAAAGTGCAGAAATAGGTTTGGCTGAGACCCTCAAACCAATAATTTTTGAATCCTAGCAATGCTAGAAATTCTGGCTTTTCGGCTAAAAATGCCTCCATGGACGGACTAAGACCTTGCATGCTTTAAAACTCCTTGGTTAATACAGAATATTGTACTAAGGCGAAATTTTTATTGTTATTTATTTTTAAGATAAAAACTGCCTATACTAAAGTGTTTAAGAAAAATAATTGGAGATAATAATGAAAATAAAAACAATAGTAATTTTATCAATCACCATAA
>Ga0208963_1000472_pt1 | contig 12092 bp, 11 predicted proteins | sample AOAMet2_C43A7_35_2_FD_188079 | JGI IMG/M metagenome (GOLD analysis project Ga0208963, IMG submission 188079) | Ammonia-oxidizing marine microbial communities from Monterey Bay, California, USA - C0912_C43A7_35 (SPAdes) | ecosystem: Environmental > Aquatic > Marine > Intertidal zone | place... | reverse complement strand
AAAAACATATAATAGAGCTAAAAATAAAATCTGGAAAATATTAGGTAAAATTAGCAAGTTCGGACCAAATGCACAAGCAGTAGCACAAAAAGTTGAAGGAGCTATTAAATCTTCTATTTTGGGAGAAAGTAATTATTTTGAATCTTTAAATTTCAGATATTTTGGGCCTATTGATGGTCATGATGTAGAACACCTTTCGGATGTTTTGGAGGATTTAAAAAATATTCCTGGTCCAAAGATTTTACATTGTATTACCCGAAAAGGGAAAGGTTATAAACCAGCTGAAGATGGAGATACTACAAAATGGCATGCTCCAGGAGTTTTTAATAAGGAAACAGGAGAAATTATTACTAAACCTACTATCAAAAGCCCGCCAAAATACCAAGATGTTTTTGGAGAAACAATAATAGAGTTAGCTAAAGAAAATGATAATATAGTAGGTGTTACTCCTGCTATGCTCTCAGGTTCTTCCTTAAATAAAATGATGGAGGAGATGCCCCATAGAGTTTTTGACGTAGGTATTGCAGAACAGCATGCGGTTACTTTTTCTGCAGGACTTGCTACACAAGGGATGTTACCTTTTTGTAATATTTATTCTACTTTTATGCAAAGGGCTTACGATCAAGTGATACATGATGTAGCTCTGCAAAATTTAGATGTTATTTTTTGTTTGGATAGAGGAGGTTTTGTTGGTGCGGACGGAGCTACTCATCATGGGGTTTTCGATTTAGCTTATTTTAGATGTATCCCAAATATGATTGTTTCTGCTCCAATGAACGAACAAGAATTAAGAAATTTAATGTATACAGCTCAACTTCCAAATAAAGGTCCTTTTTCTATCAGATATCCAAGAGGAAATGGAGTTATGATAGATTGGAAAACTCCATTTGAAGAAATTGAAATAGGAAAAGGAAGAATGGTAAAAGATGGGGAAGAAGTAGCTATTTTATCTATTGGAAATACAGGTAATTTTGTATTAGAAGCACAAAACTCTTTTGAAAAAGAAGGATTAGATATTGCTCATTTTGATATGAGATTTGTAAAACCAATAGACAAAGATTTATTACATACCATATTTCAGAAATTTGATAAAATAATTACTATTGAGGATGGTTGCTTGCAAGGAGGATTTGGGTCAGCTGTAATAGAGTTTATGGCGGATAATAAGTATAAATCAGAGGTTATTCGCTTAGGAATCCCGGATGAATTTATCAATCATGGAACACAAGAAGATCTTTATGCAGAATGTTGCTTTGATGTAAAAGCAATAAAAGAAACAGTTTACAAACTAATTAGCAGAAAAGCTCAAGCAGTATAAAAACAATCCTTATCAAGTAGTTAGGATTTTTTTAAATTTTAAAGATCCTATTTCAACTCAAAAGTATCCATAAATTTAGTGGTATACACTCCTTTTCTGAAATCTTCATTTTTCATAAGAGCTTGATGAAAAGGAATTGTTGTCTTTATCCCTTCAATAATAAACTCATCTAATGCTCTTTCCATTTTAGAAATAGCTTCTTCTCTGGTTTGCGCAACTGTAATAACTTTTGCAATCATAGAATCATAAAACGGTGGTATCATATAATTAGCATAAACATGTGTGTCTATTCTTATTCCATGTCCACCAGGAGCATGAAAAGAAGTAATTAAACCAGGACAAGGTCTGAAATCATTATAAGGGTCTTCAGCATTTATTCTACACTCAATTGCATGTAGTTGAGGCATATAGTTTTTCCCAGAAATTTCAGTTCCTGCAGCAACTTTTATTTGTTCACGTATTAAGTCAAAATCTACAACTTCCTCTGTAATAGGGTGCTCCACCTGAATTCGGGTATTCATTTCCATAAAATAGAAGTTTCTATTTTTATCTACTAGGAATTCTACCGTACCAACGCCTTCATATTTTACAGCTTCAGCTGCTTTAATAGCAGCTTCTCCCATTTCTTTTCTCAATTTATTTGTCATAAATGGAGAAGGAGTTTCTTCAGTAAGTTTTTGGTGTCTTCTTTGTATTGAACAGTCTCTTTCAGATAAGTGAGATGCTTTCCCTCTATAATCTCCAATAATTTGAATTTCAATATGTCTTGGATCTTCAATAAATTTTTCCATATACATGCCATCATTACCAAAAGCAGCTTTCGATTCTTGACGAGCAGAATCCCACGAATCTTTCAAATCTTCTTTTGCCCATACTAATCTCATTCCTTTTCCTCCCCCTCCTGCAGTAGCTTTTAACATAATAGGATATCCAATTTCAGTAGATAACTTTTTACAATGATCAAAATCTTTTATTAAACCTTTTGATCCAGGTATGGTAGGAACTCCTGCTTTTTTCATGGTTTCTTTAGCAGAAGCTTTATCACCCATTCCATCAATCATTGCAGGAGAAGCTCCAATAAATTTTATTTTATTTTCCTCACAGATTTTAGAAAAATTTGAGTTTTCTGCAAGAAATCCATATCCAGGATGAATAGCATCAGAATTTGTGATTTCAGCGGCTGCAATAATATTGGGTATTTTTAAGTACGATTCTGCACTTGAAGCAGGACCAATACACACCGCTTCATCTGCAAACCTTACATGTAAGCTTTCGGCATCCGCTTTTGAGTAAACAGCAACAGTTTTAATTCCCATTTCTTTACAAGAACGGATAATTCTAAGTGCAATCTCTCCTCTATTTGCAATTAATATCTTTTTAAACATATTAAAATATTTGTTTTATGATGGGTCAACTAAGAAAAGTGGCTGATCAAATTCAATTGGAGTAGCATCATCTACCAATACTTTTATAATAGTACCAGAGACTTCAGATTCAATCTCATTAAAGAGTTTCATCGCTTCAATAATACAGATAGTATCACCCTCCTTTATAGTATCACCAACATTTACAAATGAAGGGTTTTCAGGAGAAGAACTTCTGTAGAAAGTACCAATCATTGAAGATTTTATAGCAACGTAATTTGAATTATCTTCTTCATTTCTAACTTCCTTCTCCGGTGCTGTTTCAATAGGTGGTGTGTCAGCAGGAACTGAAACAGGAGATTGCGTAACAATTTGAGCAGGAGCTTGATGAATTATGGTCGGGACATCTACTTCACCTCTTCTTTTCTTTGCAGGGGATTTAATAGATATTTTTATGTTATCAATTTCTAAATCTACCTCTGTAGCTCCTGATTTTGCTACAAACTTTATTAATTCTTGGATGTCTTCTAAATTCATCTTTTTCATTTGATATAGTTTATAATTACAAAAATACTATTATTTATTTGAATCATATGCCCATTTGAGATATATAGACCCCCATGTAAATCCACCTCCAAAAGCAGCAAGTATAATATTATCACCTTTATTTAGTTGGTTTTCCCATTCCCATAAACATAAAGGTATAGTTGCGTTAGTGGTATTTCCATATCTTTGGATATTAAGCATTACTTTATCTTCTCCAACCCCCATTCTTCTGGCAGTTGCATCAATAATTCTCTTATTCGCTTGATGAGGAACTAACCAAGCTACATCATCTGCAGTAAGATTATTCCTATTCATTATTTCTTCAGAAACATCAGCCATACTTTTTACAGCAGCTTTAAAAACAGTTTGACCATCTTGAAAAATAAAATGTTCTTTAGCGTCTATTGTTTCATGAGACGCTGGTTTTACAGATCCACCTGCTTTTAGATGTAAACAATTCCTTCCTGATCCGTCACTTTTTAAGATAGAATCTTGAATTCCTAATCCATCTTCAGAAGGCTCTAAAAGAACAGCACCAGAACCATCTCCAAAAATAATACAAGTAGATCTTTCGGTATAATCTACAATAGACGACATCTTATCTGCTCCTACAACAATAACTTTTTTATAAGCACCTGTTTCAATAAATTTGGATGCAGTTGCAAGAGAATACAAAAATCCTGAACAAGCAGCCATCAAATCGTATGCAAAACAATTTGTTGCTCCAACTTTATCTGCAATTATACACGCAGTAGAAGGGAACAACATATCTGGAGTAGCTGTTGCACAAATAATTAAATCAATTTCTTCAGCAGCAGTATTTGTTTTCTTTAACAATCCTTTTACCGCTTCTGCACCCATATCTGAAGACCCCCTCTCTTCACCTTTCAGTATTCTCCTTTCTTTAACTCCAGTTCTACTTGTAATCCATTCATCATTGGTATCAACCATTGTTTCCAACTCCTTATTTGTCAGGATATAATCAGGCACATATCCATGAATTCCTGTTATTGCTGCTGTAATTTTACCCATTAGTTTAAAATTTCTTTAATTTTTGTTGATAAATCTGCTTCTACCACATCTTTAGTAAGCGTTATCATGTTTTTTATAGCAATTTCATTTGAAATACCATGTCCAATTATAACCGTTTTATTTAATCCTAAAATTGGAGTACCACCATAATTTTCATAATTAAATCGGTTAAAATATTCATCATTATACCCTCTTTTTTTCATCAGGTTATAAAAAGATTCCGCTTGTTTAAGTACAATATTTCCAGTAAATCCATCACATACAATTACATCAGAATCCTCTTCAAATAAATCTCTGCCTTCAATATTTCCAATAAAATTGTAATCTTCACTACTTTCCATTAGTTCGTAAGCAGCTTTTGTCAACATATTTCCCTTTGTTTTTTCTTCCCCCAAATTAAGAAGTCCTATTTTTGGGGATTCAATTCCGCAAACATGTTGAGCAAATAATGATCCTAATATTCCGAATTGATATAAAACATCCGCTTTACAATCTGGATTTGCTCCAACATCTAAAAGTATTCCAACTCCACCATTTTCTTTAGGTAATACTGAGGAAATACAAGGTCGAATAATTCCTGTAATTGCTTTTACAGAATAAAACCCACCAACAAACATAGCTCCAGTATTACCAGCTGAAGCAAATCCATCAATTTTACCAGTTGCCAAATAATGAAATCCTACAGAAATGCTTGATTTTGTTTTTTGTTTGATCCCTTTTATAGCATGTTCTCCCATTTCAATTACTTCAGGGCAATCAATAATTTCAAATGTATTTGAAGAGATATTAAATGATTTTAATTCAGAAAGGATATCTTCTTTCCCCCCAAATAGTACAATTTCTGTACCTTTTGGAAGGGCCTTTTGTGCTAGTATTGCACCGTGAACTGTTTTTTGTGGGGCATAGTCTCCCCCCATGATATCTATACCGATTCTCATCTATAAATTAATAGTTTATTTTGATTGATAAAACTACAAAAACATTTTTATAGATGGATTATAAAGAAACTTGTTTCTCTATAGCTTGTTTCCCTCTATAAGTACCACACTCTTCACAAACTCTGTGATATTGCACTGGAGTTGAACAATTAGGGCATGTATATAAAGTAGTTTCAGAAGCTTTGTAATGGGTTCTTCTTTTATCTCTTCTAGTTTTTGAAATCTTTCTTTTTGGATGTGCCATTTTATTATTATATTAAATCCTTTAATTTATTTAGTTTCTCCCATCTTGGGTCATTCCTATCTTCATTTTTTTTGGCATATTTATCTAATAATACCTTCATTTCATTGTCACATTTGTTATTCTCTTTTCCACTATGTTCTATTTTTGAGGGGATAGATAAAACAATCCCTTCATAAATAAGTTGAGAAAGATCTATTTCGTACTGATTTGGTTTTATGTAAATTATCTCATCAGTATTATCTATTTCTTCTTCATTTTCATGAATTAAAATAGAAATAGAATTATCAACAGGAATAGTTATTTCACTTGCACACAAATCGCATAATAGATTATAAATTTCACCTTTAAGATCAAGGTTTAATTTAAGTTTATTCCCATCCTTCATCAACACAGAAATTACCTTTATTTCACAATTTGTTACATCATAATTAACAAATGATTCAAAGAACTTTCCATTAATATCAAAACAATCTTCATGACTTCCATCTTTTACTCCAGAGATTCGTACTGTGTAAACCAGCATTTTTCGATTTTTAATAGTCGGCAAATATACTATTTTTTAATAAAAAGCAATACAAATGTTAATGTTCTGATTTTTTGACTTTTAATGAGTTATCTTTCAGATTAAAATATTCCCTTCTTTTCCTTATAATTTTACATGCTAAGAATATAGATTCTCGAAAAGATTGTGGGTCAGCTATATTTTTACCGGCAATATCAAAAGCGGTTCCATGCACAGGAGATGTTCTGACAACATTAAGACCAGAAGTGTAATTAACTCCCTCAGAAAACGAAAGAGTTTTGAAAGGGGTTAATCCTTGGTCGTGATACATTGAAAGAATAGCATCAAATTTCTCTAAATTTGAAGAAGTAAAAAAACTATCTGCTGGATACGGGCCAAAGGCCAAAACATTATTCTGATTTTTAGATTTTACTATTGCTGGGATAATAATATCCTTTTCTTCCTTCCCGAGCATTCCATCTTCTCCAGCATGAGGGTTTAATCCTATCACAGCAATTTTTGGTTTGTTAATGCCAAAATCTTGAATTAATGTATCGTTCAGGCTAGATAAAATTTCCACTATTTTTTCTTCATTAAGTAATCCAGAAACTTCAGCAAGAGGGACATGTGATGTAACAAAAGCAATTTTCATGTTTTCGCTAATCATCATCATTAGAGAATTTCCTTCAAAGTTTTGTTCCAAATACTCAGTATGTCCAATAAAATCTTTTTGATTTTTTTGTATCGCAGATTTATTAATTGGTGCGGTAACTAGTACATCAATATTATTATTTTTAAGAGCGTCTTTTGCTTTTTCTAAAGAAATGTAAGCGTATTTTCCTATTTCAGAATTCAATTCTCCCAAATTAATTTCTACATCTTCTTCCCAACAATTTATCAGATTAGCTTGTTTGTCATTTACTTTATTAAAATCATTAATAATATTAAAACTAAAGTTTTTTATTTCTAAAACTTTTCTGTGGTATGAAGATGTTTTTGCAGAAGAGAAAATAACAGGAGTGCAAAAATCCATCATTCTTTTATCTTCAAAAGTTTTGATAATTACTTCCATCCCAATTCCATTTAAATCTCCAACAGAAACACCAACCCTTATCTTCTTTCTTTCTTTTATCATTCTTAGTATCTGTTTTTTACAAAGTTGTAAAGTAGTCTAACTCCCATTCCTGTAGCTCCTTTTCCTCTGTATCCATATTTTGCTTTTATAAAAGTAGGGCCAGCAATATCTAAATGAATCCAAGGATAGTCAACAAAATGGGCAAGGAATTTCCCGGCAGTTATAGCTCCTCCAGCAGGACCTCCCAAATTTTTAATATCTGCAACATCCGATTTTATCAATTCATCATAATCTGACCAAAAAGGAAATTCTGCCAATCTTTCGTGTACAATATTCCCAGTTTCTTCTAACTGAGAATGGTCTTTTTCAGAGTCTTTGTGCATGGAAACAATTCCGTAATGACCAATTGAATAAGCGGCAGCTCCAGTTAAAGTTGCCAAATCAATTACCAAATCAGGATTGTATTTTTTTGCGTAAGAGAGAGCGTCCGCAAGAACTAATCTTCCTTCAGCGTCTGTATTTAAAACCTCAACAGTTGTTTTGTCGTGCATTACTATTACATCTCCAGGAGCGTATGCGTTTCCAGAAGGCCGGTTGTCTGTTGCTGGTACCAAAGCTATTATATGCACAGGAAGTTTGTTGGAGGAAATTGCATTCATAGCACCTATAACTGTTCCTGCTCCACCCATATCAGTTTTCATCAAATCCATAGAGTTGGCAGTTGGTTTTAAACTTAATCCTCCTGTATCATAAACTATTCCTTTCCCAACTAAAACCATTGGTTTTTTATTTTTAGCATTTTTAGGTTTCCATTCCATAATTGTAAAAGTAGGTTCGTCAATACTACCTTTATTTACCGCTAAAAGACCTCCCATTTTTAAGGATTCAATTTTCTTTTTATTGAAAACAGTAGTTTTAAACCCAGAACTTTTCCCTGCTTTTTTTGCTTGATTTGCTAAATCGGTTGCCGTAAGATGAGAAAATGGCTCGTTTACCAAATTTCTGGTTAAATACACAGAATCTACAATGTTTTGAAGCTCGTCAACATCTTTTCCATTGGAGTTTTTACACATAAAAATCGTTTCCAATTTATTGGGATTTGCCTCTGTCTTATGTTTTGTAAAAGTATAATTTCCAAGTGCTAATCCTTCAGCAATTGATAATGTAATAAAAGGTTGATCTTCAGTGTCAATTACTAGAACCGATTTTGAATCGTCCAATTGAGAACCGACTTTATCTCCTAAAATCCTACAATTTTCAATATGAGCATTACAATCTTTATCCTCTTTTGGGCAAACAATAAATAGTAGTCTGTTATACTGATTTATTTTTACAATTTCTTTTTTATTTTTCAGTTCCGATTTAATAAATTTTTCTTCTTGTTTCGATAGAGAATAAGATTTTAAATTAGTTTTTTTATTACAAACTACTATCAGATTATCTTTTTCTGAAATTGTTGTTTTTCTTTTAATATATGTCTTCATATTTATGTATTTTTGGACACCACAAAATTAAATAATTTTATGAATAAACAAGCGCTTATAGAAAGAGCCTTGAATAAAGATTTTTTATCAGCTACAGAAGGTCAGTTTTTATTTGAAACCCTACCTACTACAGAGATAATGTGGATTGCAAATGAACTCAGGCAACAATCTGTTCCAGGAGATATAGTTACTTGGCAAATTGATAGAAATGTAAATACAACAAACGCATGTGTTGCAAATTGTAAGTTTTGTAATTTTTTTAGACCTCCAAAACATCCTGAAGTTTATATTACTTCAATAGAACAGTATAAACAAAAAATAGAAGAAACCCTAAAATATGGTGGAGATCAGATTTTAATACAAGGTGGGCATCATCCAGATTTAGGATTAGAATTTTATACTAATTTATTTAAAGAATTAAAAACTTTATATCCGAATGTAAGATTACATGCATTAGGACCTCCAGAGATAGCTCATATTTGTAAGATTGATAAAATTACTTACAGAGAGGCTTTATTATCTTTAAAAGAATCAGGCATGGATAGTTTACCAGGAGCAGGGGCGGAGATATTAAATGATAGAGTTAGAAGAATTATTAGTACTGGGAAATGCTCGGGTCAGGTTTGGTTAGACGTGATGAGAGAGGCTCATAAATTAGATATTACAACGTCTGCAACCATGATGTTTGGTCATGTGGAAACTATTGAAGAGAGATTTGAACATTTAGTCTGGATAAGAGACGTACAGTCTGAAAAACCAGAAGGAACTAAAGGTTTTAATGCTTTTATTCCATGGCCTTACATGGATGATGGGACTCTTTTACAAAGGGTAAAAGGAATAAATAATACAGTTACGGATGATGAATATATTCGAACTTTAGCTATTTGCAGGATTATGTTACCAAACATAAATAATATACAAGCTTCTTGGCTTACCGTTGGTGCAAATATTGCTCAAGTATGTTTACATGGAGGAGCAAATGACATGGGGTCTATTATGTTGGAAGAAAATGTAGTTTCTGTTGCAGGAGCTCCTCATAGATTTACTTCTAAAGATATACAAAAATGTATTGAAGAGGCTGGTTATATTCCTCAGTTAAGAGATCAGAATTATGATTTTAGGCAGATACCAGAAAATATGGTTCAACAAGAAATAGATTATTAATATGTTTACAGGAATAATAGAGAGTATATCTACAGTTGTTTCCTTAAAAAATGATGGTAGTAATTTGAATATAAGTTGTAAATCAGAAATTACAAATGAACTTAAAATAGATCAGTCGTTATCTCATAATGGGGTTTGTTTAACGGTAGTAAAAATAGAAGATGATATATATACCGTAACCGCAATTAAGGAAACTCTTGAAAAAAGTAATTTAGGTGGACTTAAAATAGGAGACAAAGTAAATCTAGAAAGAAGCATGAAGTTAGGAGATAGGCTTGATGGGCATATTGTACAAGGTCATGTTGACCAAAAGGCAAAATGTACTAATATTATAGAAGAAAATGGATCTTGGTTGTTTAGTTTTAAATATAAAACCTCTGACAATATTACGGTTGAAAAAGGGTCTGTTTGTGTAAATGGAGTTAGTTTGACAGTAGTTAATTCAGGAGATAATAATTTTTCGGTAGCTATTATCCCTTATACTTATAATCATACTAATTTTAATACTTTTGAAGTAGGAACAGTAGTAAATATAGAATTTGATATTGTAGGCAAATATATTGGTAAAATGGCTTTTATGGATTTTTAATTATGACAGAAAAAAAACAAGAACGATACGATAAAGCTTATATAAGAATGGCTTTGGAATGGGCAAAACTATCTCATTGCAATAGAAGAAAAGTAGGAGCAATTATTGTAAAGAATAAGATGATTATTTCTGATGGATATAATGGAACTCCTTCTGGTTTTGATAATTGTTGTGAAGATGAAAATGGTAAAACAAATTGGTTTGTGCTACATGCAGAAGCAAATGCAATTCTGAAAACAGCAGGATCTACTCATGACTGTAGTGGAGCTACCCTTTATTTAACTATGTCTCCTTGTAAAGATTGCAGTAAATTAGTTCATCAGGCGGGAATTAGTAGATTGGTGTATATAAATGAATATAAGGATATAAGTGGAGTAGATTTTTTGATAGAAGCGGGTGTAGAAGTGTGTAAAATAGATGAAGACACTTTACATGAACAATAGAAATTATCAGCCAATAATTTATTCTTTAATCCTAATTGTAGGAATTTATTTAGGACAATATTATATAATACCAACAGACAAGGAAGAGGGGAAAACAGATTCAATTATCAGATTAATTGAGGAAAACTATGTAGATGGATTTGATGTAGAAAAACATGAGGAAGAAATTCTGAAATCTATTATGAAGGAGTTAGATCCGCATTCCATTTATATCCCTAAAAAAGAACAAACATATTTAGAGGAAGACATGCAAGGAAGTTTTAGTGGTGTTGGAATTGAATTTAATATTATTAAAGATAGCTTGGTAGTTGTTGCTCCAATTTCTGGAGGACCATCTGAGAGATTAGGAATTTTATCAGGAGATAGAATTGTTGAGGTGGATGGAAAAAACATTGCGTCCGTAGGGCTAATAAATAAAGATGTTATAGAAAAGCTAAGAGGAGAAAAAGGATCTGAGGTAGATATTAAAATCTACAGAAAAGGAAATAAGAATCTATTAGATTATACTATTGAGAGAGGAGACATCCCAACCTATAGTGTAGATGCTTCTTTTATGATTGATGATGAAATTGGATATATAAAAGTAAATAGATTTTCTGCTACTACAAATCAGGAGTTTTATGAAGGAACAAATAAACTTTTAAGCAGTGGGATGAAGAAATTAGTTTTGGACTTAAGAGGAAATCCCGGAGGATATTTAGGAAGCGCAATATATATATGTAATGAATTTTTGGATGAAGGAGAATTAATTGTTTATACTGAAGGAAAATACAGGAAAAAAGAAGAGATTTTTTCGGATAAAGAAGGAAGTTTAAAACAAATTAATCTAGCAGTATTGATAGATGAAGGCTCGGCTTCTGCTTCTGAAATAGTATCTGGTTGTATACAAGATTTAGATAGAGGAATAATTATTGGTAAGAGGTCTTTTGGGAAAGGATTAGTGCAAGAAGAAATTAAATTAGCAGATGGATCGGCAGTAAGGCTTACTACCCAAAGATATTACATGCCTTCCGGAAGGAGTATACAAAAACCTTATGGGAATTCGGAATTAGAATATAATTTAGAACATTATACTAGAGATAAAAACAAAGAATTAGAGGTCCCAGATTCTTTAAAATATACTACCAAAAAAGGAAGAATTGTATTTGGAGGGGGAGGTGTAACCCCTGATTCTATTATGTTCTCTGAGATTATATTAAATTATATAACATTTAATCAGATTCTTAGCAATAATTGGATATCAGAATTTTCTCTGCAGTATCAGAGTAGAGTTGATAAAAGTAAGGGATATAATTTTTTGGATAGAGATTTAATATATTCAGAATTTAAAAAGTATGTAAAAACAAAAAAATCTGACTTTGATTTAACTATGGGAGAAAAGGAAGAAAGAGAT
>Ga0208963_1000440_pt1 | contig 12768 bp, 16 predicted proteins | sample AOAMet2_C43A7_35_2_FD_188079 | JGI IMG/M metagenome (GOLD analysis project Ga0208963, IMG submission 188079) | Ammonia-oxidizing marine microbial communities from Monterey Bay, California, USA - C0912_C43A7_35 (SPAdes) | ecosystem: Environmental > Aquatic > Marine > Intertidal zone | place... | reverse complement strand
GGCATTGAATATGCTGATAATCAATTGACTATCGAGTCTGTTTTTGAAAAGGATGACAAGGAAGATGATACAACAACCGTACACAGAGGCATCTCAAAACGACAATTCAAGAAAGCATTTACACTTGCTGATGAAGTCGTTGTTAATGGTGCTGAACTAAAAGATGGTATGTTGATTGTCGATTTAGAGAAGATAGTTCCCGAGGAGAAAAAACCTCGTACAATTAAAATCTCTTAATTGAAAATAGATTGGGCCATTTAATTGGCCCAATCGCTTGACAACTCCATGACTTTAATGTATAATAACATTACTTAATTAAAAGGACTATATAATGAAACTAAATAGCAATACCCACGATATTCTTAAAAACTTCTCAGAGATTAATACAAACATATTAATCAAACCTGGTAGTGAACTGAATACAATCTCTACAATGCGAAACATTTTTGCCAAGGCAACTATCTCAGAATCATTTGATAGTGAATTCGGCATCTATGATTTGAACGAATTCTTATCTGTGGTGTCTAGTTTAGACAAACCTGAACTTACACTAGAAGATAAACATATGACAATCTCTGCTGAAGGCAGTCGTGCAACAGCGAAATACTTTTACTCTGACCCGTCAGTAATCGTTGCACCAACCAAAGATGTCAACATGCCTGAAACAGATGTAACATTTAGTTTGTCTGAATCTAATCTTGCACAACTACAAAAGATGGCTGCGATTCTGAAAGCACCTGACCTTGCACTTGTCGGCGAGAAAGGTGGTAATGTTGTGTTGAAAGTGTGTGATAAGAAAAATGACACATCTAATAATTTTGATATTGTTGTTGGCGAAAATGCAACGGCAGATTATACCTTTTATTTTAAAGTAGAAAATCTTAAAATGATGGCTGGCGATTATGATGTCGGCGTATCATCAAAGTCTATCTCTCACTTTAAAAACACAAAACTGCCAATTGAATATTGGATTGCATTAGAACCTGATAGTGTTTTCAATGCGTAAATTTTTTATATTATATATTATGAATAAGGTGAATTATGAGTACAGACTTTCTATGGGTCGAGGAGTATCGACCAAAAACAATTGATGATTGTATACTACCACAATCTCTAAAAACATTGTTTCAGTCCTTTATTGACAAGGGCGAAATATCAAACATGTTATTTTCTGGCACACCAGGTGTCGGCAAGACCACAGTTGCGAAGGCATTGTGTGAGCAAATGAACTGTGATTGGATAATGATTAACGGTTCAGAAGAAGGTGGCATTGATGTTCTCAGAAACAAAATCAAAAACTTTGCTTCGACTGTATCGCTATCTGGTGGTAAAAAGGTAGTGATACTAGACGAGGCAGATTATCTTAATCCTCAATCAACACAACCTGCTTTAAGAGGCTTTGTTGAGGAGTTTCATAAGAACTGTCGATTCATTCTTACTTGTAATTTTAAGAATAGAATCATTGAACCACTTCACAGCCGATTCTCAAATATAGAATTCAGAATCAATAACAAAGACAAACCTAAACTTGCAGCTCAATTGTTTGAACGAGCAAGATTTATTCTTGCAGAACAAGATATTGCCTATGAGCGGGCTGTAATTGCAGAGCTTGTCAACAAACATTTCCCAGACAACAGAAAACTTATCAACGAACTGCAAAGATATTCAGTAGCAGGCACGATTGATGCTGGCGTTCTTGTAAATATCTCTGATGAAAATCTCAAGTCTTTAACAGGACATTTGAAAGGTAAAGAGTTTGGCGAAATGCGAAAGTGGGTTGTAAATAATCTTGACAATGACCCAGTTAAAATATTCAGAAAGATATATGATAGTTTATACACAACACTTGAGCCTGCAACAATACCTCATGCTGTTTTAATTATCGCTGACTATCAGTACAAGTCTGCCTTTGTGGCAGACCAAGAGATTAATCTAGTTGCATGTTTGACTGAACTGATGTCCCAAGTGAAGTTCAAGTAATGTACGATTTATTTAAAGATTATCTCCCTGCGATAAATCACACCAAAAAGAATCTGATGGATTCTGATGACCCTATGTGGGAAAAGAAGTACCCTGCATTTATGGTCAACAAAGTCCTATCTGGTTTTCAAGACACCATAATGCTCAGCAATGAAATGAATCGAAATCATTTTCTTGATAGAGATATGCAATTTCAATTTCTACTAAATAGTATAAGACAGAAGAAAAGGTTTACTCCTTTTCTGAAGGCTGGTAAGATTAAAGATATTGAGTGTGTAAAAGAGTATTATGGATATAGTAATGAAAAGGCTAAGTCTGCTCTCGACATACTCACCAAAGAACAATTGAAATTAATTAAAGAAAGTTTATATAAAGGTGGGACAAAATGAATGAGTTAGATAATAGTTGGCATCCTGAAAAGATGCTCGAAGTACAATTAAAAGAACCAGATGATTTTCTGAAGGTTCGAGAAACCCTAACAAGAATTGGCGTTGCCTCGAGGAAAGACAAAAAGTTATTCCAATCATGCCATATTCTACACAAACAAGGAAGATATTTCATAGTACATTTTAAAGAACTGTTTGCACTAGATGGTAAGTTTGCAAACTTTTCAGAGAATGACATTGAAAGAAGGAATACTATTGCTCAATTATTGGGCGATTGGGGTTTGATTACTATATTAAATAAAGAGCAGGCAGAGAACAAGGCGCCTCTTTCACAGATTAAAGTTCTTGCGTTCAAAGATAAGAGCGACTGGGACTTACAAGCAAAATACAATATAGGTAAAAAAGTAGATGACGAAGGCTCCGAAGTTTAGAGATTTCATTACAGAAGCTAAAAGTAGTAACAAGTACAGAGTGCTTGTTATTTCTGGCGACCCAAAACCTGCTAAGCAAAAATTGTTTCGCACCGCTAGAAGGATTGTGGAAGAATGTAAAGCTGCAGGTCATAAGTACTATGTGGTCGAAATTGAGGGCACTCGTATTGAATATGATGATGGTGTATACAAGATATACAATCAAGGCGATGAGGAAGGTTTTGAAATACACCGTGAAAATACTATAGCGATTGTTCGTGGTTCAGTTCGATTGAAAAACAGTTGGATGGACTTACTATCTCGTCTTGAAAAAACAGGCATCTGTATGGTAAACAGCAGAGAAGTCGTTTCAGTATCTTCTGACAAATATAGAACCTATGTTAAGTTAATGGACTTTGGTTTAACACAACCAAAAACAGCATTAATACCTAATGCAGAAAACTGGAAACCAGCACTAGAAAGCTTAGATACAAAATTCCCAATCATTATGAAAACCTTAGAAGGTTCAAAAGGTGTTGGTGTTTTGTTTGTCGAATCAGAAAGACAAATAGAATCTTTGATTCAATTGCTTTATAGTCAAAATGAAAATGTTGATTTATTAATTCAAGAATACATCAAAACTGATGGCGATATTCGAGTGATAGTTTTGGGTGGTAAAATTCTTGCTGCTATGAAGCGAAGTGTTGTTGAAGGCGATTTCAGGTCTAATGTTTCACAAGGCGCTAAAGTTAAAGAATATCCATTAACAGAATTAGAAGTAGAACAATGTTTGCTAGCATCAAAGGCCATTGACGGCACTTGGACTGCTGTTGATTTCATACCATCTAAAAATCCTAAGAAAGACCCACCATATATTCTTGAAGTTAATCATTCGCCTGGTACAGAAGGCATAGAAGAAGCAAGTGGAAAAAATATTGTTAAACAGGTTGTCGATTATTTTGTTAATTCAGAAAATAGATACCCTGTTCCAACACAATGCGGACATAGAGAAGTTGTCAATATACATCCATTTGGTGAAATCATTGCAAAATTTGATACTGGTAATGGCGTGTATTCAGTTCTTCATGCAGAAGATATTAAAATATCAGGCAAGAAGATTACTTTTAATCTGAAAGGTAAAACTATTACTACAGATTTAGTAGACACATATGAGGCAGAAACAGGCGCTGGTGGAGATAAACGGCCACTCGTTAAACTTGATGTAGAGTTTGCAGGAAGTATGTATAAAGATGTTATGTTTGGATTAAATGATAGAAGTAATATGGGTACAGAGGTTTTGTTTAATCGTTATGTAATGTCTAAACTTTTTAATGTAATGGTAAACCCAGCAAGAAAGTATATAGTTACAACAAAATATAGTCTTGACTAAACGCTTGACAAACCAGTCAAACTAATGTATAATATGTTATTAAATAATGAAGGAGTGAAACATGGCAAAAAATCATCAAACAGAAAACCCACTATTCAAGGCACTAATCAGACAATCAGAGGCTGATATCGCAACTGCGTTTGCTTCGTTAGTGGTTTATTTTGATAACCCATCATCAGATGGCGCAATTATCAAATCAATGCAATGTCAACTAGATAAAATTGCAACGGCAGAAAAAAGAGTTGACACATTAAATAGACATTTCAATAATACTCAAATATAATTAATGGAGTTCTACACAAGTGTACTTCCTTACAGAGGGCGGTTGTTAGTTCGTGGTGTTGATAAAGATGGCACTCACAAAAAATATCGAATTAATTATAAACCCTCTCTGTTTGTTCCAGTCGGCAAAGAAACAAAGTATAAGACTTTAGATGGTCGTTATGTCGAAAGAATAAAGTTTGACAGCATGCCTGAAGCCACGAAGTGGGTGAATGAGTATAAGAATGTTACGAACTTTGAATATTTCGGCAACACAAGACATCAATATCCATTTATTGCTGATGAGTTCAAAGGCAAAATCAAATGGGATATAAACAAAATCAAAATTCTCACAGTTGATATTGAGTGTGAGAGTGAGAATGGTTTCCCTAGTCCCGAAAAAGCAGACCAACCCCTAATCTGTATTACAGTAAAAGACCATATATCTAAAAAGATTATTGTCTTTGGTATTGGCAGTTTTGTTAATGATAGAGAAGATGTACAATATATTGATTGTGTAACTGAACAAGGCTTAGTTGAAACATTTACTAAGTTTTGGGTTGAATACAACCCTAACATCATCACAGGTTGGAATGTAAAGTTCTTTGACATACCTTATCTGATGAATCGCTTTCGTTATCTTATGGGTGATGAATGGATTAAACAATACAGTCCGTGGGGCGTTGTTGAACAAAGGCAAAGCCTAACTGGTTTTGCTGGCAACTCACGAGAACAACAAGTCTGGAATATAATGGGTGTCGATACAGTCGATTACCTTGACTTGTATCGTAAGTTTACATTCGTTAGACGAGAGAGTTATAAACTTGATTATATTGGCGAAGTTGAACTTGGTCAAAACAAGTTAGAGAATCCGTATGATACTTTCAAAGAGTTTTACTCTAATGACTATCAACGATTTGTAGAATACAATATACAAGATGTTGAACTTGTTGACAAGCTAGAAGATAAGATGCAACTTATTGCTTTGTTTCTGACTATGGCTTATGAAGCAAAAGTCAACTATCAAGATGTGTTTGGTCAAGTAAGAATATGGGATTGTATTATCTATCATCACTTGCGTTCAAAGAATATTGTGCCACCTGCCATACAAGAATCTAAAACATCTGGTGGTTATGAAGGTGCATATGTAAAGGACCCTGTTGTTGGTTTTCACGATTGGGTTTGTAGTTTTGACTTGAACAGTCTATATCCACATTTGATTATGCAATACAATATCTCGCCTGAAACAATGGTCGGGTTTGAACCTAATCGTGTGAATGTTGAAAACATGTTAAATCAAAAGACTGATTTATCTGACCTTGACAATCGAACTATAACGCCAAATGGCGCTCAGTTTAGAACTGACAAACGAGGTTTTCTGCCCGAGATAATGGATACTCTATATCAAGAACGAGTTGTCTACAAAAAGAAAATGATTGAAGCACAAAAGATGTTTCAACAAACTGGCGATAAGAAGTATGAGTTTGAGATTGCAAAGAATCACAACATTCAACTTGCAAGAAAACTTTCATTGAATAGTGCTTACGGTGCAATCGGCAATCAGTATTTTCGATACTTTGATGTTCGACATGCAGAAGGTATTACAATGGCAGGCCAGTTGACAATTCGCTGGATTGAAAGAGATGTGAATGAGTTTCTAAACAAGTTGTTAAAGACAAAGAATGTAACATATGTTATTGCCTCTGACACAGACTCCATTTACATTCGACTTGGTGAAGTTGTAAACGCAATATTCAAAGACAAGTCCGACACAAGAAAGATTGTGAAAGTGATGGATAAGTTTTGCAATGAAACAATACAGCCACAGATTGATAAGTCGTTTGACAAACTTGCTAAATATGTACATGCATATGAGCAAAAGATGATTATGAAACGAGAAGTGATTGCAAACAAAGGCATCTGGACTGCAAAGAAAAGATACATCTTAAATGTTTACAATGATGAAGGCGTTGAACTGAAACAGCCTAAACTAAAAATCATGGGCATCGAAGCAGTCAAAAGTTCTACACCTGCCCCATGTCGTGTGAAGATTAAAGAGGCGTTGAGTGTGATAATGAATCAAGACGAATCTAGTTTGATTCAGTTTATAGATGATTTCAGAAATGAGTTTAAGAAGTTGTCGCCAGAAGCAATTGCTTATCCTCGTTCTTGTAATAATCTAAGAAAGTATTCTTCAACAACTGACATCTATCAGAAAGGTACACCGATGCATGTTCGTGGTGCTTTGTTGTATAACAATCTATTGAAGAAACACAAGTTAAAGAAGTATGAATCAATCAATGATGGTGATAAGATTAAGTTTGTTCAATTGAAAGAGCCTAATCCTTTGAGAGAGAACATCATATCTTTTGTTGGCACTTTGCCAAAAGAATTTGACTTGCACAGATATATTGATTATGACATACAATTTGAAAAGTCTTTCTTAGACCCACTAAGATTTATTGTCAATGCAATCGACTGGAGTTTTGAACGACAATCAACACTAGATGATTTTTTCTAATGACAGACGAAGAGCTAAAAGATTTTATGAAGTATTTTAAAGACGAACTACCAGACCCCGAGCATCACCCACAAAAGGCGATATGGTTAATGAAATGGTATCAGTCAATTGTTTTAAGGAATAGAAATGCAGACATTGAGTAGAGAAGAAGCACAATATTGTGCCGACACATTTTCAAATTATTTTGACCAGTTCACTCGTATAGATGAATACATGCGTGACCAGAAAATGGCACAGATTGATTCTATACCACAATCACTCCCAGGCATGGGCTTTGATGCTGATATGTTTGATGATTTCACTATGTCGCCAGAAGATATGGACTTAGAAGTCCTTGAACTAGATAATCATACATGGGATACCTGTATCAATATGATTTCAAGTCATAGTAATATGGTGAGTATTCCAGGCAAGGCATTAAAGTTGGCCGTCAAAGAAAAGAAAACAAATAAGTTTGTTGGTTTTATGAGATTTGGTTCTCCAGTTATCAATATGAAACCTAGAAACCAACTGCTGGGTAATGTTCCAGAGTTAGTTAATTTCAACAAGACTGCTATCATGGGCTTCGTTATTGTGCCAACACAACCATTTGGTTATAATTATCTTGGTGGTAAATTGCTGGCAGCTTTGTGTTGTTCACACGAAGTTAGAGAAAAACTAAATAAAAAATATGGCATGAATTTGTGTATGTTTGAAACCACAAGTTTGTATGGCAGTTCTAAAGCCGCAAGTCAATATGATGGCATGAAACCCATGTTAAGAAACAGAGGACTGACTGATAGTGATTTTATTCCTATGATACATGGCAAACCATTTAAAGATTTATTGAACTATGTTGAAGATAAAATTGGCGTGTTTATTAAACCAGATGCTTCAAGTAGAAAACTAAAGATAATAAATGCTATCATTGGTATGATAAAAAAGACTTTAGATGGTGATGATTTAGATAAATTTAAAACCACAATTACAAATGCCAAAAAGTTGACTGAACGAAAAAGATATTATGTTTCTAATTATGGCATTGAGAACTACATAGATATTGTTAATGGTAAAACAAATGAAATAGTTAAAGCGCCAAACTTTGATAGATATTATAGTGCTGAGTTAATAGAATGGTGGAGAAAAAATGCCACTAAAAGATACAACAAACTTAAAGAGCAAGATAGATTAAGAAACGATTTAGAAGTATGGACGCCAGATAGTAATATAGATATTATCAGATGATAGAATATAACGAACAAAACTTAAAACTAGTTTCTGATTTGATTGTAAAGAATCTGACACCAGATTTGATTCCTGTTAAATGGCGTCAACGCAATTCTGTTAATCCTATGTTCGGTCATTGCCATACGGCAGCGGCTTGTTTACAGAAAGTTTTTACAACAAAAGAACTAAAGCTTTATCGAGCTCAAGACCAACAAGATATATGGCATTGGTGGGCAGTTGACAATGCTGGCAAATTAATTGATTTAACATCTAAACAATATACAGATTGGAATAAAGAACCGCCATATAAAGATGGACAAAAAGCATCAATGCTTGGTTTCGGATATAGAACTAGGGTTTTAGAACTTCTGGAAAGAGTGAAGAAAGAGCTTGACAAACCTGACTAAAAAGAGTATAATACAACTATGTTAATCATACACAGACGACTAAAAACAGAACCAGATGCTGAATGGGACTTTCACGAACTATCTAGTGATAAGTTTCCTGGCGGGTTTGCAAGAGAATCAGATTGGGCAGTAAGATACAAAAGAAGAAACGATAGCCCAAAACACAAACATGAATACAAAGTGGAGTTAAGAACATGAGTGATTTTTTAAAAGATATAATTAAAGAAACAGGTAACGAATATGCAAGTCTAGTATCAGATGGTTCAACAGGCGATGTGAACGATTTTATTGATACAGGTTCGTACATATTCAATGCGTTACTAGGTGGTAGTATTCACAGAGGTCTACCATCAAACAAGATTACTGCAATCGCCGGCGAAAGTGCAACGGGTAAAACATTCTTTGTACTTGGCATGTGTAAGAACTTTCTCGACCAGAATCCAGACGGCGGTGTAATATTCTTTGAGAGTGAGTCAGCAATTACAAAAGACTTGATTGAAGAACGAGATATCGACAGTAGCCGTATGGTCGTTATGCCAGTTACAACTGTGCAAGAATTTCGACATCAAGCAATTACTGTATTAGACAAATACATTGAACAAAAGAAGTCAGAAAGAAAACCAATACTACTTGTGTTAGATTCTCTAGGTATGTTATCGACTACGAAAGAGATGGAAGATACACAAGCAGGTAAAGAAACAAAAGATATGACAAGGGCACAAATTGTAAAAGCCGCCTTTCGAGTACTCACCTTAAAGTTAGGGAAAGCAGCCGTTCCCCTTATTATAACAAACCATACTTATGATGTGGTGGGCAGTATGTTCCCACAAAAAGAGATGGGTGGTGGGTCAGGATTGAAATACGCCGCTAGTAGCATTGTCTATCTTTCTAAACGCAAAGAAAAAGATGGTACCGAAATCATTGGTAACATCATTCATTGTAAGAATCATAAATCAAGATTGACCAGAGAGAACAAGATGGTTGATGTTCGATTAACTTATGACAAAGGTTTAGATAGATATTATGGTCTATTAGAACTAGCCTTGAAACATGGCATATTCAAATCAGTATCTACACGAGTTGAGTTGCCAGATGGTACTAAGACTTTTGGTAAGACTATAAATAATAATCCTGAAAAGTATTTCACACCTGAAATATTAGAACAGCTAGACGCTGTTTGTGCAAAAGAATTTAAGTATGGAGACCACATTGAAGAAGTCGAAGAACACACCGAAGATACCGCCGACACATAAGACCACAAATCCAAAACACAATGATGATTATGTTTTTGTAGAGAAACCTGGAGAGGACTTTACAGGACTTAAACTCATTAGTGGTCCGTTTGCAAGTATCGTTTACAAATATGGCAATGTAGGATTCAGACCTGAATCTGAAAAGACACCAGACGGCGCTTTGCCTATGGTATTTGATTATACAATTATTGAAAATCATATAGAGGCAGATACCGATAGTCAAGAATTTATTGACCACATTGGTGATATATTGGTTGTATTATTAGACGAGCAAATAAATCAACAAGATGACGCTTGACTTTCAAACCCAAATGATGTATAATAGACAGATTAAATTAAACGAGATTGCATGAGCGAAAGAATCGAAACAACAGCGATTAGAAATCTAATCCACAATGAAGAATATTGCAGAAAGGTCTTACCTTTTATCAAAGAAGAATACTTTGTCGATAGATTAGAAAAGTTATTGTTCACAGAGATTTACAAGTTTGTCAACAAGTATAATCAGTTGCCAACAAAAGAATCTCTATCGATTGAAATCAATACAAACAAAGGCATCACAGAAGATGAGTACAAGAAACTTACAGGTATTATTTCTGAACTCACTCCAGAGCCAATCAACTTAGATTGGCTGGTTGAAACAACAGAAACATGGTGTAAAGACCGTGCAATACATAATGCTATCTTAGGTGGCATTCAGATTATTGATGGCAAAGATAAAGACCACACACCAGAATATTTGCCAGAGATGTTATCAGAGGCATTGTCTGTATCGTTTGACCAGAAAGTAGGGCATGATTATCTACTTGAATCAAAAGAACGATTTGATTATTACAATCGAAAAGAAGAAAGACTTGAACTTGATTTAGATTTCTTTAACAAGATTACACGAGGTGGCATTCCATCTAAGACTTTGAACATCTGTCTTGCAGGTACTGGTGTTGGTAAGACCATGTTTATGACTCACCTTGCCTCATCTGTTTTACTGCAAGGTAAGAATGTATTGTACATCACTATGGAAATGGCAGAAGAAAGAATCGCAGAACGAGTTGATGCTAATCTATTGAATGTCGGCATGAGTGATTTAGAAGAACTACCATACAAGATGTATGAAACAAAGATTAACAAGTTACAAAAGAAAACAACTGGTCAACTCATTGTGAAAGAATATCCTACTGCTTCGGCTTCTGTTGCACATTTCAAAAATCTATTGAGTGAACTTGCAATGAAGAAGTCTTTCAAACCAGATATTGTTTTCATTGACTATCTAAACATTTGTGCTTCGTCAAGATTCAAGGCAGGCGCTAATGTAAACTCATATACATATATCAAGGCTATCGCAGAAGAACTCAGAGGCCTTGCTGTAGAACAAGACATTCCAATATTCTCTGCTACACAAACTACAAGAAGTGGTTTTGTAAGTAGTGATGTTGGTCTTGAAGATACTTCAGAATCATTTGGTTTGCCTGCAACGGCAGACTTTATGTTTGCGTTAATCTCATCTGAAGAACTAGAAGAAAAGAATCAGATAATGGTTAAACAGTTGAAGAATCGATACAACGACCCAACGATAAATCGAAAGTTTATCATTGGCGTTGACAGGTCTAAGATGCGTTTGTATGATGTAGAACAGCATGCTCAGACCGACCTAGTTGGTAGTGGTCAACCCGACACATCAATAACGAGTAAATTCACGCAGAAGATTGGTGAGTACTCAGATTTTAAAATATAACACAGGAGAAATAAATGGCAGTAACAATTGACGGCGTAGAATATGATGAAAAAGATTTAGAACCAGGCGTTGCTAATTCTATTAGACAAGTGCAAAATGCAAATGCTCAAATAGCAAGCTTGCAAGCTGATTTACTAAATGCACAAATCATTGCACAACATCACAGTAAGTATATTCAAGACAACTTACCTAAAGTTGATGATGGTGAAGCGCCAACTGAAGCAGCTGATGTCGGCAGTCCAGACGAATAATGTTTGGTAATGCACCCGCTGGACTTGATGGCGTAGATATGCAAATATTTAAAGCCACAAGTCCAAATACAGGAGAAAAATACGAGTTTGACAACAGCGTTCTTGCTGGTGGCGACTGGTCTGGTACTTTTGATAATTATGATGATGCTTTTACACCCGAACAAATTCAAAGTTACTACGACAAAGCTATGGCAATGGAGTGGCAAGATGGTTGGTATTCAACACCCGATATGAAAGCGGACAAAAATCGTGTTGGTTATAAACACATCGCCCTCGGCGGTAGTGATACTGAACGAGTCGATTACGAGATAGAACAAGATTGGGTACAAGAGATTTGGGATAACATTAATCCTGGTCTTAAACTCATTAGACACTATCTAAATGGACATGGTCCTAATCAGTCTGGTGGTATTCATATTGATGGTTGGACTGGTAATCAATATACTGTAATTGTGTATCTAACTCCTGATATGACGCCAGAAGATGGCGGTTCATTAGAAGTATGGACGCCAAACATTACTGATGAGATGAAAGCAATGGCACTCAACACACCTTTTGGGTTTGGTCGACCAAGAGAGAATGATGTTCAAATCAGTAAATCTTATTGGCCTAAACCTGGTCGTTATGTAGTCCTTGATGCAAGACTACCTCATGTCGCAAGGGCAGTTGAATGTCCAAACAAATTTCGTGTATCATTAGTATTCAAGGGCACAACTCTTGGCGCCCCAAAATCTGACGAAACAGAATTCACAGAAGTAGAATAACGCTTGACATTCTCTCCCGACTACTGTATAAATAGCAGTATAAGGAGAGAACACTATGGCAGAATATCTATCAGGCGGCGAACAAACAACTATAAACTCAACAGTTACCGAGTTGTTCCCTGCTTTAGCATTTAATAATAATCAAACAATAACTACTGCTAAACAGATGCATGAATATATTGTGTCTTTGGCGGTTAGTAGAGGTTT
>Ga0208963_1000432_pt1 | contig 12896 bp, 9 predicted proteins | sample AOAMet2_C43A7_35_2_FD_188079 | JGI IMG/M metagenome (GOLD analysis project Ga0208963, IMG submission 188079) | Ammonia-oxidizing marine microbial communities from Monterey Bay, California, USA - C0912_C43A7_35 (SPAdes) | ecosystem: Environmental > Aquatic > Marine > Intertidal zone | place... | reverse complement strand
ACTCTCTATGGTTTTTCTACCGAAAACTACAAACGAAGTAGTGAAGAAGTTGAAGAATTGATGAGCATTATTCTCAATAAATTTCGTACACTTCAAGCTGATCCACTTATTACTGATGAGAATGTAAAGATTAAAGTTATTGGCAGACGTGATGGTTTCTCTCAAGAGATGCAAGATGAAATCATCAAAGTAGAAGCTATGACCGAGAAACATGACAGCTTTCAACTTAATATCGCAATTGGCTATGGCGGCCGCGCTGAAATAGTCGATGCTGTGAAGCAAATCGGGGAACAAATCAAAGCCGGTGAAATAGAAATAGATGCTATCGATGAAGATATGCTATCCAATCACCTTTACACCGAAGGAATGCCTGACCCTGACCTTATAATTCGCACCTCGGGTGAAGAGCGTCTATCAGGGTTCTTATTATGGCAAAGTGCCTATTCGGAGCTTTATTTTACTGAGGTTTTCTGGCCTGCATTCCGCAAAATTGACTTTTGGAGAGCTATTCGTGTTTGGCAACAACGTCATAGGCGTTTTGGCAAGTAGCATTAGCTGATAAATCCCTAAGATTGGCCGTAATCATAGTAATCCGCAATCGCTAATCCAGCCGCAACACTAGTGAAGGGGTCGTGCTCCACAACCTTACCCGAAAATTGATTTTCCAGTATATCTTTTACTGCCGGGATTAAGGACGAACCCCCTGTTCTGAGAACCAGGTCAATATCATCCGCGCACAAATTAATTTTCCCGAGTATTAAGCTAATTGCCTGCTCTAACTCAAACAGTAAATCAGAAATCATCACTTCAAACTCCCAGCGCTCCAGCTCAATCTCTATATCCAACTCAGGGATATCTAATACTGCTGTTTCTTGAATAGAAAGTTGAGCTTTAAATAACTTGATTGCCTCGAAAACCTGATAGCTATAGTTCTGCTTAATCAAATCATAAAGACGCCTAAATTTGGCTGCAGCTGGATCAGTCTGAGTCATACGTTGCATCACCGGGGCAGTAAATTTATTCTGATTAAGCATGTAGCTAACAGGCCAGTTGATAAGTAAGTCTTCAAACTCTCCAAATGGAAATAAAGTATCGATATTTAGACCATCAACTACCCTACTCCACCGCTCTCCTCTGCCAAGAAGCGGAAATACGAGTTCTCTAAAAATGGTTTGATCAATTCGATCACCTCCCAAACCAATACCATGAGTGGCCTCTACATTAAAATGCCTGTTACTGCGCTTGAGAATACTAAAGTCAAGAGTGCCTCCTCCAAAATCCACGGTAAGAATACGCTGATCTCCGCCACCTGGATAATTATGTAGGTAACTAATTGCCGCTGCTGTTGGTTCAGGACAAAACTTCTGCTCTTGAATGCCGGCGTAGCCATAGGCCTCAGTGAGGCGGTGCATAGCTATGTTATTACCTTGTTTCTCATTACCTTCAAAATTAACAGGATGCCCGATACATGCGTGATCAACCTTGTGCTTAGCCAAATTGCTAAGACTCGACTGAAGAGCCTTACGAATACCTACTAGAATTGGAGTTACTAAGGCAACCAGCCTAAAGGGCCGGTTAAAAATCAATGTCCGATCACTGCTCTTGTGGCCCAGTAGGCGCTTGGTGCCCCTAAATAATCGACCTGGCAAGCCAGCGTCGTTAAATGCCTGTCCATAAACCTTGCTTGTATCTCCTTCTCCTGCTGGACCATCTTTGCTGCCTGCGCTGGTCCTTTCCTCTCCTAATAACTCGGCACTCAGCTCGACGGTTCGTCCGCGATTACCGGTAATGTAGTCATCAATAGCCTGCTGTCCAATGACAGTAACAAAGTCTTTATCTAAATAATTAGCGGAAGGCATTATGGCAGCATCGCTTCCAAGTTCGATCAAGCTGACTTTTTCCCCATCAAAAGTCGCAGCAGCACTATTGCTCGTGCCAAAATCAATGCCTATACCTATAGACGTTTTATCCTGTGAGATGATTTGCTCCTTCGGGACTTTACTGACGACTAGAAGGGCAGTATTTTAGCGGAAAACAAAAAACAATAAATCAAAAGGTTGAGTCTTTGGCCACAAAATAAAAAAGCGAGATGAAATTCAAGCTGATTCAGCAGAAAACAACCTCTCGAGCTGACAACGAAGAAAATCATAGATCTTAACATTGCTTAATCTAAGTCAATAAATTGGAATTGACTCGAATTTGTTCTCAACTCGATTTTTGACAACCTCATCAGCCCTAAAAATCTGTCCATTCATCGCGATATAAACCCCTGCTGAAATCGCTTGAATCGCCCCAACAGCACAACCAATATTGAAAACCGCGTCATTTTCGGCGAACGCAGCCGGCTGCAAAGCACCGGTCAAAATAATCTTCTTATCTCTAATATCTTCTAACCATGTCGCTGTCTCAACCATCCCGTCAGTTCCATGAGTGATTAAAATATGCTCTGCATCAGAATTCTCGACAGCCTCATGTATAGCTTTGCGATCTACATCAGTCATATCCAGACTATCAACTCGCATAAGTTGGTGCACAAAGACCTCAAATTCCACATTCATCCGCTTTAGTAAGTCACCTATCACAGGATGTCCTACTTGAAACTCGCTGGCTGCATCAAAGTACACTTTATCGATCGTTCCACCGGTGGTAAAAATCACTAATTGCTTCATATCTACTCTCATTTACGAATAATATTTTACACCTGAAGTCCACTACTGATGACATACTCGTTCTAGGCTAATAATCAGCGTATAGTGTAATACAAAGTCACTGGTTATCTCCCGTTTAGTTAAGCTGATCCAAATAATATTTGGGACCGTACAAAAGCTAAAGAGAGGAGCCGCAAGATATGTTGGGTATCAAAATTAAATATAGCGATAACAATGATGAAGGTAGCGTTCGGCCTGCTGTAGTGAGCACCGAAAAACGTACAGACCAATGGTCTGTGTTGCTCGTATCCGTCGGTGAGAATCGAGATCGGAAAGCCTTTGCGCAATTGTTCGCTCATTTTGCGCCTCTTTTGAAGAGCTTCGCGGAGGCTAGCCGTCACGAGGGTTGGTTTCCGGGTTTAAGCGAGGATTTGGTTCAGGAGGTAATGATCAAAGTTTGGCAGAAAGCTGCAGGTTATAAGCCAGAAAAGGCGTCCGCCACAACCTGGATATATACCGTCGCTCGAAACTGTCGGATTGATATGTTGAGAAGGAAAAGCAACACCCAACATCTCCCTTTGGAGAATGAAGATTTTTGGCACGAGCCAGATGAAGAGACACCAGTGTCTTTACTAAGACAAAAGCGTAGTGAGGACAAGGTCCAAGCCTCGCTTGCACAGCTTCCTAAGGAGCAGGACGAAATTCTCAGAAAAGTTTACTTAGAAGGGAAGTCACACGCTGAGGCATCTGAAGAACTTGGATTGCCATTAGGTACCGTTAAATCAAGAGTGCGTCTAGCACTACAGAAAATGCAAATTTTGGTAGCACCAGAATTTAGAGAAGAGATACTATGAGCTCGATCAAACACCACCCCAGCCACTCTATGTTAGTAGATTTTTCCGCAGGAAATTTGGGGACTGCGGAGTCCATTTGTGTTTCGGCGCACCTACACTTTTGTGATCAGTGTCGCAACGAGTTAATGCGCCTAGATCAAGTTGCTTCGCAGTTAATGACGGAAGCCGAGCCTCAAACCATAGATGAAGACCTCTTTGACTCAGTGATGTCGAAGATCGATGCCCTGCCCTCGGCTCCTATGAAGGTAGAAATTGAAGAACATTCAGATTTCCCGCACTCTGTTGCAAAACTGATAAAAGAAACAGAGAGCGCGCCTAACTGGCGTCGAATGTCCCCTTCAGTTGATGTTGCAAGGGTTCGAACTGGGCAGAAAAAATTTGAAGTCGCCTTGCATAGAATTTGTGCAGGCGGAAAGACTCCACATCACGGCCACAAGGGCACCGAATTTACAGTGGTACTCAAAGGCAGTTTTTCTGATGAACAAGCTGTTTATTCTGAAGGAGACTTTTTGCTTCGTGGACCGGGGGACGAACACCAACCAATGGGAGCACAGAACGGCGAATGTATATGCCTGTCTGCCCTCGCAGCCCCAATCAAACTTTCCAGCCCGCTAGGGTTTTTGATGAAACCCTGGTTACGAATAAACCCGATGTAGTAAATCTGTACCCAAGTCGAATTCCATTTTGTTACTAGGGTTTAACGCTGTTTTAACAACAAAAAAAGGGTCTCACAAGAGACCCTTTTCTTATTTGCGTGTTATTTAAAAGTCATACTGCGCTCTTAAATACCAAGAACCACCTTCATAATTAGCTGCGGTGCGTCTTGGATAAGGTAATCCTACACTCATGCGGTTGGCATTAGGGGCACCAATTTTGTCAACGTACTCATCAAAGATATTTGATCCACCTGCCGTCAACCGTAGGTTATCAGTGACGTCATAGCCAAGCTCAATATCCATATAAACGATGCTATCTATCTGAGCTGATGGACTTGTTTCAGCTCCAATAGTTCCTCGCTCATCATAGTGCTCGCCATAAAAGTTCAGACGCGCCATCAGGCTCCATTGCTCATTGATGTTGGTAAAGGTATTAAGCACCCAGCGATTCTCTGGATAGTTATTCTCAATGTCTTCTACCAACGAATCTCTCACTGGTTGAATACCATTAATTAAATCTTGCCCGGTCACATCGACAGTATTGTAATTAAATGCAAGGCTTGCTGTTGTTTCCATACCAGAGAACAACTCCATAGAAGAAGACAACACTAAATCAAAGCCTTGGTGTTCAACATCCATTGCATTAGTGTAAAACGAAACAGATCCACCGCTACCATTCGGAATATCACCCGTACGATAAATTCGATCTTCTACTTCGATTTTATACATATCAAATGTCAAAGTAGTGTTGTCAGTAATATTAGAAGTAAAACCAAGACTCATGTTCACCGACTCTTCCTCTTTCAAGGGAGCACCACCAACAGCCAAGGCTGCTGCACTAGTAGGCCGTACCAAACCCTCTTCAACTTGAAGTCCCGTGGTGCCATCAAAAGTAGTAATCAATGTACTCACATTGGCCTGCCCCGGCGTAGGAGCGTGAAAACCCGTAGATAAAGAACCTCGCAAGGTAAAGGCATCATTCATTGTGTAACGCCCTGCCACCTTCCCATTAACCGTACTGCCGAAGTCTGAGAAGTCTTCATATCTCAGGGCATATTGCATCATTAATGCATCGCTAATGTCGTGCTCCAAATCAACATAAAAGGCCATATTATCTCTGGAAAACTCACCCGCATCAGCTGGCTTAACACTGCTCATGCCACTCGTATTTCCGTCTATAGCCGCCTGTTCACCAGGCACTGTGGTGAAGGTTTCTTCGCGCCATTCAGCACCGAAAGCAAGAAACATATCCGAACCAAGTGTTTTACCAAAATCGGCATTAAGATTTGTTTCCTCTTGATCATAGCCACCCATATCGAAATCACGCTGGAAGCTACCATCACTAGCTACTCCTAGACTCGGAGCCGTCGTGTTGTTAAGGAAATAACGTAGTTCATTCGACCCGTGACCAATGCTCACATCATAAATTGTGCCGGTACTCATCTCACCTTTAATTCCTGCCACAAATGACATATCTGTCTGGGCACCATCTAAGAAAGGTGTGTAACCTTGGCGAAGAGTATCTGCTATCCAGTTGTCCTCCTGGCATAGTGCAGCAATCGTGCTGTGTCCAGTTGAGCAATCAGAGTCATAACCGGCTCGATAGAAAAAACGATAACGTCCGTCTGTCTCTGCATAACCACCATGGGCATACAAACTAGCGCCATCACTAGCATCACCTGTTCCAGCATTGAAGAAGAATCGCTCTCCACTAGTCTCTGGTCTTCCCCATGTCTGAACAAAGGGTGAGTCACCAAAGGGAGAATCTGCACCAACATTTGGAACACCTGCATCAATTAAACCTTGGCCCACAGGACGCTGAATACCGCGAGATAAGGCATCGTTGTCGGTTGATTCAAAACTTAGGTTGATAAAACCATCATCACCTAAGGCAAAACCGCCATTGGCCGCCACTTTGACAGATTGTTCACCTTCAAAAAACTCACCGTATTGAACCTGAACTTGACCCCCTTCAGCGTCATCCTTGAGACGAAAGTCCATCACTCCAGCAATAGCATCAGAACCATACTGAGCAGCTGCGCCATCCCGTAAAACTTGAATGTTTGATAATGCAATACTAGGGATCATACCAATATCAACACCATGAGCGCCGTTACCAGCAGCTGGAGCAAAGAACTGCACCAATGCTGAACGGTGGCGCCGCTTACCATTCACCAAGACTAATGTTTGGTCAGGCGCCATACCTCTTAAAGATGTTGGGCGAATAAATGCACTGCCATCACCTGTCGCTGGAGTCGCAGTATAGGAGGGAACCAATGCCTTGAGAGTATCCGTAAGGTCTGCCTGATTACCAAAAGCAGATAACTCGGCTTCAGATAAGACATCCACAGGCACTGGCGATTCTGTTGCCGATCTAGGCTCATTACTTCTGCTTCCCACCGTCACAACTTCTTCAATACTTAATTCATTCGCATCCTGCGCGTAAGCAACCTGACCTAGAGATGCAATAGCAGTTGATATAGCAACTACTAACATCTTCGCTTTGTTAACTTTCTTCATTCATATTCTCCATACTGTAATTTTTATTCAATACCTGATAATTGATCTTCTCTTTCATCTTACTATCTTGCATAAGAAAAGAAAAATTTATTGTTATTTGAATAAATAAATGGAGACTAATTGAATGTTAATCAGGAAAAGTAATTGAACATCTTGTCCCGAAATTTTAAGGTTAACAATTCATTGATGCTCCACGGAAAGGGCGAAATAGACGGTTTCGCTTAATTACTCATACTCTTACATTAATGCCTTGATCAAACATAAATTGCTTAGCCTGCGGAACACTGTACTCAGCGAAATGGAAAATACTGGCTGCTAAAACTGCGTCAGCTTTGCCCAATGTAATTCCGTCAGCTAAATGTTGCAACGTTCCAACACCGCCGGAAGCAATCACAGGCACGGAAACAGAGTCACTAACAGAAGCTGTAAGATCAAGATCAAATCCGTTTTTAGTACCATCACGATCCATACTGGTGAGTAGTATTTCACCGGCACCCAGATTAGTCATCTTTTCAGCCCAAGCTATCGCATCTATTCCCGTTGGTTTTCGCCCTCCATGGGTGAAGATTTCCCAACGACTCGACTCACTCCCTTCCACTTGCTTGGCATCAATAGCGACTACAATGCATTGACTACCGAAACGTTGCGCTGCTTCAGCAACAAACTCAGGATTAGAGATTGCCGCAGAATTTATTGCGACCTTATCTGCCCCCGCATTGAGTAAATTGCGAATATCATGCATTTCACGAACTCCACCACCAACTGTCAACGGAATAAACACCTGGCCAGCCATTCGCTCAACAGTATGCAGCGTGGTATCTCGTCCTTCATGACTAGCAGTGATATCAAGAAATGTTATTTCATCGGCACCCTGCTGATTGTAACGACGCGCCACCTCAACTGGATCGCCAGCATCTCGAATATCAACAAACTGAACACCCTTAACAACTCGGCCTTTATCAACATCAAGACACGGAATTATCCTCTTAGAAAGCCCACGACTCACTCGCTTTTGCTCTTTAAAAAATGGCCCAATTTGCCCGCTTTAGTAGACAAATATTGAGCATTGTGAGGATTACTATCTGTCTGAATGGGCTTGCGCTCTGCAATCTCAAAACCAAGATCTTCTAGGGCTTTAATTTTTCGCGGGTTATTGGTCATTAGATATAACTTCTTTGCTCCAAGATGATTTAGCATGGGCGCACAGATAGCGTAGTCTCTTAAGTCAGCTCCAAACCCAAGTCTTTCATTGGCTTCCACCGTGTCGGCTCCCGCATCCTGAAGATTATAAGCCCGAATTTTATTCACTAAACCGATACCACGGCCTTCTTGGCGAAGATACAAAATCGCCCCGCGACCCTGCTGCGAAATGCGCCTCAGAGCTTCATTTAATTGTTCTCCACAATCGCACCGGAGACTACCCAGCGCATCACCGGTCAGACACTCTGAGTGGATACGTATTAGTAAGGGTTCATCGGAGCCACAGTCGCCCATTGTGATGGCAATGTGCTCCTTGCCTTTGAAAGGGTCTTCAAAGCCATGGATATCAAAAGTACCCCAACGAGTAGGCAACTTTGACGATTCGATAAAACGAAGCACTGACAGTAACTCCAATATTTAAAATGGCTGAGCACCGCATTGTACAGCCAACATGGCTGTAATACAGGGTTTTTCAAACTTGCTAGCTAACTGATGCCAAGCTTGATTGTCGCTTTTCGTCTGAAAAATAACCAAGTAATTTACTGACTGAAATTGCAATCACAGCTATAACCAGAAATCCTGCCAATATGTTAGCGGCTAATAGAGACAATATAGCCAAAAAAGCTAACGAATAAGTAACACCAATCCCGAGTAACAGTAAGAAAATCGCACTAACAAATTGATGATTTGTCTCCACCACAAAATATAAACAAGGAATTAGGACTAGCGTAATTGTAGACGCGAATAGTATGCCAAAGCTCAGAGATAAAGCCATTGGAATAACAAACTGGGCCTGCACACTAGTCTCAAAAAGTAAAGGTAGCAAACCGACAAAGGTCGTCAGAGTTGTGAGCAGAATTGCCCGGAAACGTTTTTTCCCCGCGCTGACAATTGCGTCCTCAAGTGACAAATTGTCTTTCCTACCGCGATTAGCAAATTCAACTAAAATCAAACTATCGTTAACCACTACCCCAGCCAAAGCGATGATACCAAAGACTGAGAGAATATTGATTGAGACGCTGAATACCATATGGCCTATCACCGCTCCGATGAATCCAAAGGGAATGACTGACATAATTACAACTGGCTGGATATAGGACCGCAAGGGGACTGCAAGCAATCCATAGATCATAAACAAAGCTGCTAAAAAGCCTACAGCCATTTTTCCATAGTATTCGTTTTGTTCTTGTGTGCCCCCACTCAATCTAAAACTAACACTTGGGTATCTCTCCAGTAGCTGAGGTACAAAATTCGTTGTCACGTCCTTTACAACATCACCGCTTTGAATTTTATCAGCCTCTACCTCAGCTGTTACTGTGACCGTTCTCTTGCGATCGAGCCTATCAATAGCAGTAAGGCCTACTCCAAGGGAGATTTCCGCAACCTCTCCTATTGCTACAGCTTCTCCATTGCCCGCTCGAATATGCATGTTTTCTAAGGTCAAAATAGATCGCCGCTCATCATAGGGGTAACGGACCATGACTTTCACTGTATCCGAGTCTCTTTGAATACGCTGAGCCTCTTCTCCATAAAATGCTTGGCGAACTTGCCTAGCAACGTCAGAAAGCGTTATCCCTATTTGACTCGCGTAGGGTTTCAAATTAATTAATACTTCTTTGCTACCTGAGCCCTGTGAATTGTAGATATCATAAACCCCGGGGAAAGTACTGAGCTCCTGTTGTAAGTCCATACCTGCAAGAGTCAACTCTTCGGGATCTGAACCAGACAGAGACAAACTGATCTTTGCGCCAGAGGGGCCTTGTCCGGAGGAATATTTCTGCTTCCTTACATCTGGAAGCAACCCGACTTCATCACGCCACAGTCTCTCGATTTCCGTAGCACTTAACGTGCGAAACTCAGACCGAGTAAGCACCACTCTGAAGTTAGCTGTGACATCACTAATGACAAAAAATGCGACATTCTCAACCAACCCAGTCTCACCTGGATTTTCTAGTCGATATTTTTCATCAACAGCAAAGATCGCATCCTCGACTACGGCAATCGTATCAAGCATGCTCTCCACCGAGGCCCCATCTTGCATGATAATTTCAGCTTGCACACCGTCTCCGGGAACCATCGGAAAGAATTCGAAACGGGCAATCCCTGAACCAACGGCGCCTAGAGCAATGATGAGCGCACCTAAAAATCCTGCTAATGTGATGTATCGGTTTCGTAATGCTCGTCTCAACCAAACCCCATAAATATTATCTATGAAGTATTTGAGCCCTTGAGAAACCTTGCTCTGAATACCCCTTACAACAGATAAACTTTCATTAGCAGGTTGGCCAAACTTCAGCCCAACTAAGTGAGCTGGAAGGATCAATTTCGATTCGATCAATGAAAACGTCAGGCAAAGAATAACCACGATACCTATTGAGGAGGTAATTCCGCCAAAACTTCCCCCAATGAATATAATCGGAAAGAACGCCGCCATGGTAGTGAGAACCCCGATCGTGGAGGGAATAGCCACTCTCTGAGCACCGGCAACAACAGTCTCAACTGAAGCTTCGTATCCGCCATCTGGAATCTCACCAGCGTCCCGCTTTTGCTGAAAGTCTGATTTCGCCTCGCTGAAAACACTCTCACCAATGACAATAGCATCATCCACCACTATTCCCAGAACCATGATAAATGCAAAGAGGCTTAGAACATTGACAGTTACAGCACCCATTGGCATCAACCAAAATGCACCAGCAAAACTGACTGGAATTCCAAGAATAACCCAGAAAGCGACCTTTAAATTTAGAAATAATCCTAAAACCAGGGCAACTAAAATCCCGCCTAATACAAGGTTTTCTGACATCATATCAAGACGGCCTTGAAGGTCGTATGCTAGATCATTAAATGTAGTGATGCTCAAACCTTTAGGAAGCGTATCCCGTTTCTTGTCGACGTATCGATGAATCGCCTCGCTGATCTTAAGCACGTTCTGCCCTTCAAGGGAAGATATTGCGAGGGTGACCGCGGTTTCACGATCGAAATGGTTAAGAAAAATCGTGTCTGTAAATCCGTCCCTTACTTCGGCGACATCCGATAATAAAAGTTGAGTTCCATCCACCTGACTTCTCAGGACAATATTTTTAAAATCTTGGCCTACGTATGCCTTACCCTCAGTTCTAATCAGCACATTACCTGCTTCCGAACGAATAATTCCGGCAGGTAAATCCAGTGAAGAGACTCTGACCGCGTTTGCTACTTCACTTAGCGTCAGATTGAGTTCGCGAAGCCTGTCTTCCTTAACTTCTATCGATATTTCATATGTTCCAGCCCCATAGAGATTTAGATCTTTTACTTCCGGGAGTGCCAGAACCTCATCATAAACTTGATCTCCTAAAGCCTTCCTCTCTGGTTTTGTTAACTCACCATAAACAACAACTCCAATGGCCCAAATGTTACCATCAAGTTTTTTAATCGTTGGTTTTTCCATGTCATCAGGTAAATCAACAATGCTATCAATCCGATTTTCAACTTGTGTCAGAACATCATTAATATCTTCACTTGCCTCAATCTCAAGATAGATCCTTCCATAGTCTCGATCCGCTCCGGAGGTAATCTTTTTGATGCCCTGTAGGCCCTCTAAAACCGACTCCATCGGGAGTATTACGCCTTTTTCAACTTCAACCGGAGCAGCCCCAGGATACGGAACGCTGATACTTATCATATTGCGTTCTGAACGCGGAAACATTTCTTTGCTGATCGTAGCTAAGGAGATAGCGCCGGCAAAAAAGACCAAAACCATCACTAAGTTTGCTGCCACGGGATTGCGACTGAACCATGAAATCAGACCTTTAGAATTCACATTCATAGCGATCCATCCCGAATTGTTGAGGAGTTTCTCAATAATAATTTGAGGCCCTCAATCGGCGTTCCTAAAGCACTAGTAATAACCTGAACGCCGTCATTCAAGCCTGTCACATAGTAAAAAGAATCATCACTAAAAATGACATCTACAGCTCGAATGTTCATTCTTGTTTGAGAGTCGACTGTCGCAACTTTTGATCCCTGCAGAAGGGCACTGCGTGGAAGCTCAAATACATCCTCCAGAACCTTGCCTTTGAGTTTGGCTGTTACGAAAGTGCCCACCAGTAAAGGTGGAGAAACGCTATCTCCAGAGCCGCTGATACCGTAGGGATCGGACATCCTAGCTACAAGATATTGAGATCGATTGATTTCATTAACGACACCTTCAGACCTAACCACTTCAGCGAGCCACTCCCTTTGCTTTCCATTAACCGAACCACTGAGAGTGACCATGCTCTCGCTGGGGATCCCTTTAAACGTCAGAGCATCCATTCTTGCAAGATCTCTTTCAGTCAAAGGCAATCTAACTTCTACAAAGTCAATGGCAAAAGTTTCGCCAAGTCGCGAGCCCGTTGTCACATATTGCCCTACGTCAGCACCTTTAGACGCAACCATTCCTGCGTAAGGAGCCCTAATTTTAGTCTTCTCGAGTTTTAGCTTTGCTCGTTTCACTTCCGCTTTAGACTGTAGAATATTTGCTTCAGCTTCAGCTAAATACGGCTTTCTTAAAGCCAAAATCGGCGCTTCTGATTGGGGGCGACCGGTCATTTGCCACTCTTTTGCCGCTTGTATAGCTCTGGCTTTCTCCAATTCAAGCCTAGCATTCGCACTGATAAGCTGAGCTTCAGCCCGCTGAAGAGCCACCTCATAGTCGGTTGGGTCAAGGCTCAACAGAACGTCCCCAGCACCGAATGTACCACCTACAATAAACTGCTCAGATACCTCAAGAACTGCCCCTGAAACTTCTGAAATAAGAGTTGTGCGCGTGCGCGGTTGCACGGTACCCTGGGATTCAACCTCCAAAGTCACGCTAGTGCTTTTGAGGATTTGGGTTTTAACTGCAAGCGCAGCTTCAGGAGCTGCGGCTTTGACCGGCTCAGGTTGAGACAAAAACATAATTACCGTGACGGTAATTGCGCCTAGCACTAAAAGAAGTGGAACATACTTTTTCATTAAAAATCCCGTTTACCTGTAACGTTAACCCATTAAGACGAGGT
>Ga0208963_1000412_pt1 | contig 13394 bp, 17 predicted proteins | sample AOAMet2_C43A7_35_2_FD_188079 | JGI IMG/M metagenome (GOLD analysis project Ga0208963, IMG submission 188079) | Ammonia-oxidizing marine microbial communities from Monterey Bay, California, USA - C0912_C43A7_35 (SPAdes) | ecosystem: Environmental > Aquatic > Marine > Intertidal zone | place... | reverse complement strand
AAGTAAAATATTCAGGCCTCTCAAGGTTTTATATAATAAAGCCTTTGATGCTAATAAATATGCTGCAGGCATAGGCCTTTCTGTATTAATTACATCTGGTTTATTTTTTATTATGGTTATTCTCATTTCATTAGGCGATAGCGGAATGAAAGAGGATAAATCAATAAAATTAGCTGATGTTGTAATGCCTGAAAGGCAAATAGATACATTTATGACCGAGGTCGACAAGCCTGAAAAACCTGAAGAGCAACCAGAAGATATTGCTCAACCAGAGCTTGATCTTCAGCCATTAACAGGAATAGATGTTTCAATGGCTAAGCCAAAGGCTAATTTTAAAGCAAGTGGAAGCTTTTTTAGAGATGGTGAATATATACCTCTATTCAAAGTCCAGCCTATTTACCCCAGAAGAGCACTTGAAAGAGGCACTCAAGGCTATGCTATTACATCCTTCACAATTACAGAGTCAGGAACTGTTGAAGATGCTGTTGCATTAGAAGGCTACTGTGGAGATCCTGATGATCCAAATACTCAAATGAGAGAATGCTCAATTTTTAATAGCGCATCTGTAAGAGCTTCGTTAAAATTAAAATATAAACCAAAAATTGTTGACGGTAAGCCGACAGCAGTTCCAGATGTTAAGCATAGATTTACTTTTAAAATGGATGAAAATGACTAAACTTTTTAAAACATCAAAATTATTATATGTATTTGCCATATTAGCTTTTTCCTTTACGTTCACTTCAAGCTATGTTGAGGCTCAGGAATCTTCAAAACCTAAAAAACAAATTAAATATAAAAAAGCTAGAGCTCTTCAAACATCAACTGCAAAGAAAATGGCCAAGGTCTATGAGGCCCTAGAAGTTGTTGATGAAAAAGGTGAACCCGCACCTGATATGGAGGTTGTCTTAGAAATATTAACAGAGCTTAGAGATGATCAAGAAAATTTAAAAAGTTATGACAGATCAGTTATGTGGAATACATGGGGTTATGTTTATTTTTCAGATGGAAAGTATGACCAAGCAATCCAAGCTTATGAAAAGCTTTTAGCTGAGCCAGAAGTAACAATTCCATTAAGGACATCAGGCTTACTTACTTTAGCTCAATTAAATTTGGTTAAAGAAAGATATCAAAAAGGTGTTGATCTTATTCTGATTTGGATGGATGAAGTTGAGACAGTAACTGCACAATCTTGGTCTCTTCTTGGACAAGCTTATTTTCAGCTGGGTGATTTTAGAAAGTCTAGATCATCCATGGAAACAGCGGTCACTATGGCTGAAGAAGAAGGTTATAAACCTAAAGAAAATTGGTACGTTATTATCGCAGCTTGTATAGGCGAGTTAAAAAAAGAAATTGGTGAAAAGAAAGCCCTTCTCCTTCAATTAGATATATATGAAATCCTTGTTAATCTTTATCCAAAAAAACTTTACTTTATTCAGCTAGGTGGAACATATGGTCAGCTGGGAAGAGAAAGAGATTATATGATTACACTGAAAGCTGCTCACGCCAAAGATTTTCTTGATAAGGAGTCCGAGTACTTAGCTCTTGCTCAATTACTTCTTTTAAATCAAAACCCTTACTGGGCTGCTGAAGTTCTTATTTCTGGTCAGAAGAAAATTGTAACCACGACAGAAACTGTTATTGATAAGATAACTAAAGATGAGACCAAGGTTGAAAAGACTGGCCCAGTAGTAAGAAATAATGAAAAAAACTTAAAGCTTCTAGCTGATTCATGGAGAATGGCGCAAGAAGTAGATAAAGCCATTCCAGTTCTTGAGAAGGCTGCAAAAATGTCCAAAGAAGGTAAGTCTTATGTTCTTCTTGGTAATTTATATCTTTCCGAGGATAGAGTTGAGCTAGCTGTGGACGCAATCAAAAAGGGATTAGATAAAGGCAAAATAAGTAAAATATCACAAGTATATTTAACACTTGGCCAAGCTTATTATGAGCTACAAGAGTTTGATAATGCAAAGAAACAATTTAGAATTGCTGCTAGAGATGATGACAAGAAAATTAAGAAGCAAGCTAATAATTGGATTAAATATACTGAGAATGAAGAAATTCGAGTTAAGAATTTAGCTTTGAGAAGAGAGTACATCCAAAGCCAATCATAATTTAGAGTATTCCTCTATTTCAAAATTATAGTCATTATCTTCATCTTTTCTAAAAGACTCTTTGCTTTGAAGTTTCCATTCTGTAAGATCTAGGTCTGGATAATAAATATCTCCCTCAATGTCACAGTCAACTCTTGTAATCAAAAGCTTATTTACTGTCTTGATAGTATCTCTAAATAAATAGCCCCCACCAATAATAACTATTTCATTCTCTTTGCCTTCAAGCTTATTAATTTCTTCTGCATTTTTAACGGCTATTTCTAGGCTTTCAAAAACTTGAGCACCTGGAATTTCTTTCAGCGTCCTTGATATAACAAAGTTCGTTCTATTAGGTAATGGCCGCCCTATAGACTCAAAAGTCTTTCTGCCCATTATGATAGTTTTATTAAGCGTATATTTTTTAAAATGAGCTAAATCTGTTTTTAAGTTCCAAGGAAGATCATTATCAACTCCAATAACCAAGTTATTTGATACAGCTACAAGATGAGAAATAATTTTCATTTATACCGCCATTTTTGCTTTAATTGCAGGATGATGCTCATAGTTTTCAAGTTTAAATTCATCTATAGAATGTCTATGAATATCTTCAAGTGATTTTATATTTGGAAGGCTTAATGTTGGTAATGGCAATGGTTCACGAGCAATTTGTTCTTTTACTTGATCAATTGAATTTTTATATATGTGAGCATCACCAAAAGAATGAACAAAGCGTTTTGGTTTGAGATTAAGAATTTTTCCAAAGATACAAAGCAGTAAAGAGTAGCTAGCAATATTAAATGGAACCCCTAAAAACATATCAGCACTTCTTTGATACATATGACAGCTAATAGTCCCGTTACTTACATAAAATTGAGACATTACATGGCATGGAGGAAGAGCCATTTCATTAATCTTGCCTACATTCCATGCAGAAAGAATATGTCTTCTACCGTCGGGGTTTTCCTGAATATTTTTAAGCAATTCTTTTATTTGATCTACCCCACCCCAATCTCGCCATTGCACTCCATATACGGGACCAAGTTCTTTTTTTAAGTCATTATTCTCATACCCCAAAGCGACACCTTGGTTGTCTGCATTATCCGTCCATATGGTTGAATATTTACTTAGATCAGTTAGTTGATCTCGATTTTTGCTAAACCTGATTTCAGCAAGTCTTCTCTCATCACTAGATCCTTCAAGAAACCAAAGCAGCTCTGAGACAACACCTTTCCATGCAAGTGATTTTGTTGTTACAGCTGGAAACCCTTCATCTAAATCAAAAGTTAACTGATGTCCAAACGACGAGATAGTTCCCGTATTGGTCCTATCATCTTTTTCATCACCACTTTCTAAAATATATTGAAGAAGATCTAGGTATGCTTTCATGCATTACTCCTTGAATAGGAAAGCAAAATGAAACCAATTATTACCATTGGAATGCAAAGGAGCTGACCCATGCTTAAAAATTCTAATGCCACGTAGCCAATATGAGCATCAGGTTGTCTAAAAAATTCAATTATAAATCTAATCGATCCATATAGTATAAGGAATGATGAACAAACAATGCCATGTGTTTTATAAATTTTACTTATAAGATACAACATCAAAAATAATACCAAACCTTCCCCAAAACTTTCATATAGTTGAGAAGGGTGTCTTAAGTACCCATAAGGGTCAGTTGGAAAAATAAAACCCCATTCACCATTTGTAGGTTTGCCATACAATTCACCATTTAAAAAATTTCCTATTCTGACAAGACCAAGACCAATCGGCATAGCAAGAGCTACGGCATCCATCAATCTTAAAAATTTTATTTTATATTTTCTACAAAATAATACGATACTAAGCACAACACCTAACAACCCTCCATGGAAGCTCAATCCTCCCTGCCACACATATAAAAGAGAGACAGGATTACTAAGTAATTGATCAGTTCCATAAAAGAGCATATAGCCGACTCTGCCTCCACACATTGCTCCAAAGAAAAGGCCATATAGAAACACCAAGTCATTAACTCTTTCTTCTGACAAGCCAACTTCAGCAATAATTTTATTAGATTTTAAATATAAATATATTAAGTAAGCTGATAATAACCAAGAGACTGCATAATACTGAATTTTTATTGGCCCCACCTCTAAGAGACTAGGGTTATTAAAAAAGCTTGATAGTTCAATAATCATAAAACTATCATATATATTGCTATTACAAGCATCAAAGAAATAAGTAATTTTTTAAGAATATTTTCTGAAACAAAATGAGCTATTTTTGCTCCATAACTGGCAGTAAAAATGCTAGTAAAAGATATACCTAGTAGCGCTGGAAGATAAATGTATCCCAGACTCATATTGGGTAATAATGAATTGTTGAGACCCATTAAGACATACCCAAAAGATGCAAATATTGCTATTGGTATTCCACAAGCCGCAGATGTGCCTATGCTTGATGTAAGACTCATTCCCGAACTCTTAAAGTAGGGGACTGAAAAAATTCCACCACCTATACCCAAAACCGATGATAGAAAGCCAATAAATGAGCCTACTGCATATGATTTATTCCCATTATTTGTATTTTTATTTCTCGATAATTCAATATTAAAAATCATTTGAATTGCCACAAATAGTGCAAACAATCCTATTATTATTTTCAGTAAGGATCCTGCTATTTGAATTGCAAAGACCGCACCCAGAAATGATCCAAAAATTATTCCAATCACAACAGGTCGCATAGCTTGAAAATCAATTGCATTTTTTTTCATATGGGCATTTGCAGATGCCACCCCAGTAAAAAAAATACTTGCCATAGATGTGCCAATAGCCATATGAACAATGATCGCATCCTCAAAACCTAGACTAATAAAACAGGTCACTAAAACAGGAACTATTAATGTGCCCCCGCCAATCCCAAACATTCCTGCAATTAATCCAGAAAAAATACCCAATGAAATAAAAATTAATACTTCTTCAATCATTTTGCAATCTCATTACAGTAGATCTGCCTCATCTCACTTAAGATACTTCTATAAACCTCTTTCTTGAAGGAAACTATTATAAATAAAGGGTACCAATAGGATACCCATTTATATTCATCAAACTCATTATCAGGGTCATTGATAAAGCTAATTTCTACTTTTTTAGTAAGTTTTAGCATAAACCATTTCTGAGTTTGGCCTTTTATTTTCTTTTTTATGAAATGTTTTTTTCTTTGATTTAATGGAATATCATATTTAATCCAATTTTTGGTTGTCCCAATAAACTTAACAGAGCTGGAAGATATTCCTACCTCTTCAAATAATTCTCTTTTTGCAGCCTTTAGAGGCGTCTCTCCATTATCAATACCTCCTTGAGGAAATTGCCAATTAGTAGTTTTTTTTCTTTTGCATAGTAGTAGTTTGCCTTTATCATTAATAATAATAAGGCCAACGTTTAATCTGTATCCTGGTTCATTGATCATTGTAAGAGTTGATATTTTATGAAAAAAAAATTAGTAATATTTGATTTAGATAATACCATTCTTAAAGGAGATTCTGATTATTCGTGGATTAATTTTTTAATAGAAGAGGGTCATGTTGATCAGAAAGAATATGAATCAAGGAATAAGTATTTTTATGATCAGTACTATGAAGGAAAACTTGATTATGATGAATGGGCCGAGTTCGCCCTCTCAACAATAAAAGGAAAAACATCTAATCAAATAACAGATCTCTTATCTCAATTTTTAAATACCGTTATAGAACCAATGATAAATATTTATGCTCTTAGGCTTTTACATAATCACAATCATGATAATGATATTATGCTTTTAGCCTCTGCTACTAATTCTGTCATAGTGGAGCCAATTGCAAAAAGATTAGGTTTTGAAAATATTGTTGCAACCGATGTAGAGATTACTGATGGAGTTTATACTGGAAAAGTTTTAGGAAGACCCGCATTGGGAGAAGGCAAGCTTATCAAAGTGAAAGAATGGGCAGCCTCCAATGGCATTACTAATTTTGAAGACACTATATTTTATTCTGACTCTATTAATGACTTGCCTTTATTAAGCAAAGTACACAAACCTATAGCAGTGAACCCAGATGATCAATTAAGAAAATTAAGTGAACAAAATAACTGGGAAATTATAGATTTACCTTAGGATCCTGCCTCTATCTTGGCCACAACCTGATTTGCAGTTTCTGCACTTAATGTCCAGCCAAGATGGCCATGACCTGCATGATAAAAGACTCCTTTCATCCTACTTTCAGAAGTTATTGGCATCATATTGGGGGTCATTGGCCTTAGACCTGCCCAAGGGGTGTAAGTTTCTGTACTAACATTGGGAAAATATTTTTCAACCCAATCTAACAATGGCCTAATTCTATTCTGACGTATATCTGTATTTATACCTGCAAGTTCAGCAGTACCAGCAACCCTAAATCTGTCACCAAGACGACTTGCAACTATTTTTACAGGTTGATCAATAAGCGATACCGAAGGAGCACAGCTTTTTGAAATTTCGTCTTTTAAATCTATTGTGATGCTATATCCTTTTACAGGATAGATATTCATTTTATCTCCAAGTCTACTTGCAAAACTTTGTGTGCCAACCCCTGCACAAATAACTACATTATCAAATGAATCATTCATAATTTCATTTTCTTTTCGCATTGTCAGAACGAGCTCGCCTTTCTGTCTAGATATATATTCGACAGTAGTATTAAGCTGAAGGTTTGCAGAATACTTTTCAACCAATACTCTTTCTAGGTTGGTGCAGAATTTATGAATATCACCACTAGCATCTGACTTTGTATATATCCCCCCAACAATTTTTTCATAGTTGGCATTATTTTTAAAAGCAGGCTCAAGTTCTTTTACTTCTTCCGTTGTAAGAGTGTCCCACTCCATTCCTTCTTGATCTAGCCATGATTTTTTTGCCTGATCGAGCTTAAATTCTTTTTCTGAATCATAGAATCTTAAAATACCTTTTTTTAAAAGTTCGAATTCTATCCCTTCATCTTCAGCAATTTTAAAATAGGTCTCTCTTGCTTTTTTAGCCATATCAATAGTTTCAAGAGTATTCTTTTTATGCTCTCCCTTAAGAGTTGCCCATAAAAACCCCATCATCCATTTATATTTTTGAATTTCAGGAGAAGGATTAAATAGTAAGGGTGCATCTGGTTTAAACATCCACTTAATGCCATTCATTACGTTTTTAGGCGTATTCCATGTTTCTGCATTACTTGCACTTAACTGACCGCCATTAGCATAGCTTGTTGCCATTGCTGGATAGCGTCTAGAATCGATAATAGTGACTTTGTAGCCTTTTTTTACAAGAGCATATGCGGTTGTTGTGCCTGCAATACCTGCTCCAATGACTGCTACTTTTTTCATTGCCCATTGTCTCAACTAATGTTCTAAAAACCTAGAGCTAATCAATAAATAATGGGCTTCAAATTTACTCAAAAGTTAGCTACAATTTAAATAAGAATCATTCTCATCTAGAAATATATACGAGGCCATACAATATGAGTGAATTTATAATTACATTTAGAGAGGTGCTAGAAGCATCTTTGGTGGTGGGTATTATTTATTTGATTCTTGAAAAATCAAATCAGATAAGTCATCTTTATAAATTGTGGGCTGGAGTAGCTGCGGCCATTATAGCAAGCGCTCTGGTTGGTTATTTGGTGTTAATTGCTAAAAACTCCCTTGGCAACGATTCTACCGCGGCGCTTTTTGAAGCAATTTTCTTATATTTAACGGCTATCCTAATTTGGTATGTTATTTTTTGGCTATCAAAACATGTCAGTGACAGAAAAGAGCTTGAAGGCAAAACACTTGGCGCTATAGAGCTATCTTCGTGGGGTGTTTTCTTTGTGGTCTTCTTTGCAATTCTGAGAGAGGGTTTTGAGACAGCGGTATTTTTAATCTCTAGCTTTACAATAACAGGATCATTTTCTTACGTTGGCTTTTTGGCAGGGGCTGTCCTTGCTATTTTAATTGGGTATTTAATCGTCCTTCAGGGAAGAAGAATTAACTTAAAAAATGTATTTAAATACACAACCTTGTTACTAGTATTCTTAGCAGCCGGAATGATTGCTTATGGAACCCATGAATTTGAAGAGTATCTAGTTAAATCTGAAAAAATAGAAGAATCTGAAGTATATAGACCTTGGAGTATTTTAGAGCCCCAGAAAACAGAAGAGGGCACAAAAATCTATCACCCACTTCACGACAAGGGTTCTATTGGAGTTTTTGCAAAAGGGTTTTTTGGCTATAACAGTAATCCAAATATACCTGAAGTACTTTTATGGATAGCTGCTTTATTTTTTGGTTTCAATATGTGGCGAAGGTTTTATCACTAAGAATCTAGCTGATCCATATTCTTAATAGCCTTGCCCATCTGGCGCTCCCTTGTGGCATGCTCATTGACAGACTTTAGCATTGCATCTGCCTTTTTTAATAGATCATCTGTTGAGCTACTAAATTTTTCAAATTCTTTTTTTAGTTTTCCAAACTCTTCCATGATCTCACCAGCTCTTTCATTTAAAGCCAAGGTCCTAAAACCCATGTGTACGCTTATTAGATATGCAGCAAGAGAATTAGGGCCCATGATCAATACTCTTGAGTCTCTAAAGATTTGCTCTCGTAGGTTATCAATAGAATCTATCAACTGCATCAGGGACTCACTAGGTATATACATAACACCCAGATCTATTGTTATACCAGTTTGAACATATTTTTCTTTTATATCTATCGCATCTTTTATTACATGCCTTCTAATGTCATCAATCGATTTTTTTACAGACCTCTCATCGCTTTGCTGAATAGAAGCTAAATAATTGTCATACAACCCAGATGGAAATTTAGCGTCTATTGGCAACAGCAAACCTTCAGGCATTTTTAAGACAATTTCTACTCTTTTACCCGAACCAGTTATTACCTCTGCATTCTTTTCAAATTGACTGGGCGGAAAAATATCTTGCACTATGGCCTCAAGAGACCACTCTCCAAATTTTCCAGCAAGGGTTCCTCCAGATAGGTACCTTTTCAGTTTATCTAATGGGTCGTGGAAGGATTGAATATCTTTTGTTAGGTCAGATATATTTATTTCTTGCCTTTCCATCGCCTTGTCAATATCTTTTAAAGACTCCTCATTAGATGATTTTGAAGGATCTTCTTTAAGATTTAAAAAGATAATTGATATTAGCAGCAGAATGACTATTACTAATAAAATCGATACAACCCAAAGTCCACTCATACAAAAAACCTTCAATAAGAATTAAAACTATATATATTTAACCTATTCTTTATAACTTATATTTCATATACAACTCTAAGTTATATCCTATAAAATAAGAAATATATGTCTAACATTCTAACTCATTTTGAAGAAATCAAAGCCAAAGGCTTATCAATTGATATCACTAGAGGTAAGCCGCATGCTTCCCAGCTAGACCTTTCAAATGAGCTTCTATCCATGGGAGTAGAACCTTACGAAGGGTCGATTGATTTAAGGAACTACGGAGAGCCCCTAGGTATAGAGGGTGCTAGAAAGCTTGGTTCTGAGCTTCTCTCTGCGCCTTATGAGAACATAATCACGGGAGAGCAGTCCAGCCTCTTATTAACTTATCAAACAATTTTAGCTAACTATCTTTTTGCTGAACCAATTGCATGGAAGGATATGGAGAGTCCAAAGGTAATTTGTCCAGTACCTGGCTTTGATAGACATTTTAGAATGCTGGAAGACTTTGGTATTGAAATGCTAACAGTACCACTCACAAATGATGGGCCTGATATAGAATCGTTAAAACTTTTAATGAAAACAAACGAGAATATTGTGGGTATGCTTAGCGTCCCAAGGCATTCCAACCCTTCTGGAGAAGTTTATTCAGATAGCAATTTAAGAGATATTTTTAATATTGGGAGATCTTATTCCAAGGACTTCCTATTCATTTTTGATAACGCATATCTCGTTCATGATTTCATGCCAACCAAATCTCAAAAACCAATATGGGAAATAGCCACAGAAGAAAGTGCATCTGCCCAAGTGGTTGAAGTTACATCTTTTTCAAAAGTAACATTTGGTGGAGGAGGTCTGTCGTTCATGGCTGCTTCAGGAAAAAATCTTTCTCTCATAAAAAAAATGAGAGAATCGATGGTAATTTGCCCTGATAAAATTAATCAAAAAAGACATATACAGTTTTTTAAGAACGTAGATGATATAAAAAAACACATGGCCAAGCATGCCGAATTAGTAAAGCCAAAGTTTGAGATTGCTTATCAAGCATTAGAAGTCATAGGATCTGATATAGGGTCATACTCAAAACCTACAGGTGGTTACTTTATTACATTTACATCTCAAAAACCCATTGCATCTAGAATAGTGGAATTATGCAAAGAAGCTGGGGTATTGATAACTCCTGCTGGTGCAACTTTTCCTCATGGAATTGATCCCAAAGATAATACGCTTAGATTAGCTCCAACATTTGTAGACTTAGATGAGCTCAAAGACGCTATGGATGTTTTTGTCACTGCAATTCAGGTTGCAGATCTTGAAGCTTAAAACTAATTCTTAGATCTCATATGGGGAGAGTAATTCTTGCCATCGTATTTAGAAAACATTTTTTTTATATCAGGATGATTGCATGGGACTCCAGACTCATCAGTTAATAAATTTTGTTCAGAAACATAAGCGATATAAAAAATATCCTCATTCTCAGCAAATAAATGATAAAAAGGCTGATTTTTTTTAGGTCTTATCTTTTCTGGTATGGAGTTATACCACTCTTCAGAATTATTAAATTCAGGATCAAGATCAAAAATAACACCTCTAAAATCCAAGTACTTATGTTTAACTATATTTCCTATGGAAAACTTTGCTTCTATTAACTTCTGCATTATATTGATAACTTAAATCATTTTTAATTATATTACATGGAAAATAGTAGAAACTTTACTAGAAACGATGACCTGATAGTTGTTTCTTCAAACGATATAGCTGGTGTGGAAATTAAGCAGCACATTGGAATTGTGCAAGGCAGTACAGTGAGGTCGCGCAATGTTGGATCTGATATATTTGCAGGTCTTAAAAATATAGTTGGAGGAGAGCTTGTTGGTTACTCAAAACTACTGGCATCTTCCAGAGACCAAGCTTACTCCAGAATGCTAGAAGATGCTAAAGCAAAAGGAGCAAATGCCATAGTATGTTTTAGGTTTCAAACCTCAACGATTACCCAGGGGGCATCAGAAATACTTGCTTATGGTACTGGTGTAAAAATATAAAAGGAAAAAATTATGAATAAGACAGAAAAAGTTGCATTTAGAGAGGCTGTAATTGTTGTATTAATGGGCGCAGTAATTAATTTTCCTCTTCAAACCTTCTTATTATGGTTAACCATCGATAATTGGAGCTGGTCAAACCCAATAACTATTTCTATTTTTACCCAGTCAATCTTAACTTTTGTAGCTCTAATAAGGGTTTATTCTATAAGAATGCGTTTTCAAAGAGGTAAGTTTTAGTTAATTCTTCTTATCCTTTTTATCCTTCTTGTCCTTATTATTTTTTTGATATTTTTTAGCTTTTATTTTCATCTTTTTCATTCCAAGATGGGCTGATCCCTTACACCAAACATCATAAATATTTGAGTAGTTTGAAGCTAGGCTAGATAAGGCCATAACCTCAGTCCACTTATCCTTGTCTTCAGGATCTTTTTTAATTTCTTTCCATATACCATCACTCATCAATAAAAACCCCGCAACACCATCCTTTACCTCTTTGCATTCTTTTCGATTCATAAGGTAGTTTGGATTATTCATCATTCTTTCTTTAGTCCTACCAGACATGTCCATACTCTCATCAGATTTGAATTCAATGGTGCTTCCATCAGGCATCTGCATATTTTCATCAAGTATGAATACACCAGTACCATCACCAGGCATTTCCATATTTTCATCAAGGTTTATTACAACAACACTTTTACCAGACATGTCCATACTCTCATCAGATTTGAATTCGATGGTGCTTCCATCAGAAACGTTCTTTTCATAGTGGTGATCTGCGGCAAATGACGGGAGTGAAATAAGAATGGTTAAAGCAATTATTATTTTCATGTTATGTCCTTAATGTTGTTAATAGGTGTAAGACTATATCTTTTTACAAAAAGTTCAAATTTCTTCTTTACTTTATAAAAAAGATATTCATAATGCTTCGATATTTATACTCATAGGCACAATCCCTTGTGTTTATCAGTATGACTATCTTTGAACTAATTCAGATAACAAGTGTATTTTTCGGTACTTTAGTAGCCGCACCTCTTATCGTTTCAAAAAAATATAATAAAAGACTGTTGGGGTTATATGCCATTTCAGCAGGAAGTATTTTGGCTATGATTGTTCAATTTAATGCAGGTCTATATTATTTCTTTTTTGCATCTGTTTTTTGGTTTTTGAACTCAACACATGCAATAAGAAAAATGCTTCGCTCAAACAAGCATATTTATTAACCTTTAATAAGGTTAGCGTACTTAAGTTTTATTATTTTTTTACCAGGCTTGTTCATGTGCTCTACTAAAGCACATGCAACATCTGATGCCTTTATAAATCTTATATCTTTTAATGGCCCTAGCATAAAAGGTTCAAGCATTCTTGCCCCAAACTCCATAATGGGTATTTCAGGCCTAAATCTATCATCTACTCTTTTGCCTAATAAATGGCCCGGTTGGGCAAAAATTATTTTTTCATATCCAATAGACATAATCTCGTCCTCCATCTGCCCCTTAGTACTTAAGTAAAGATTTTTAGATTTTGCATTAGAGCCGACGGCAGATACAACAGAAATAGATCTAGCACCTTGAGCAAATGCTATTTTAGCCAATGATATTACATGCTCAAAATCTACTTTTCTAAATTGTTCTCGTTTTGACTCTCTGATGTATAGGAGTTCGGTTGTATCTAATGGTGTTCCTAGCGCAATATAAAGATGATCTACATTAGGTACATTCGAAGATTTTAAATCATCAAAATTTATAATAATTTCTTCAGTATTATCAGGTTTTGATTTGAGCTCTCTTCTTGAAAGTAATGTAATAGCTTGGTTTTTATGTTCAAGAGCCCTTAAAATCTCTCCACCAACCAGCCCAGTAGCGCCTGCTATTAAAACCTTTATATTATTCATTCGAAAGCGAGACTATTGTGTTGACAAGAGTATCGACAGAAAGTCTTCCATCAATTGTTTGTTTTGCCCATTTCTCATAAAGAGACTCCCTTTCCTTAAAAATGTCCTCAATACTCATTCCGTCTGGAACGGCTAATCCTCTTTCTTGGTCTT
>Ga0208963_1000386_pt1 | contig 13848 bp, 10 predicted proteins | sample AOAMet2_C43A7_35_2_FD_188079 | JGI IMG/M metagenome (GOLD analysis project Ga0208963, IMG submission 188079) | Ammonia-oxidizing marine microbial communities from Monterey Bay, California, USA - C0912_C43A7_35 (SPAdes) | ecosystem: Environmental > Aquatic > Marine > Intertidal zone | place... | reverse complement strand
TATCCACCTTCAAAAAAATCCGCGCTTGGCTCAGGACAACTAGAGTACTTAACTAAAATTTTAGAGATTGAAGAAATCAAGAATGATCCTCAGCAAGATTTTGAAGTTTTGGAATTGATGCCAGTCAGAAAGATGATTGTAAAAAGGCCAATAAAGGCTGAACCATTTAACTCCAGTATTAACTACCAAGTCTCAGGAAAAACAACCAGGTTTGATGTGTACATATAAAAAGCCCAGAAATAATCTGGGCTTTATTACCTTTCTAATTAAAAACTAGTCTGAAATGGATACTGTGCCACCCATGCCTGGATGAATAGAGCAATAGTAATAAAGCGTAGTGGGGATTTCAGAGTTGACCTCAATCTCAGTTCTGCCTGGATTATAGGTATAAACCCACTGTGCATATTCCACGCCACCCCCGTGAGTTCCATCTGGGGTAGTTGAAAACCGCAGGGGATGATCTGTTGAATGGTTAAAAATGTAATTTACTCCAACCTCTAGAGTGATCGATTTTTTCTGTATGCCATCAATCACATAAACATTTCCTGTCCCATTGGCATTAGCTTCAACGCTAACTAAAAAAGATGGTCCATTCGCTACATCAGTAGCTGTTGCCAGCGAACTAAAACTCAAACCATCCAGATAAGCTTGCGTTGGATTAACGAGCACTCCATTTACAGTATCTTTAAATAATGTATGGGCTAGCGGTAATTTGGTTTCCATTTCTGAGGCATTAACAATGGTCCATTCTGGAGAAGCATCTGGAGCATACAAAGCCTTTAAATCCCAGCCTGTTAGTATCATCCAGTATGCAAATTCTTGAGCAATAATTCTTTTATACAGAGTAGGATCACTATCAGATAAGCTGCCATAATTGTCTGAAGGATCATAGAAACCACCCGTGATTGCCTCATTCATCGCAAGAATCAACTCAGATGATTCATCTTCATATCCCCATGAGGTATAGCTCTTATCAAATATTAATGTGATTGTATGAAGCAGATGCTCTAAGATCGCATTAATTTGACCAGCTTTAGTTCGCTCATCAGCAGGGGAGCTATAATTAGACTCCCAAATAAAATCTACCACAGAATAATTATCATTAATATTATCCCAGCCAGCATAGTTGTCATTGTTCAGCGCTGGATCGTAGCTGCTCATGTTAGTTTTTCCAACTCTTTGAAATGCTTTGTATTGATTAAAATTGCTCAGTAATAAATCTCTATTAACTGAATCGGTGACATCATTTTCGGCTAACATTTTATTAGCAATATTTAACACGTTGGTTATAAATCCATCCGTTACATTGGGCAGGGCACCTACAATTAAATTATAAGAAGATCCATATTTGTCATATGGGGTATATCTATCATCTTTTACTAGCACACCATTCCAAGCATCAGCATTAACAGCTGATGCATCTTGGGTAACTGTAATGGTGAATGCTTGAGTGGAACTTAGAGTTCCATCGCTGACACTCACATTGAAGGAATAAATATTATCTCCGTTTGCATCCACAGGATTTTCAAAATCAGGAGTTGAGACAAAACTGACTATTGCCTCATCCGAACCATCATTCTCAGAAATGGAAATTTTTGAAGCGTCATTGCCTGATATTGAAAAGACTATTGAACCTCCTTCAGCATCCGAGGCACTGACTTTAAAGACAGCAATTACTCCTTCGGGACTAAAGAAATCATTATCATCATTGAAGTAACAGCAAACCTTTTGAGTATGTATATAGCCGCCAAGGATAACTGGGGCTGTATTCGCAGGAGTTACTCCATAACCTCCACCAGCAGAAGTTACTTCAACACCACCTCCGCCACCACCACCGCCTCCACAAGCAGCTAGGATGAGTACAGAGATAAATGGAAGAATTGATTTCAAATGAAAGCGGAATTTCATAATGTTTTAAAATTTTACCTATTAGTAAACTTTATACTGTGAGAATTATTCTTACAATGAGAATCATTCTTATTTATTCGGTCTCTCAGACTTCATAAAGGTTATGAATACATGCTTCAAAAAAAAGCCCAGAATAAATCTGGGCTTAATAATAATTTTCTAATTTAAATAACTAGCTTGAAACTGTGATCGTACCTCCCATGCCAGAATGAATTGAGCAATAGTAATAAAGAGTGGTCGGCGTGTTAGCAGTTACTTCAATTACAGTGGATCCTGCAGTACTAGTGGTTACCCCAGTCGTGTATTCACTGCCGCCTTCATGTGTCCCATTAGATGTAGTAGAAAACTTAAATGGATGACCTGTTGGATGAGTAAAGGTATAGGTTTTTCCAACTTCGAGAGTGATAGCTTTCTTCTGTGTGCCTTCAATTACATAGACATTTCCAGAGCCAGCATTATTAGCAGCCACGCTCACTGCAATTGTTACAGCCATGGAAGTTGGTGTTTCTGGAGCAGCACTAGCTGTCGGCAACGAACTAAAAGTCAGGCCATCTAGATAGGCTTGTGTTGGGTTCACCAGCACTCCATTGACAGTATCTGTGAATAATTTTTGTGCCAGCGGTAAATTAGTTTCCATTTCTGATGCAGTCAGGATAGTCCATTCTGGAGCTGCATCTGGAGCATACAAAGCTTTCAAATCCCAGCCTGTTAATATCATCCAGTAAGCAAATTCTTGGGCTATTATTCTGCTATAAAGAGTAGGGTCGGTTTCTTGAGTAGAGCCATAATTTCCAGTTGGATCATAATAACCACCAGCTATAGCTTCATTCATAGCAAGGACTAGGTCTGAAGACGCATCTTCATATCCCCATGATGTGAAACTTTTATCAAATATTAATGTGATCGTGTGCAGAAGATGTTCTAAGATTGCATTAATTTGGCCGGCCTTAGTTTGCTCATCAGTTGGTGAATTTGAGGTTGCTTCCCAGATAAAATCTACAACAGCATAATTATCGTTAATATTATCCCAGCCAGCATAGTTGTCGTTATTCAGCGCTGGATCATAGCTGTCCATGTTGGTTGATCCAACTCTTTGGAAGGCTTTGTATTGAGTAAAATTATTGAGCAATAAATTTCTATTTACTGAATTGGTGGCATCATTTTCGGCTAACATTTTATTAGCAATATTTGCCACGTTAGTTATAAACCCATCTGTTACATCTGGTAGACCACCAATAATTAAATTGTAAGAAGTTGCATGTTTATCGTAAGGCTTGTATGTGTCATCTTTAACCAGCACTCCATCCCATGCGGTGAAGGCATCAGCATTATCATCGGATGTGTCATTGGTAACTGTGATTGTAAATCCCTCAGCAGTACTAAGATTTCCATCGCTGACACTCACATTGAAGGAATAAATATTATCTCCATTTGCATCTCCAGGGATTTCAAAGTCTGGCGCACTAACAAAAGACACTACACCTGATGTGGTGACTGTCATTTTTGAGCCATCATTGCCTGAGACTGAGTAGGTTAATGAGTTGCCTTCAGCATCTGAGGCATTAACCATAAATCCCGAAGTTTCACCTTCCACAGTAGAGTAGTCGTTTGATGAATTATTAATGGTAGGAGCTGTATTGATAGGAGCAGTGCCATAGCCTCCGTTAGAGGTTCCGCCGCCATCGCCACCTCCGCCGCCTCCACCACCACAAGCAGCGAGAATAAAGACCGAAATAAATGGAAGAATTGTTTTGTACTTAGGATACATGAGTGCCTCGTTTGTTCAGCAAAGTTAGGCTGGGCATCTAATGTATGTAAGATTTAAATGTGCCCACTTAAATCAAGACGCTAGCAAAGCAGCAAGTGCTTCAATCTTATAAAGAATTTATTTATAAATCAAGCTTATAGTATTTATAATCAATACTTATGATCTAATTTGGCCATCTCCAGATACGATATATTTGAAGCTGGTAAGTTGATCTAGACCTACAGGGCCTCTGGCATGAAATTTTCCTGTTGCAATTCCAATTTCACCGCCCAATCCAAATTCACCGCCATCGGCAAATTGCGTGGAAGTATTAATCATAAGGATTGCACTATCGATCGAGGCTGTAAATTGATTTTGAGAGTTCAGATTTTCGCTAATTATAGATTCAGTATGCCCAGTTCCATATGCATTGATGTGTTGAATTGCTTCTTCAGCATCATCAACCACTTTAATGCTAATAATTGGTGCAAGATATTCTGTTGACCAATCTTTTTCTGTTGCCGGAATTACGTATTGATCAAGTGATAGTGTTTTCTTGCAACCCCTGACCTCACAATTAAGAGAGGATAGTTTTGCAATAAGATCAGGTCCAAACGATGTTGCAATTTTTTGATGCAATAAGATTGTTTCAGCTGCCCCACAAATTCCAGTTCTTCGCATTTTTGCATTAATACAGATTTCAAGTGCCTTTTTTAAATCTGCATGTTCATCAACATATACATGGCATATACCTTCTAAGTGGCCAAAAACAGGAACTTTTGCTGACTTTTCTACCTCAGCAACAAGGCTTTTGCCGCCCCTTGGAACAATAACATCAATAGATCCATTTAAACCCTCAAGCATTAAGGTGGCTGCTTCTCTATTTTCTGAAGGCACAATCTGAATAGATTCTTTGGGTAAACCAGCTTTAAGTAGTGCTTTTTGCATTGCAGTGACTAGGGCTGATGCTGACCTTAAGCCATCTCTGCCACTTCGTAGAATAACTGCATTGCCTGATTTTAAACAAAGACCACCAGCATCACTTGCAACATTGGGGCGACTTTCAAATATTATTCCAATCACTCCAAGTGGTGTTGATACCCTTGAAATATTTAAACCATTAGGCCTGTCCCAGTTTGCTAAAATCTTGCCTACAGGATCAGGGAACAGCTTTATTTCTTCCAATGTTGCACATATACCTTTTAGGCGATCATGGTTTAGCTCCAACCTATCAATAAATGCAGCATCTTTTCCAGCATCTCTGGCTTGAGCTACATCTTGATGATTTGCCATTAGAATTAGTTCTTGATCTGACTTGATCTCCTTAATAGCGAAATCAAAGAAACTATTTTTTTGGATAGAGGGCGCAGTATTTAAGACTGCACTTGCTGCCTTTGCTTTTCCCCCCATTTCATTTAATTGCTGCTTGAGATCCATTTTATCTTTTGACAAACCAAGTTGCTTTACCTTTTCCATTCAAACTTCTGATTGGTTTATTTCTAATTCCAGAGGCAATAACCATGTCAGATTTATTTTTAAAACAGATTTCAGCAGCTTCTATCTTGGAGATCATGCCACCTTTGCCCATATTGCTTGCGTGACCAGCCATTTTTTTTATCTTAGAGCTAATCTTTGTTACTTCTTTAACCAAAGCTTCAGATTTTTGAGTTTTTACTGCTTCCTCAGAGTCATATAAGCCATTCACACTAGACAGAATGATAAGTAAATCTGCCTTAACAAGCTTTGCAACTTTTGCAGCCAACAAGTCATTATCACCAAATTTAATTTCATCAGTTGCAGTGGTATCGTTCTCGTTAATAATTGGAAGACATCCAACTTCTAATAGCTTCTCTATAGTTTGTTTTGCATTTTTAGAAGAAATCTTTAATTCAGTGTCCCTGGGAGTTAAGAGTATTTGCCCTATAACGATAGAGTACTTATTGAGATGTTTTTTCCAGGCTGACATTAGCTCAATTTGACCATGTGCTGCCATTGCTTGGGATTCTGGAAGGCTTAAGTTCTCTGGCAAGTTTATATTTTTTCGACCAAGAGCAATAGCTCCAGAAGATACAACCAACACGTCTTTCTCTTTTTTTAATAACCAGGCTATGTCTTCACTGATACCGGCCAAGACAGTTTGATTGACCTTGCCATTAGGATTAGCCAGAACAGCAGAGCCTATCTTAATGACTATTCGATTGTATGAATTTAAATTACTCATTTTTTTAAGCTACGTAATATAATAATAATGGCTTTAAAAAATGATATTTAAACACAATAAAAATATTTCAAGAAATTTAATTTTAATCTACTGCTGTGTCTTTTTTATATCCTCGTGCGGTGGAGGTGGCGGCGGGGGCTTTGTTCCAGAGTCTACCCAATTGACTTTCTCTGTGAATGGTTTGCCGTCAACATTGGAAAGCTATGATGAAGTGTCAATAAAAATTGCCCCCAGTATTGAAGGGTGTTTATTTGGTGTTTATAGCCAAGATTTATTATGGTTGAGCTCTTCAGACTACTTAAATTTTAATTTTAGAGCCCCCATAATTTATAGTGAAAGCAAAGATTTTTCATTTGGTATTGCTCCCCTTAACACCACCGTGAAACCAGAATGTAACACCTCTAAGGATTTCATGATTAATGTTACAAGGAATCAAACAGAATTCATTCCAAACCCTGATCCAAGTAATATTTCGTATCTATCTTCTCCGCATTTTAGCGTTCATGATATTGGATTAGGTGGAATTGAAATCACAGATAGATATTCAGCAACAGTGTGTTACCCGACAGAAAATGATTGTGTTACATATGAGAATGAATTGTTTGGGCAAGATGCTCACAACATGGCTGCTGGAGATTTTAACGGCGATGGTTATGAAGATTTTGTAGTTGCTTGGGCTATCTTTCCTCACACCATAGATCAAAGTAAAAAAATTTATGCCCCCGTTAATATCTATCTAAACGATCAAAAAGGCGGGTTTGCAGAAGATCCTAATCTGTATGTTTCTGCAGAAGCTCCAAAACACCCTTTCGCGTACAGGCTTGTGGTAGATGATTTTAATGGAGATGGCTTGGATGATGTGTTTGCTGGCTCAATGGGTCTTTCTGTTGCACAACGAGAGGGATGGGGCATTGATCCATTCCCACATTTTTTATTGCTTTCTAATTCCTCAGGTAAGTTTGAAGAAAGCTCAGCTAATATTGAAGATGAGAATAATGGTTTAGGGCAGCTTTGTAGATTTGCTCACGATGCAAGCGGGGGAGATCCAGATGGGGACGGTGATGTGGATCTTTTTGCCTGTAATATGCTGCTGGTCAATGATGGTGCCGGCAACTTCACCATACACCCACATCTAAATCTTGATTGGCATTATAAATATGCTAGCCCAATGAGCAGTTTGTTAGCAGATTTAAACAACGATGGCTTTGATGATATTCTTTTTTGGAACTTCAATGATAGACAAAATTTTGATCTGCTTCCCGAGGAGGGATTTGTGCTGCTGAGTGATGGCACCAAAGAGATACAAAACTGGAAAAAAAATACCTTACCTCCTGGTCCATTTGGCATCAATCAAACTAAATACAATCATGCTGCTGGTGGAGATTTAAACAATGATGGCTATGTAGATGTTGTGCTTGGTATTACAAGGGCAGACCCATATTATGAAGGAGCCTATGTTCAAGTATTAATGAATGATGGGTCCGGGGGGCTAGTTGACGAAACCTCAGCGCGCTTTGTCAATCAAGAGAGAGCAACCAGCCATCATGGTGAGGGAAATATTTATGTGCGGGATATGAATTTAGATGGCGCACTAGATATTATTCATTCAACAAGAGATTTTCAGTCTAGTTTGCATGGAGCCCATGTCGCAATTAATGATGGCATTGGAAATTTTCAATCACTGTCAAACTCTATTCTTCCAAATCGACCAGATCAAGGTTTCAATGCCACAGATTCTTTATACAAAGGAATGCCAATCAATGCTGATAATCTGGGTTGCCTTGATTTGATCTCAACAACAGATAGCTGGCAAGATGCAAGCACAACAAGAAACTATCTTTTTTCAATATTAAACACTGATTGCAGCTATTAATAGTAAAAATATGGTGCCCCATACCTGAGTCGAACAGGTACTCCCGAAGGAACGCGATTTTGAATCGCGCGCGTCTACCAGTTCCGCCAATGGGGCACGCGAATCATTGTAGCCGAGAACAACATCTTTTAGAATTACCCACCTAAATGAAAACTGAAAAATTTAATTACGATTTACCTGAGCACTTAATCGCTCAATATCCTCTTGAAAACAGAGTGGATTCTAAGTTGCTGGCTTGCATTGATGGCATCGAGCATAAAAATTTTCATGATGTGCTTTCTTACATGGACCATGGAGATTTATTGGTAGTAAATAAAACTTCTGTGATCCCCGCAAGATTATTTGGTGAAAAGAATACTGGTGGAAAAGTAGAAATTTTTCTTGAACGATTTTTATCAGACTTCCAAACATTAGTTCAAATAAAATCCTCAAGAACACCCAAGGAAAATACTCAATTAGTTTTTTCTTTTGAGGACAAGAAATTCTTTGCAACTATCAAAGGTAGGCAGGATAATTTCTTTGTATTGGATTGGGAGCAGGACCCTCAAAATATTTTTCAATTGCATGGTGAAATTCCGCTGCCGCCATACATGCATCGTTCAGCCGAAAAGATTGACGAAGAAAGATACGAAACTGTTTACGCTGATTCTGGAAAAAGAGAATCTGTTGCTGCGCCCACTGCGGGAATGCATTTTGATGATCAGCTATTAAATGAGATTAAAAATAAGGGCATAGATATTGGCTATGTTAATCTTCAAGTTGGTGCTGGAACTTTTCAGCCAGTTAAAACAGAATTCATTACTGAGCATCAAATTCATAAAGAGCTTATTGAGGTGGATGCAACCTTAATCGAACAAGTCAATCAAACCAAAGCTAGGGGTGGCAAGATAATAGCAGTTGGAACTACTTCTGTTAGAGCCTTGGAAACAGCTTGCCAGAAAGATTACAAACCTTTTAAAGGAGAGACGCAGTTGTTTATTTATCCTGGCTATGAGTTTAAAGTGGTGGACCTCATGATCACGAACTTTCACCTGCCTAAATCATCGCTACTAATGTTAGTTGCAGCCTTTATCGGTTATGAAAAAATGATTGATCTTTACCAAGTTGCAATCGATAAAGAATATCGATTCTTGTCTTATGGCGATGCCATGATTCTGAAAAAACATGAAATTTAAAATCTCTGCTACAGAAGGTTTCGCCCGCAGGGGTGAGCTAGAATTTGATAGAGGTTCTATTCAGACTCCAGCATTTATGCCTGTGGGTACGAATGGGACTGTAAAAGCTTTAGAAGTAGATAATATTATTGAAACAGGCGCTGAAATTATTTTAGGAAACACCTATCACTTAATGCTTCGTCCGGGAGATGAGCTCATCAAGAAACTCGGAGGATTGCATAAATTTTCAAATTGGAGCAAACCTATTCTTACTGACTCTGGGGGATTTCAAGTTTGGAGTCTAGGAGATCTCGCAAAAATTACCGAGGAGGGCATTAGCTTTCAGTCGCCCTATGATGGCACCAAACATTTTATGAGCCCAGAAGACTCGATGCGTATCCAGCAGAATCTTGGATCTGACATTGTTATGGTGCTTGATGAATGCACTCCTTATCCGTCATCGCATCAAGAAGCCAGAAAATCCATGGAGCTCTCTATGAGATGGGCCCAAAGATCTATGAATGCTCATCAGTCAGACTCTGCATTGTTTGGAATAGTCCAAGGCGGTATGCATGAAGATCTCAGATTAGAATCTTTATCTGGTTTAAATGATATTGGCTTTGATGGCATAGCAGTCGGTGGTCTCAGTGTTGGGGAGCCTAAAGAAGATAAGACTAGAATTTTGCATCATTTGGCCGCCCATCTTCCTGCTGACAAGCCTCACTACCTCATGGGTGTTGGAAAGCCTGAGGACATAGTAGAAGCAGTATTTTATGGTATCGATATGTTTGATTGTGTGTTGCCAACTCGCAATGCAAGAAACGGTCAGCTCATTACTTCTTACGGCGTATTAAACATTAGGAATGCACCAAGCAAAACGAACGAAGGACCTGTTGACCCTGAGTGCAATTGCAAAGTTTGCCAGAACTATTCGCAGGCTTATTTAAATCATCTGGATAAAACAAATGAAATGCTGGGCTCAATCTTGAATAGTTTTCATAATATTTATTACTATCAATCTCTTATGAGTGACATTCGAGAGTCAATTGCATCAGATTCATTCGCTAAGTTCATAAAAGACTTTTATAATAAGCGTCATTTAGAAGTACCTAATCATTTAATCTAGGGAGATTATATGGACGAATCACAAGCTCAACCTCCATCGTTTTTATTTGGGGATCCAATTTTTGTCTTTTTTATAGGCTTTTTGCTGATCATTTATTTTATGTCGATCAGGCCTCAACAAAAAAAAATGAAAGCACTTCAAACCATGATGGATGATCTTGAAAAGGGTGACGAAGTCGTGGCTGCTGGCGGAATTATTGGACGCATAAAAGATATTAAAGGACCTTATGTCTCAATTGAAGTGAGTGAAAATATTACTTTTAAACTTCAAAAAACAGCCATAGCCAACACCTTACCTAAAGGCACTATTGCCTCAATAGATTAATAATATCCATGAATAGATTTTCAATAGGAACGCATGCTTTTATATTAATAGTATTAGCCGTTGGAATTATCTATTCTTTGCCTAATCTTTATCCTGCCAAGCCTGCTATTCAAATTGCTTATACAGATTCCGGCCAATCAGCTGATCAAGGTCTGCTCAACGAAGTAACTGAGATTTTAAGCGCTAAGAGCATTGAGTCTGAGTCTATTGGCTTAAAAGATAACAATATCGTGGCTAAATTTTCTTCTTTTGACGATCAGCTTGCTGCGAAATCAGCCTTGCAAAGAATCTTACTTGATAGAGCGATTGTTGCCCTCAATCTCGAGCCTTCCACGCCTCAGTGGTTAAGAGATATTGGAGGTGGCCCTTTAAAGCTTGGTTTGGATTTATCCGGCGGTGTCCATTTTTTACTAGAAGTAGATATTGAAAGCGCTCTAGATAACCGACTTGATTCTTTGTTAAATCAGTACAGGAAGAAATTTAGAGATGATCGTATTAGTGTTGAGAGCTCTCAGAAGAAAGACAAAGAGCTGAGCTTTAGCTTTGCAAGCGATGAAGACTACAACAAGGCCTTGAAAGTTTTTGGTGATGATAATATAACGGCAGTTGGAACAGCTCTCTACGACATCCAAACGAACACCATTCGAAATAGTGTAGATATTTCATATTCTCAATCTGCTATTAAAGAAATTAGAGACTATGCGGTCGGTCAAAACTTAATGACCTTGCGAAACAGAGTTAATGAATTAGGTGTGTCCGAACCAATTGTTCAGCGTCAAGGCAGCAGCAGAATAGTCGTTGAGCTTCCCGGAGTTCAAGATACCACCGCAGCTAAAAAAATTATTGGTAAAACAGCTAACTTAGAATTTAGACTTGAAGCAGCTCCAACAACATCACGTTTGCGCAAAGAAGAATTTACCTATCAAGATGAAAGAATGGGCTCAGCCTATCTAGAAAAAAATATTATTGTTGCCGGCGAAAGAGTCACCAATGCCAGCTCTGGATTTGACGAGAGTGGATTTGCTCAGGTAAATATTTCACTAGACATGCAAGGTGGTCGCGCCATGCAAAAAGCTACGAGTGGAAATATTGGCCGAAGGCTAGGCGTTTTATTTGTTGAGCGTAAAAATAAATCAACTCTAACTATCGATGAGAATGGCGATGAGGTCATTGAGCAATCCTCGTATATTGAAAAAAACATCATCAGTCTAGCTACCGTGCAAGCAGTTCTAGGAACAGGCTTTAGAATTACTGGAGTGGGCTCACCCCAAGAAGCAAGTGAATTGGCTTTATTACTTAGGGCAGGTGCTTTGGCCGCCCCAATGAAGTTTGTAGAAGAAAGAACGGTTGGACCTAGCCTTGGAAAAGAAAATATTGAGCTGGGCATTCGTTCTATTATTATCGGTCTTTTGTCGGTAGTGCTATTCATGGTTTTTTACTATCGCTGGTTTGGCTTGGCAGCAAACATAGCCTTGTTCGCAAACGTTGTTCTTATTACTGGCTTTATGTCACTACTTGGAGCAACTCTTACTCTTCCAGGAATCGCAGGCATTGTTTTGACCATTGGTATGGCCGTTGATGCAAATGTTCTAATTTTCTCTCGAATAAGAGAAGAGCTAGCAGAGGGAAGAGATCCACAAACAGCCATTCAAGAAGGTTTCTCACGAGCCTTTGTTACTATTTTTGATGCAAATGTTACAACCCTTATTGCCTCGATAGTTCTTTACGCTATAGGAACTGGCCCTATTAAAGGTTTTGCAATTACTTTATCAATAGGAATTATTACCTCAATGTTCACAGCTATTTTGGGAACCAGGGCTATTATTAATTTAATGTATGGAAATAAAAATATTAAGGAGCTGAGAGTTTAATGAATCTTAATATTCCATTTATGAGCTATCGAAAGATAGCCACCATTGCATCACTATCTTTATTAGCTTTATCTATTTTATCTCTTGGATTTAGAGGCCTTAATTTAGGCTTAGATTTTAGTGGCGGAACTCTCATTGAAGTATCTTATTCTGAAGCAGCTGATCTTGGCGACATTCGTGACTTAATGACTGCCAATGGTTTTGATGATTTTCAAGTAGTCAATTTTGGTTCAAATACAGATGTGCTTATTAAGGTTGCAGACAAGGATGGAAGCAGTCAATTAGGCGATACTATCTTCGCTTTTTTAGTGGCGTCTGATTCTGAAATTGAACTTCAAAGAATTGAGTTTGTTGGTCCACAGATTGGATCAGAGTTACGAGATCAAGGGGGCTTAGGAATGCTTGTCGCCCTTGGCATGATCTTGCTTTATGTTGCCTTTAGATTTCAATATAAGTTTGCTTTAGGTGCTGTGGCTGCGTTGGCGCATGATGTAGTCATTATTCTTGGTTTGTTTTCATTGTTAGCATGGGATTTTGATCTGACAGTTCTTGCTGCTTTATTAGCGGTGATTGGATATTCCCTGAATGATACGATTGTTGTGTCTGACAGAATGAGAGAGAATTTTAGAGGCGAGAGGGGCTTTGAACCTGAAGAAATTGTTAATCGCTCAATCAACCAAACCCTATCAAGAACATTGATCACTTCATTTACTACCTTATTAGTTTTAATGGCATTATTTTTCTTTGGTGGAGAGATGATAAGAGGTTTCAGTCAAGCGTTAATTATCGGTGTTTTAGTTGGAACGTATTCTTCAATTTATGTTGTAGCTAACATGCTTTTGAGCCTGTCAATTACCCAGGATGATCTAGCGATACCTGAACCAGAGGGTTTAGAATTTGACGATATGCCTTAGTCTTCTTTGTTAGTAAAGTTAGGCTGAATCGCTTCAAGCATTTGCTTGAAACATTTCGGGGTAGCGCAAAGGTAATGATCTGAATCAGTCACATCTGGATTGCCAACAAAATCACTTGTTAAAGCCCCAGCTTCTTGAGCAATTAAAAGTCCAGCAGCAACGTCCCATACTGATAATCCATTGGCCCAAAAACCATCCAATCTTCCTGCGGCTACATATGCTAAGTCAAGCGCAGAGCAGCCAGATCTTCTAATAGTCAAACCATGTTTATATAGAGATCTAAATGCAGAAATATTATCAAATGTATAATTTTGTGACTCATTCACATGCGAGGTGTTACCTAGCAGAGCATCTGTTAGATTAGTTCTCTTGCTCACCCGAATTCTTTCTCCATTCAATTCAGCTCCCTTGCCTCTTGATGCGCTGAACTCTTCTCGACGAGTTGGATCAATAATAACAGCATGCTGAGTTTGTTCTTTAACCACACAGGCCAAAGAAATACAGTATTGAGGGTAACCATGAATAAAATTAGTTGTACCATCTATGGGATCTAGTACCCAGGTTGTATCAGAGTTATTAACTTCATGACCAGACTCTTCTCCTAGAAAATTATCTTCTGGGTAATACTTTTTAATTTCCTCAAAAACAATGTCTTCAACCTTTCGATCCACTTCTGTAACGTAATCTGTAGGACCTTTTTTCATGACATC
>Ga0208963_1000351_pt1 | contig 14812 bp, 9 predicted proteins | sample AOAMet2_C43A7_35_2_FD_188079 | JGI IMG/M metagenome (GOLD analysis project Ga0208963, IMG submission 188079) | Ammonia-oxidizing marine microbial communities from Monterey Bay, California, USA - C0912_C43A7_35 (SPAdes) | ecosystem: Environmental > Aquatic > Marine > Intertidal zone | place... | reverse complement strand
AGCTACATTGGATGTATTCGCAAATGCCACTAAATCTACTCGCTTTATGACGCCTCCCACTTATGGGTGGTTAACAATGCGTGATGCTGCATTATCCTTAGCTCTACGACATAAATTTGCTGGAGTTTTGGCAAACCCTCGGCAAATGGAACCTTACTCATATGCTAAAAGTTCAATAACAATGCCAGATGATGAAAATTTTCTTACTGGGCCAAAACCTGGAACAGTTATAGAGAATTTCTCGTTTAATGATAAATTTTTAAGTGATATGTTAGATAAAGGGTTCAACATTTTATGGTTTGGGGAAAAACCAAAAAAATATAATCGCAAAGATTGTCCAAACTTAATCTGCCTGGATCCACAATCAAAAATTGGAGAACTTTATGGCGCATCTAACGGTTCTTCATATCTGATAAGACCGGACATGCACATTCTTGGGCGCTGGTACAAAACCAATTTAACCACAGTTCTTTCAACTTATGAAAAAGTTCTAAATGGGGAGATATTATGACTGATTTTGAGATGGAAGAAATTTACGAAAGTCTAGCAAGAAAAATTGATAAGTTTGGAAAAGAAAAATCTGATATATTTCTTTCTAAGCTAGTACTTCTTTTATCAAAAAAATTTACAGATTTAGATGAGGTTCTTAACTATATTGAAGAAGCTTCGTTGGATTTAAAGAATTAACTTAATTTTACTCACCGACCACACTGCCTTCTCGTCTATTATCTGCAGCACCAAAAAGACTAGTTTCTCCTAAGGCAATCGCATGAGTTCCAGAATTCATCGCTCGGCGATTCACATTAAATCCAATATCTTTTAATTGATTTGCCAGAACATCTAGTTGAGGATCATCTTCTATATCAAAGGTACCAAATCGATTGATAAGATGAGGGAAATCTATCGCTTCTTTGATACCCATGTCCCAATCAATATAAGCAATTATAGATTGAACAACAAAACCGATAATTGCACTACCTCCAGTGGACCCAATAACCAAGATCGGCTTATTATCTTTTAAGACAATTGTTGGCGACATTGAGGATCGAGGTCGCTTTCCAGGCTCTACCCTGTTTGCAATAGGGATACCATTTTTTTCCGTCCTAAATGAAAAATCCGTCAATTCATTATTTAAAAGAAATCCACCAGGAGTCATTAATCTGGACCCAAACGCATTTTCAATTGTGGTAGTCATCGCCAATGCGTTTCCATGACTGTCTATTATCGAAATGTGGGATGTAGATGGCAATTCAATACTCTCATCATCTGCATAAATATTAGCTAGATTCTTAGACGGGTTACCCGGTCGAACATCAATTAATGCCTTATCAGTCATTAACAATTTTCCACGTTTAGCCAAATACTCTTTGCTTAACAATCCTGTAACAGGAACAAAAACAAAATCACTATCAGCCATGTACCTTGCCCTATCCGCAAAGGCTAATCGAGAAGCGTCACCGATTAATCTCCATGCATCAGGGGAATAAGGTCCCATATTTCGCAGATCAAAATTCTCCAAAGTTCCAAGTATTATATTCGTAGATAAAGCTCCAGATGAAGGAGGTCCCATGCCACAAACATCATAGCTTCGATAGGTTGCACATATGGCTGACCTTTCCTTTACAGAATAATTCTTAAGATCAAATGTACTTAATACCCCGGGATTATTACTTGCATTTTGAACGGTTTTGACAATCTCAAGCCCCAATTGTCCATTATAAAAACTACCAATACCATCAGCGGATATCTTTTTTAACGTCAAGCCATATTTTGGATTCCTTAAGATATCACCTGCCTTCTTCAATTGGCCAGAAGGCTTAAAATACTGGCTGGTTAAATTAAATGTAGTTAAACGTTTCTCATCATTTTCAATTAATTTTCCAAGACGTGGTGAGATTTCAAAACCGTCCTCAGCAAGCTTGATAGCATCAAAAAAGAGTTTCTCCCACTTCTCAATACCCCATTTTGCATGCGCTACCTCAAGCAAAGCTGGAATGCCTGGAACTCCAACCGATATTCCCCCAACGACAGCTTGAAAAAATTTTATTGGCTTTCCATCATCATCCAAAAATAAATTCGAACTCACACCAGAAGGTGCCGTTTCTCTCGCATCTAAAGTTGTAATTTTTTTCTTTTTCCCATCAAACCAAACTAAGAAAGCTCCACCACCTAAGCCTGAGCTCTGTGGTTCAACCAAACCTAAAACAGCTTGTGCAGCTATCATCGCATCAGCAGCAGTACCACCTTTTCTCAATATTTTTGCTCCTGCATTGGATGCTAAAGGATTAGCTGTCACTATCATCCAATTATCAGATTTGAGAAATTTATTTTGTTTTGCCTGGTTAAATTGGACCGAACCTTCCGGAACAAATTCATCAGAAGTCTGCTCCTGAGCTAAAGAAAGGCTGACAAATGTAAAAATATAACTTATTAGGATTAAAAAATACTTAAGCAAAAAAACTAAACCTTCATGAATAAATTTAGATAGATACGATTTTTATAAATTAACTATCTTTAAGGCAGAGGTCTATAAAATCTTAAAGTATGTAAAAAAAACTGTTTCTTATTAAAAACAGCTTTTATCCTGACTAATGGCCTTGTATAGCGGTCAGCGGAGACGTGGCCGAGTGGTCGAAGGCGCTCCCCTGCTAAGGGAGTAGGCCCGGAAGGGTCTCGAGGGTTCGAATCCCTTCGTCTCCGCCATCACCTATATTTTGGTTGCAAGTTTTATTGCGGTTCTGATCCATCATAGGTCTCGCCCAAGGAATATGGCGCATGCAGACGTAGCCGTGCTCTATCTGAAGATATTATTGCCAAAACAACTATAGTAACTATAAAAGGCATTGCCGATAACAATTGAGATGGCACAGCTACCCCAAAAGACTGAACCACTAATTCTCCTAACGACACCATTCCAAATAGATAAGCACCTACAATTATTCGACCAGTTTTCCAGGTTCCAAATACCACCAATGCAACCGCAATCCATCCTCGACCAGCTATCATACCATCAGCCCAAAGGGGAGTATAAATTGTTGAGGCATATGCTCCAGCAAATCCCGCCATCAACCCCCCAAAAGCGACAGCCCCATATCTGATTTTAACTACTGAATAACTTAATGCCGCAGCGGCTTTAGGATTTTCTCCACACGCCCGTATTGCTAAGCCAAGCCGGGTTTTATTCAAGCAAAAACTAATCAAAATCGCTATAACGATCGTAAGGTAAACCACAATGTTTTGCTGAAATAAAACGGGCCCAACTAAAGGAATATCACTTAAGAATGGAATATGAATGGTATCTGGAGCAGTTAAAGTGAGGCTTTCGTGCTTCTTTCCAATCAGTGCCGAAAAACCCAAGCCCAAAATGCCGACAGCCAACCCAGTGGCTACTTGATTTGCCAAAAATGTAATAGAGACCAAAGCAAAAACCATAGAAACGCCTATGCCAGCCACGCCAGCCACCATAAATCCTATAATATGACTACCAGTTTGATAAGTAACCACAAACCCTACCGCTGCAGAGATTGCCATCATACCCTCTACGCCCAAATTTAACATGCCTGACTTCTCGGCAACTAATTCACCTAGCGCAGCTAGTAAGAAAACTGTGGCGGCACTCATTGTACCTGCGAGAAAAAATTCCAGAGGCATCATGTTAAATTACTTTCAACTTCTTTTACTTTAGCTTTACGGGGCTTAAACCGATAATTCACCAAAGTATAACTTGATAAATAAGTTACTAATAGCAACCCCTGAAAAATATGTACTGAGCTTATCGGCAGGTCAGCAGTGACCAGGGCATAGTCTCCACCGATGTGGATGACAGACAAAAAGAATGCGGCAAATACGATACCTATCGGATGCAAAGCTCCCAAATAAGCTACGATGATAGCCGAGTAGCCATAGCCTGAGGTGACTGACCGTTGCAACTGCCCGATTGGTCCTGCAACCTCACTCATACCAGCAATTCCAGCAGCCATTCCAGCGATTAATAAACTTTTCCAAACTGCTCCATTTGCGCTGTAACCTGCATATGTAGCTGCACGAGGCGCTAGTCCTCCTACAGTAAGCTGAAAGCCACCAAATCGTTTCTCCATATAAATCCAAACAAAAATTGTGAAAATTATTGGAATAATTAAAGAGTAATTTAAACGAAACCCAAAAATAATGGGTGGAAATAATGCAGCATCCTGAAACATAACAGTTTGTGGGAAATTAAAACCCATAGGATCCTTCCATGGACCCAAAAGTAAATAATAAAGAATTTGCAAAGCTATCGAAGAGAGCATCAAAGTAACCAAAATCTCATTGGCGTTATAGCGTGTCTTCAAAAACGCAGCAATTCCAGCCCAAAACATTCCTCCAATGGCACCCAAAAAGATCATAGTAGGAAGGAGAAAAACTGATTCACTATCTATAAAATATACTGGAATTGATGAGGCTAATATTGCGCCCATAATCATTTGACCCTCAGCTCCTATATTCCAAACTTTTGCTCTAAAACCGATTGCTAAAGCCTGAGCAATAAAGAGCAATGGCCCAAATTTTAGGAAAACTTCTGATAGAGCATAAGTAGATTCAAACGGTTCAATAAAAAAAGAAAAGAAGGTCGTTTGCAAAGATTTTCCCTGTATTAGAAGCATAATGCTACTGAGAAGTATCGTTATAGTGATAGCAATAAATGGCGTAGCGAATATCAGAGATTTTGAGGGTGTATCTCTGCGTTCAAACTGCAATAGCATTATTAGCACCCTCTCGTTCTTCTCCTATCATATACTCTCCAATTGCATCGGGAGTAACTTCGCTCGTGTTCATGGAGTTTGACATACGTCCACTTCTTAAAACATACATCCGATCTGTTATTTCAAATAACTCTTCTAATTCTTCCGAAATAATTAAAATGCCGACACCATTATCACGTAAGCTAATTAACTTTTGTCTGATTTCGTTAGCAGATCCAACATCCACACCCCAAGTAGGTTGGGATAAAAATAATAGTTTTGGCTCCAAAAGTAATTCACGTCCCACTAAAAATTTTTGCAGATTTCCGCCTGATAATGAATTAGCCGTAGCACCATTGCCAGATGCCTTCACGGAAAATTCTTTAATGCATTTGTTTGTAAATTTGGTAACAACATCACCTTGTATAAATCCATTTTTAAGCATACCTTTTTTAAAGGCTGTAAGAAGTGAATTTTGTGACAACGTCATAGATGGCACAGCTCCACGCCCAAGTCGCTCCTCTGGTACGAAAGCAAAACCAAGATCTCTTCGTTCAATCACACCCTTTCGAGTAACTGACTGATCAAACATCTCAATGGCAGAGGGCTCCAAGTCACCTTTTATATCCTCCCCGGAAATGATACGTCCAAGTTCCTGTTGGCCATTTCCAGACACACCAGCAATACCTACAATTTCGCCACCAAATACTGATATACTTAAATCCTTTAGATCTGCTCCAAATGGATCTGGATTTTTAATATTTAAATTAGTTATATTTAAGGTTGGATTTTTGGACTTATTGTCACTTTTCCGCCGTTCAATCTTTGGAATAGTTCGGCCAATCATAAGTGTTGCTAATTCTTGCGCACTAGTTTTATTGGGGTCAACTTTACCTGTTACCTTACCATCTCTTAAAATTGTAGCGACATCACATAGCTCACGAATTTCTTCCAATTTGTGAGAAATGTAGAGTATCGCAACTCCATCTTTTTGGAGTTTTCTTAATGCATCAAAAAGAGCTTGAACGTGCTGTGGGGGCAAAACAGAAGTTGGCTCATCCAAAATTAACAGTTTTAAATCCTGCATTAAACAGCGAATGATTTCTACACGTTGACGCTGCCCGATAGACAATGAATTAACCATAGCAGTTGGATCTATTTCCAACTGATAGTCTGCTCCAATCATACGAATACGATCGATTAGATCTTTTTTAGGGCCTTGTATTGTTAAGGCAATATTTTCTACTACCGATAGTGTTTCAAAGAGTGAAAAGTGTTGGAAAACCATTCCAATACCCAGGTCTCGAGCGACGGCAGTATTCCAATAATCAATCTTTTTATCTTTCCATAAAATTTGTCCAGCATCGGGTTGTATCGACCCGTAAGCAAGTTTCATCAAAGTTGATTTACCCGCACCATTCTCACCCAAAACTGCATGAATTGAACCTGGAAAAACCTCCAAATTAATGGAGTCGTTGGCCAATAATGAACCATATATCTTAGTAAGCTTACTCAAAGTAAGCAGGGGTTGCTGAACGCCATTCATTTCTTAATTGAACCTTGATGTAAAAGCTTCTTGCCCCAATGAAAAATCACTGGGGCAAGAAAACAATTTAATTTGGTAGCGGAGTGTTAACACCCTGAACGTGCCAATTGATTCCAAGGATTCCACCATCATCTAAACGCTCACCAGCAGCGACCATTTGCTCACCATCTTGATTATGAATTGGACCATCATAAACATGCATTGCACCTGATGAAATTTCGGCTTCAGTGGCCTTTATTTTTGCCACCATCTCAGAACTGATATCTGAGTTCCACTCCTCTGTTACAACAACACCTGCATCAACACCGAGCCATTCATTTCGGCCTTCGAAGTTCCCATTTAAGTGCGCTTCAACTGAAGCAGAGAAGAAAGGCCCCCAATCAGTTTTTACCACTCCAAGGTATTTTGTAGGCGCATATTCACTCATTGAACTATTTAAGTTGAATACATATACACCCGCTTCTTCACCAACTGTGACAACTGAAGGCGTGTCTTGAGCATTAGAAAATAGTACATCTGCACCATTAGCTATTAGTGCTTTTGCTGAAGCTTGAGCTTTAGCTGGATCAAACCATGAGTTTAGCCAAATAACATCAACAGTAATTTCAGGATCAACAGATCTTGCGCCTAGAGTGAAGCCATTAATCGAAGAAATTAATTCTGGAATCGCGTAAGCTCCAACAACACCCAGTTTCTTGGTTTTAGTTAGATCGGCAGCCGCCATACCCATAAGGTATAATCCCTCATAATATTTGGCAGTAAATGGTGAAAAGTTATCCGCTACTTTGTATCCTGATGCGTGAATAAAAGACATATCGGGGTTACGTTTGGCTAATTTCAAGCCACTATTCATATAGCCAAATGATCCAAGCAGAATAAATTTGTTACCATCACCAACCATTTTGTTCATAATTCGGTCAGCATCTGGGCCCTCTTGAATATTTTCAACAATGTTTAATGTAACGTGATCACCATATTTCTCTTTAATTCCGTTAAAGCCTTCAACCAGAGCGTGAGACCACCCCACATCTGCGATTGGAGATGGTAGTAATATTCCAATATCAAGCTGATCAGCGCTAACTGAAGCATTCATTGCTCCAAATGAAAACAAAGCAGCAAGCGCTGTTTTCTTAAATTTTGATAAGTAAGATTGCATTTATTTTTTCTCCTATTTTAAAGTTAATATTTGTAAATGACACATTTTGCATGAAAAACCGCTGCAGAGCTGTAATTCTATTTGTTAAATAATATTAAATTATGTTTTATGCTAAAATTAGTCCCCCACCCCCCAATTTTCGAAATCAATCCAGTCGAATCATAATTCAACTGATCTTTATTCTAAAAAGATTGACGCATAGTTTCAAATAGGTGTCCAGAATATTAATTCTTTCTAGTCACTAAATTATCAAATATTATTAATTATTAAGGATTTAGTTTAGTTTTAAGAAAGATTAAAAATGCGTTACCAGATTTTAGGAAAAATTATAGTAAGTCTGATCATCCTATGTCTTATGCACAATCAACTCCAAGCAAAAGTCAAATTTAAAGATATCGATTTTGCGCCAGATTTTTATGTTCAATCAATTAAGACATGCAAGGCCATCGGTAATAGGTCGTTTAAAAATAAAATTACTGTCAATCGTGTATCGGGATTAATTGGGTATGATTGGATGTCTGATTGGAAGGAAAACAGCAACTCATTAAATGTGGAACATATAAATATTACTGAACCTATTTTGTGGATGATGACGGCTACACATAATGCTATTTCGAACAACGATAAAGAGAGCTTACTAACCGCGAAAGAGTTATTGGTGGCTTTTGCTGAAAACAATACCTTGTATGATTCTACAGGTTATCATGAATTAAAAAATAAGCCGCCATGCTGGGAGAATAATGACCCCAATTCTCCCTGTTGGTACCATGCATATGAATTCACCAAAGATGTATTTTCGATGTACTTAATTTCTGCAATCTGGTTAAAAGAAACACTTAATGCAAAAGAGTTGCAAATCGTAGATCGATATGCAGCCAAAATGTATCGAAAATTTTTACAACCTTTACTAAACAAAAAACATGATCAAGGTTTTTACGCTATGGCCAATGGTGGAACTGGAATACTAATCTACGCCAACTGGTCAAATGATAAACGATTAGCAGTCAGGGAAATCAATAATAGGTTCACCTATATTGATAAAGTTTTTCTAGAAGATGGTTATATCAACAATAATTCATTTAGAGGATATAGAGGACAATGGTACCATTCATATGGTTTAAATTCCGCATTAGGCTATATTTATCTTGCCAAATTATGGGGTGCAGAAGTGCCGGAAAAAATTCAAAAAAAGTTAGTTAAAGCATCTGAAATAACAAATCTAGCTATTACCGATTGGGCCAAATTTAAAAGTAGAGAATTTTCTGGGGCTAACCCCAATAAAATATCAAATAAAAAGAATGCTCGAAAACATACACATCAAATGGCATTTAGTTTAGATGCTCTGATGGAGGTGGTTACAGGAGTCAAATTAGAACATGATCCCATCTACTTACAAAAAAGAAAATATCATATGAAAGATGGATTTGATGGTCTAATAGGTTTTAATGCCCATTGTTTAACTGAAAACGTAAAGTGACACGTATTTTTTCTAATTTAACGATCTTTCAAATTTTATATTTGAAATAATAATACGATATCACCTTGCAAAAGTGGGTCTTTGATCAGCTATATTTAGCTGAGCCTCCAATGCCAGACCGAAATTTAATATTTTTTCTTCCTCAAAAAGAGCTCCCCAAATAGACAAACCACGAGGTACCTTGAATTTTTTCTTAGGATCAATTTTTTCACTCTTAATTCGCGTTCTAGTGGGTAGACTCTCAAAACCCACCCTAAGATGAAGACAAGGATGCCCAGAAAAATTACTTGCCACTAGCATAGGGCCAACATCAAAGGGTCCAATAAGAATATCAATATCTTTAAATAAATCATCCATCGCCTTCATTACGAGATACCGAAGTCGGTCTAATTGAACATGATCAACAGCCGATAAAAATCGGGCTTTCCGAAACGAATTGGGCCAAGCTTCATTATCCTGCCAAGTTAAATTGTCATCCTCGTTGGATAGAGTTAAATCTTCAAAGGATGCAGCCGCTTCAGCATGGAGAATGTTAATCAGTGATGAATATGGAAGGTTGTCAAGTGCTACAGCTTGGAGATCTAAACCCAAATTAGAAACTATTCTTAAGATATCTTTATCTAACTCTGTCGCATCTGCTCCAAAAGCATCGGGAATGTAACCAACCTTGAGATCGTCAGTAGCTTTTGCACTATTAAAATTAAATGGGGCTTTAATACTAAAACGATCATTTTCATCATACCCATTTATGATTGAAAGTATCAGTCCCGTATCTTCAACGCTGCGACAGATAGGTCCTATTTTATCCAAAGACCAACAAAGCGCCATGCATCCGCTTCTACTTACGCGTCCAAATGTCGGTCTAAGACCAGTTGTTCCACATCGTTCACTTGGTGAAGTAATAGAACCTAAGGTTTCTGTTCCAATTGCAAAACTACATAAACCTCCCGCCGTCGCTGAAGCTGATCCCGCACTAGAGCCGCTACTACCTTCATTTAAATTCCAAGGATTTTTTGTTCGCCCTCCATACCAAATATCATTATACGCCAGTGCCCCAACTGCCGTTTTCCCAAGCAACACGGCGCCAGCAGCGCGAAGACGCTTTACTATCTCAGCATCTTCCAATGGTAATCTATTTTGATAAGGTTCCGCTCCCCACGCAGTCTCAATATCTTTAGTGTCAAATAAATCTTTCAATCCATATGGAATGCCATGTAAGGGACCAAGGGAAATATAATCTTCTGTCAATAAATCCATAGCATCTGCTTCAGCCAGTGCTAATTCACCTGTTACATTAGCGTAGCAGTTTAATTGACCTTGAAATTTATTTATCCGGTCTAAATAAATCTCAGTAAGTTTTCGGCTTGTTATTTGTTTTGTTTTAATCCAATGCCCCTGTGCAGCAACAGTGGCAAAGGCGATATCTTCATCAGAATCTGGAAGGTTATATGTTTTTTCTGAAATTTTTAAACCCGTTAGGTTTGGCATTTCAAAACCTGGCAATCGAGGGTCAAATTTAGAAGCCATTGGTACATTATTATCAAATATACGATTGCGACGTGTTTTGGCTGAAATGATCTGATCCTCTAGATCATTAATCATCTGCTCTCTTTCCTGTTTTGAATACTCAATACCCAAAACTTTCTCAGCACTTGCAATGTCAGAAACTGTAATTTTCCGTTCATTCATTATTCAAAATACCCATATTAACAGATGATTTAATTAATAGTACTAGTAATTCATCTCTTTAAACTTCCTTCATTATTTTTTCAAAATAATGAAGTATCATGTCAACTCCTTCTGCATCAATTGTAAGTGGGGGTCTTATCTTCAGGACATTATCTTTAGGGCCTTCACTCCCAATTAAAATTCTATAATCTCTCATACGATTTTTAATAAAGGTACAAAGATCCTTATCCTCGTCTTGGGTGATGTTATTTTTGACCAAATCAATACCCAGAAAAAGACCCATTCCTCTTACATCGCCAATTTGATGAAATTTATTTTTTATCTCCCTTAATCCTATTAGCAACCTCTCTCCCATTTGCTTGGCATTTTCTTGCAAACCTTCATCATCTACAATTTCCAAAACTTCTTTTCCAATCATACAGGACAACGTTGATCCACCAAATGTGGAAAAGAACTCAGGGCCATCCGCAAAACTATCAACTATTTCTCTTGAAGTTACCACAACGCCAATGGGATGACCGTTTCCAATTGGCTTCCCTAATACCACAATGTCTGGCTCAACTTCTTGTTGCTCAAAGCCAAAATAATGTTTACCCAATCGGCCAAGACCTGTTTGAACCTCATCAGCTATACAAAGCCCTCCAGCATTTCTAATATTTTTATAAACTTCCTTTAAGTAACCATTTGGAGGTATGATTTGACCTGCAACAGATGGAAAAGTTTCTGCTATAAAGGCACCAACCTTTTTTTGTTTTGCCTCAAGACGCTCAATTGCGGCATTTACTAAATTTCCAAATTTTCTACCACAATCAGTATCATCACGTTTGAACTTGCCCCGAAAATCATCTGGTAAATCAATCAACTCAACCCAATCAACCTGGCCTACTCCTCCTCGAGCATTAAATTTATACGCTGAAATATCTATCGCACCAGTTGTGTTCCCATGATAGCCATGATCAAGGGTAACGATACCTTTTGATTTTGTATGTGCCCGCGCCAAGCGGAGTGCTAATTCATTCGCCTCAGAGCCAGAATTTACAAAAAAGCATACATCAAATTTTTTAGTAAATTTTGATAAAATCTTTTTAGCAAAAGCGGTTTGAATCGGATGAAGATAACGAGTATTTGTGTTCACTCTTTTCATCTGTTTGGCGGCGATTTCTTGAATACGTGGATGTGAATGACCAACGTGAGGAACATTATTATATGCATCCAAATAAGGACGACCCCATTCATCAAATAAATGATGCTTCCAAGCTCGCGTTACCAGTATCGGATCATTATAAGAAATCGATAGATTGTTGCTAAAGCAAGATTTTCGGTCACGTAAGACCTGATCCTTTAAGACTGGTTCGTAATTAGTCATTGAATCTGGTAAATTTAATAAAGCTGCTGGATTTGGACATAATGCATTCCAAAGATACATTTCATCTGGATCGCCCACACCCGGCCAATCTTTTTCGATACCATCTGTCATAAGTGCTAATTGGAAATGTAGATGTGGTGCCCAACCACCATTATGTTTATTGTCACCTAAAGTGCAAAAAACTGCTCCCGATTGAATTTTATCCCCGACCTTTAATTCCTTAAGAAACTTAGGATCTAGATGCCCATAAAGAGTATAAAATAGATCACCTGAAGGAATCTCATGTTCAAGAATGATTACTCCGCCATAATCTAAATGTTGCTTTCTGTTTTCAGCAACGACGACTTTACCCTCAATAGGAGCTCGAATTTTAAGGTGAGCTGGGCCAAAAATATCTATACCAAGATGTACCGTTCTACGATCAGACGCTTTCCATGGTCCGTTTCGAAATGCTGGTTCGGTATAAATCAATCTTGGCTCGTTATAATATCCCATCCAAAAGCCGTCTTTTGCAATTATATCTGAACCAACCTTCAAAGCTTCATCTAATGGCAGAGAAAAAGGATTTTGCGGCCAAGAAGAGTTTTCAACTGATAGAGAACCCATTGGCAATGAATTTAAATCAAAATCAAAAATCTGTGCAAAAGACCCACGGCCCTCTTCTAAATAACTTAACACACGATCTGCGCCCTCAACTACCGGCTTACCACACTTACTTCGCAGTCGAGCAGCAATAAATTTTGAGTTTTGGGAATTATGCTCCAAAAACCTCCAGGCTGGTGCTTGTGAAACAGTAATATATGGATCATCTGGATCCTCATTTGACATTAAGGTCGAATTAACGACGCTAACGGCCAATCTCATTGTTAACAAAGGCCAAATCAAATCAAATTCAGCCACGGTAAGTGGAGAACTAATATTATAAGCAGATACTAACGAAGTTAAGGCTGCTTCAGGTTGATCATGATCTAACACAACATAAGCAGCAGCTATAGCTAGATTGCAGACCCGAGGGCAGTGGCACATATCTCCAAAATCTAAAATTCCTGAAATATATGGTTGATCCTTCAATCCACCAGCTACTAGGATATTATGGTCGTTGATATCCCCGTGTATTGCTTGAAATGGTTGTTCTCTTAATTTGGGTAAAATATTTTTATATTCTTTTATAATATTTTGAACAATTACTTTTCGAGAGGGATCTTCAATCAAATCAATATGCTTTTCTACCCAACCGGCCTCAATCAAGTTCCATTTTAAAGATCTAGTTAGAAAACCATGCTCAAAAGACTCCAATGATCTGTCGCATTTAGCGATCATATGACCCAATTCTTTAACCACGTTTAGATTGTTTCTTTTGTATTCTACATATTTTTGTCCAGGCAGTTTCTTAATTAACCATAATAAACGAGTACGTCCTAAATTATCCTCACATTGAATAAACTTTTTTCCTGAAATAGTTTCAATAATATCAGGAAAAGGTAATTCTGGTTCTATTGATTTTAAATGGCTTATCGCTTGAATTTGCATATCAACAAAGTCTTGCAAACAATCTTCTCTCATTATTTTAAGTACATATTGTTTATCGTCAGTTGACCTTACTAATATATTTAAATCAAACTCCCCATCCAACAAGCTCAGTTTGGAACTTATACCCCAATATTTTTCCAAAATACTCTGCCAAAATACAAAATTCATTATAAGCTCTTTTTACAATATACATGAGCGCTTACGTATTTAGCAGAAATCTAAAATGATCAAGTCTCTTAATTTATTTAATAAATTTCACTTGTGAGTTATTAATTTGACGACTTTAGTCATTCCGATAATTATACAGTTTCCCACCCATTTCTTTTATTTTATCAGATTGTTCGTTTGTGCATTTCACGTTTCCTACGTCTCGTAATCTCTAAACCTTCGTCAGTCCCATCATGAAATGTTCCAAATAACTTATCCCAGTGCGTTTCAATAGAACCATAGTTACACTCATAATACCTATGATGAAGTTGATGAAAAAAATCACCCATAGCTAATCTACTTTTATCACGAACCATAATACTCTCAAAACCAGAATGATTAGTTATTGCGCTAATGACTTGTGACAATTGAAAAAACAAAACATGTATTGGGTGTGATGCTATCACCAAATGAATCAAAACAGAGCTCAGCCAAAGTATATGCTCTACCGGATGCATCGAATTACCCGACCATGGTCCTATGTTCGTGTTACGGTGATGGACCACGTGAGCTATTCTATAAAGTGGAGGCCAATGCAGTGCTCGATGAATCCAGTAAAAAGCGAATGCCTGCCAAAATGGTAGTAGAAAAAATAAGGCTACAAACCAGACACGATTATCGGAGAAATCAAACATAAAACCATAACCGTTGGCAAAACCCCACATTATAATAATTTCATAAAAAGACCAAACTGTAACACCGCTTGCTAAGCTCCAAAACATATTATCCCAAACTTGGTTCTTGAAGCTAAATAGACTGTTATTTTTCTTTAGATCTTTAGCGTCAAACTTTAATAATTTTTGTTGTTTAGAAAAAGTATATAAATAAAGATGGGCACCGCCTGCTACTAAGCACATAATCAAAAAATTTCTAAAATATATTTCTGCTATCCATCCAATCTCCAGTGTTTTACAACGTTCAAGCGCAGGGGTTGCAAAAACCCAAATAAAAATAGCAAGACAGACGAGCAATCCTCTCTCAGTAATGGGAAACCATATTTCTATAAGCCAACTAATGATATGCTTTGGATTAGGTGGCCAATTGAAATACGGAGCCGTCTTAATAGGTAAGTCAGGCGCATAATTCCAGGTTGGATTACTGGTTTGTGATCCTGGCTCTT